>Ga0209121_10000125_pt1 | contig 77589 bp, 83 predicted proteins | sample Cruoilmetagenom3_FD_187292 | JGI IMG/M metagenome (GOLD analysis project Ga0209121, IMG submission 187292) | Oil polluted marine microbial communities from Coal Oil Point, Santa Barbara, California, USA - Sample 3 (SPAdes) (version 2) | ecosystem: Environmental > Aquatic > Marine > Oil seeps ...
CAAATCCTTGAATGGCGCCAAAAACAGCGGGTTGTTTACACCGCGTCTGTTTGCTGCCGCATAAGCTCCAAAGTCATCTAACATAAAGAAGGCCCCCGGAACGCTTCGGGGGCCTTCTTTTATTCTAGCTGTGGCGGATTACTCAGCCAGTGCCAGCGCGACAAACCGCCCAGAGCCACCACTGCGAACCAGCAGCAGGATCGAGCGCCGTCCAGCATCCCGAGCAGCCTCAATACGGTCAACCACATCTTTGGGCACCCGCACAGGGTTTTGCGAGACTTCTACAATCACATCCCCCGGGCGCAACCCCTTCTCTGCGGCTTGTGAAAGTTCGGATACCTCAAGGATAACCACCCCGTCGGTATCATCGCCGATCATATACCGGCTCCGCGCTTCATCTGTCAGCTGCCCCAGTAATAAGCCTTGTATTTCGAGCTGGGGGGCTTCGCGTTGCGGTGCGGAGTCGCTCCCGTCGGCCGAGGCCAACAAGGCCTTTTCAAGCTGTCCGAGCGTCACCAGCATTGTTTGTGTGCCGCCATCGCGGAAAATCACCACGCGCACAGTTTCGCCAACAGGCGCCAAGGCAACCAGCCGCACCAGCTCGCGATTGTCCGCCACTTCTTCGCCGTCAAAGCTCAGAATAACATCCCCGGCTTCAATTCCGGCATCCGCCGCCGGGCCATCCGGCACATCTGTCACCAGCGCACCAGCGACTTCATCCAACCCGATCGCATCCGCGATATCGTCAGATACATTCTGAATCCGGACACCAAGCCAACCGCGCCGGGTTTCGCCATATTCTTCCAATTGATCGACCACGCCGACAACCACGTCAGACGCCATCGAGAACCCGATCCCGATCGAGCCGCCACTTGGTGACAAAATTGCTGTGTTCACACCCACAACCTCACCCCGCATGTTAAACAAAGGGCCGCCGGAGTTCCCACGGTTAATCGCGGCGTCGGTCTGGATAAAGTCGTCATACGAACCGGAGAGCGTGCGCCCGCGGGCCGAAACGATTCCGGCGGAAACCGAGAACCCCTGCCCCAGCGGATTGCCGATAGCCAGCACCCAGTCGCCCACGCGCATTTCGTCAGATTCTCCGAAATTCACAAAAGGAAGTGGCTCATCGGCTTCGACCTTGAGCAAAGCTATGTCGGTGCGGGGGTCGGTTCCGACCACAGTTGCCCGCAACGTGCCACCATTGAACAGCTCGATCTCGACTTCGTCCGCATCTTCGATCACGTGGTTATTGGTCACCACATATCCGTCAAACGAGATAATAAAACCGGAACCAAGAGCGGTACCGCGGCGCTCCCGCGGGGCTTCGTCGCCACGGTTACGGTCGTTGAATTCTTTGAACAGGTCATCAAAAGGCGAGCCTTGCGGCGCGTCCAACTGGTCACCTGCCTGATTGATAATGGTTGAAGTGGTGATATTCACCACCGCCGGGCTAACCTGATCCGCCAGATCGGCAAAGCTGTTTGGCATGCCTTGGCTGCGTGCGGTTTGCGCAAAAGCCAGCAGCATCGCAAATGCGGCCAGAAGCATCCACACCATTTTGTTGGCATTTATGGCAGGCCGGGCAAGAGTTTTAATCTGGTTCAATGGTCATTCCTCCGATTAATAACGCATCAACAGGGCACAAAGCCCGCGTGCCTTAGTAAATGCAACCTAGGCTAGCCCGCTTCAAGTCAGCGGGCCACACCCCAATTCAATACATTGTGATCGCCGGCAGATTATCGCCGCACCAGCGCAATAGTTGCAACCCCTAGCGCAATAAATATCAGCGCCAGCACCCGCACCCTGTCCGGCCGCATCGAAACAAGAAGAAACAGCGCCTTTTTCAAGTGCAAAGGGGCCAGTGCAAGCACCAACCCCTCGACAATGGCCACGAACCCGAGGCCGAAAATTATGTCATCTATCATTGAGCAGGTGTGCTACCCAGCGGATTGGTGAAATAATCAAAGAACGGGCTATCAGGCGAAAGCACCATTGAGGAGTTTTGCCCCTGCAACGACTGCTCATACGCCGAAAGCGAGCGGTAGAACTGGAAGAACTCGGCATCGCGACCATAGGCCTCGGCGTAAATCCGGTTGCTTTCAGCATCGGCTTCACCACGAATGATATTCGAGTCACGCTGCGCGGTGGAGACGGTTACCAGTGCTTGCCGATCGGCATCGGCCCGCACCCGCTGTGCTGCCTCTTTACCACGCGCCCGCTCGTCTGCCGCTTCGCGCTCGCGCTCAGCCTGCATACGGTCAAAAGTCGCAGCCAAGTTTTGGTCGGGCAGGTCAGCCCGCTTGATGCGTACGTCGATCACCTCAAGCCCGAGGTTAAGTGAGCGTGCAATCGCCTGATCTCGAATTCGTGACATTAAGCCAACACGGTCTTCAGAAAGCACCGCATTCGAGGGTACCGTACCCAGAACGTCACGCAAAGCCGCATTCAGGATAGGCTCCAACTTTTCTTCTGCTGCTCCGATGCCACCTGTGCCCACTGCCTGCCGGAACTGGCGGACATCCGAAATCCGGTAACGAGCAAAAGCATCAACCACCAAGCGGCGGTCATCCGCTGGCGTAACTTCGAGCGGTTCTGTATCAAGGCTCAAAATCCGGTCATCGTATTTGACCACTTCTTGAATAAACGGGATTTTCCACGCAAGACCGGGTGTTTCTACCACCGTGCGCACCTGTCCGAATTGTAGCACCAGCGCTTTTTCACGTTCGTCGACCACAAAAACCGAAGAGAGCAGCAAAAACACACCTGCGATGGCCACACCACCAATAATAGGGAGCTTTTTCATTAGTTTGATCCTCCGCGGTTTAATTCGGTTAGCGGCAGATATGGCACAACACCAGATCCGCTGGCGGCTTCATCAATGATGATTTTATCAATATCACCAAGCACCCGCTCCATGGTTTCGAGGTAAAGCCGCTGGCGGGTTACGTCCGGGGCTTTAGCATATTCGTCATAAACCGCCACAAAGCGGCTGGCTTCACCCTGCGCAACATTAACCACTTGCGCGCGGTAGCCTTCGGCTTCTTCCAAAAGCTGGGCGGCTTGGCCACGGGCTTCGGCCAAGGCCTGGTTTGCATAAGCGTCCGCGCGTTTCTCAAGCGTATCTCGCTCTTGCTCGGCGGCCTGCACATCGCGGAATGCATCGATCACCTGCGTAGGTGGATCGGCTTTGTCAAAGTTGAGGCGCACGATGTTAATACCGCTATCGTAACTGTCGAGCGTTGCCTGAATAAGCTCGCTCACTTCAACAGAAATAATTCCGCGGTCTCGGTTTAAGATAGGCGCAAGGTCAGAGCGGGCAACGACTTCGCGCATGGCTGATTCTGAAACCGCCCGGATCGTTTCTTGCGGATTTTCCAGCGTAAATAGAAACCTTTTCGAGTCCGTAATATTCCAAACAACCTCAAAATCAATGTCGATAATGTTTTCATCTCCGGTCAACATCAGGCCCTCAGATGCCCTTCCGGAACCGCCAACACCGATGAGCTCGGATCTCTCACGAGATACCTGTACTATCTCGGCAGTTACAAACGGCCAAGGGGCAAAGTTCAGCCCGGAACTACCGGTTTTGTAATATTCACCCAAAAACAGTTCGACCGACTTTTCCTCGGGTTTAACTGTATAAAAGGAATTGTAGGCCCAAAGCCCGGCTGCGGCCAAAGCCACCAGCAGGTAGCCGCCTTTGCCAAGACCGCCGCCGCCACCGGAGCCCGAACCACCAGAGCCGCCACCGCCGCCCATGATGCCTTTCAGCTTTTCCTGACCTTTGCGCACAAGCTCATCAATATCGGGCACCGGTTGCGGGCCACGGTTTGGTGGGCGCTGGCCCTTGTTGCGGTCGTCGTCATCTCCGCCGCGGTTGCCACCGCCACCCCACGGGCCACCGGAATTACTGTTATAAGGCATAGGCCAAATCTTCCTTTTGGAAAGGTTTCTATTGCTCATGGAATTGTTCATTTATGGCGAATTTGTCAAGGCTTGGCAGCATTTACCAGTAAAAAAACCAAAAAGGAGCGCATTCAGCGCCCCTTTCCAGAATTTCAAAGTGATTATGCGCCCGTAACAACTACACCATTGTTGGGCTCTAGCTGGATGGTGCCTTGCTTTTTAATGTGGTTCTCGACCACTTCCCAAATAGGCTCACCCGGCGCGCCACCTTCGGCAACCGAAGCCCAGCCAGCCACGATATAGGTCTTGTCAGCCTCAATCGTTTCTCCGGTGTTCAGCATGGTCATATTGGTGAGCCGCTCACCTTGCGGTTTGCTCACATCAATATGATAGCCCATGCCACCAACCCGCACCATATCCCCGCCTTGCTGATAATATGGGTCGGGGTTGAACAGGTTGTCCGCCACATCTTCAAGGATGAGCTTGATGGTTTCGCCGGTCATTTCCGAGCGGTAGGTGTTGGGGTAGCTCATGCCGGTCGCATTGAACACATCCTCTCGGGTGATATCATCCCCCGGAATCAGGCTCGGCCCCCAGCGGAAGCCCGGGCTCAGCGCAATATCGGCATCTTTTTCGGAAATCAGCGCGTTGCAGATCAGGTCATCCCACGTGCCGTTAAAGTTACCACGGCGGTACAGCTCGCTATCGGTAGTGCCAAGCACTTCGCTGATCTGGTCTTCAAACGGCGCGCGCTGCTCGTCGATCAAGGCTGCCATATCGGCATCGGGTTCGATCACGTCAGAGAAGATCGGGATCAGCTTGTGGGCAAAGCCCATAACCCGGCCGTTTTGCACATCCAGATCAAGGCGCGTCACAAACTTGCCGTTGGAGCCAGAGGCGATCAGCATGGTTTCACCCACCATCACAGGCTCGGGCAGCGCATCATGGGTGTGCGCGGTCAAGATCACATCAATCCCGCTCACTTGAGCGGCCATTTTGCGGTCCACGTCAAAGCCGTTGTGGCTCAGACAAACCACAAGCTCGGCCCCCATGCCGCGCACTTCGTCAACCATCTCCTGCATGTGTTTGTCACGCACGCCAAATGAGTATTCAGGGAACATCCAGCCCGGGTTGGCGATCGGCATATATGGGAAGGCTTGGCCAATGACCGCAACCTTTACGCCGCCACTTTCATAAAACTCGTAAGGCTTGAAATCCTCGGAAGGTTCTTCCCACTCTTTGTCAAAAATATTCTGCCCCAAGCCATCATAGCTCACGTCATTCATGATTTCGCGCACACGTTCCGAGCCCAGCGTGAACTCCCAGTGGAAGGTCATTGCGTCCGGTTTCAGCGCGTTCATCACGTTGACCATGTCCTGCCCGTGGGTCATCTGCGCGGTGTAGGATCCCTGCCAGGTGTCGCCGCCATCAAGCAGCAGCGCATCGGGGCGGTCAGCCCTGATCGAGTTGATAACGGTTGCGCAACGATCCATGCCGCCCATTTTGCCATAGGTTTTCGCCATGGCCGAGAAGTCATTATAGGTAAGCGCATAAGCCTCGGGCGTGCCCGGGGTCATGTTGAACAGATCCAGAAAATCACTGCCGGTTACATGAGGTGGCAAGCCGCTTGCATCGCCCACACCAAGGTTGATCTCCGGCTCACGGAAATAGACCGGCTTCAGCTGGGCATGAATATCGGTGATATGAATAATCGTCACGTTGCCGGTTTTGTTAAAGCTGAGTAACTGGTCTTGGGTCAGCGCCTGCTGCGCTGCCAAACGGCCCCAGTTGCCAATGCCTGAGGCACCATAAATTGCAGATGCAGCGACAGACGCTTGCAAGAAATCGCGACGTGAAATCATGTCTAACTCCGGGTTTTAGGGAAAAAGCAAGCCTGCCGAAGGGCAGGCCAGCATTGTCCCCAAAAGGGCAGCGCTCCCCCGGTAGGGGAGCGCGCAGTTTTTTAGTTACGCACCGACGGTCCTTCAACCGCAAGCCCGTTACCGCGAGAGGCAACATAAAGCTCCAGCGCAGTGAACTCTTCGCCACCCACCGCAAACGGTGTCGCACGAATATTGTTCATGCAGCCTTTAAAGCGGCCATGCGTCGAGTTCAGCTTGGCGTTTTTCAAGCGATACGCCGGGAAGCCGTTGATCTGGCCCTGCGAGAGGTGGTCAGCACGGATCATATTACCGTAGTTGTCCTCGTGGCAGTTAGCACAGGCCATATCGAGTTGGCCGACGCGAGTGTAATAGAGCTCGCGACCACGCTCCCAGATATCGGCAACCGGGCCATCAATGGCAACATTGATGATATCGCCCCGGGATTGCAGGCTCAAGAGCGCAACCATGGCATCCATGCGAGGTTTAGCCAATTTGAGCGAATCCGCTCCCATGCGCTCTGTCCGACAGAAATTGATATAGGCTTCCATGTTAAAGAGCGCGCCTTGGTCGTCATTCCAGCGCGGCAGTTCTGCGCGCAAGCCGGCAAACTCTTCCGGACCGGAGTGACAGTCAGCACAGGCTTTGTTGGCTGTACCTTCAGCGGTATCCCAATCGTCCAGCGCCTGATCCACAAAGATCATGGCCGGATTTTCAAAATCATCCGTCTGAAGTGCCCGGGTTTCAGCCGTGCGGAAGTTCCATCCCGAAAGCACCTCGTCAATGTCGAGGAAATCCGGTGCCGGAGCGCTGGTGACGATGGTTTGACCATCAACAACCAGTGGGTCTGTAACCTGAGCGCTAGATGCGCCAGCAAACAGTGCCAAACTGGCGGCAACGGCTGCAGTTAGGGTTATTATTCTCATTATTAGTACCTCCCCTGTTAGCTTTATCCCACGGCGATGTCTTTGGAGTCGGTATAAACCGATCCGTCGTCATCGTTCCATGTGAAAGTGAATGTTCCGGATTCCTCGATTGAAGCTTCAAACTGGATATACGGGTTGGTGGAGATTGCGCCTTCGAGCTTGGCTGTGATCACGTTTTCACCGTTAAAATCACAGATAAACTCGTTGATGATCGAACGCGGAATGATGTTGCCATCGCCATCTTTACGAGCGCCGGATTCCATTGTGTGGGAGATCAGGGTTTTGATTTCGAATGCCTCGCCAGCTGCTGCTGAGCGGGGAACGCGAACGCGGGGTTTTACATTGTCTGCCATGGTTCTTTTCCTCTCTGGCTCAGCCGCCGCAGCCGCCGATTGTTACTTTTACTGCTGCTGTGCCGCGCATCACGCTACCGTCTGCCATTTTAGCAAGAGCGATAATGTTTTGTGTGCCGGCAAGGCGGCAGCGCGTAGAAGCGGATGACGAACCGGCACGTGGGCCAAATCCGAATTCGATCACGCGTGGCTGAGGGTTGCCGGATGCCAGAACCAGAATGGAAACCGCGCCGGGAGCCGAAACCGAAATCGGCACTGTGTTGCCGTTTTCGGCGATCTCGGGAGCTGTAACCTCAACCCCGCCATCGCTAACCGCGCCGCCATCGGCAAATGTATCTGTCTCGTCTTCGACCAAATCAGCGAAAGCCTGAAGTGGCATAAAGGTGGCAATCGCCGCCCCGGCACCCATAACGAGGGTGTCGCGTCTTGTGAATTGCATATTAATCTCCTGTTTTATGAGCATCCGAGGCCGGATTATTCGCTCAAAGTTTGTAGGTAAGCCAATACATCCTCAACCTGCTGGGCAGTCAGAATGCTTTTGCCTTCGAATTTTTCGAGTGGGCGCACATAGCCGTCATTCACGTAAAAAGCCGGCATGATCGTGCCGTCAAACGTGTTTCCGGAGTTGCTCAAAATCCCGCGAAGCTCGGCTGCCGACCAACGGTCGCTAACACCATCGAGCACAGGCCCGACTTCGCCGTGGAACAGCTGGCTAGCCATATCCGAATTGGCGTGACAGGCGAGGCAATTGCCAAGTTTGCGATTTTTGAAAACGTTGGCACCGTTTTCGGCATCGCCAGCAACACCTGTAAGCGACATTTCAACAGCACCATAATCATCAAAAGCCACGTCAGCTGGCGCAACTTCGCCCGCCTGCACAGTTGCGAAGGTCGCAACAGAAGCACAAACGGCGAGAAGCATCGAATTCTTCATGTATTTCTCTCCCTGGTTATTAATTGGCAGATCATTGCGCTGCCATTTTTTGTTCGTTTCAGCGTAGATACACTTTACCTCGCCTTGCAAATATTACAATCATAAATGCGAAACATAATGCCGCATTGAGCAATATTATTGCGTATGCAATTGTATGCGCTATTGATTGCGCTGGGTTTCAAACATTCTTGCGTGATATTTCTGAAAATGTTCGTCCGTGTCATATCCGCGCAGCAGCACCCAATTGAGCATATTTGTAGTCATATGGCGACCAAATGCACCGGGCATAACCGAGACGGCAGCCTGCGCAGCACTGGTAGATTCGTCGGGCATTTCTTCGGGCATGAACAAGGTCGTCGGGGTAAAAAACACCGCCCATTTTTTGACGATATCACGCTCGGAAAGCACCTCGCCATCAAAGTCGGTCACCTCAAGGTCACCAAACATATTGATCTGCACAAAGTAATAATTGTCGGTGATGATCGCGTCGATCTCGGGGATCGGGAACACTTCGTTATGCATCCGCGTGCAATAAATACAGCCACGCTGCTCGATGATGATCGCCATGCGCAAGCCCATCTCATTGGCCTCAGCCAGATCTTCGCGCATATCAAGGAAGGTGTCTTGTAGCCATTCCGGCTTGTGCAATCCATCTTCCCCGAGCGTGACTTCGCCAGCGGAAAGGGATGCCGGAAGAGCAAGGAGTGCGACGGCGAGTAGGAAATTCTTAAACATGATCTAGCCTCGTATTAGCCAATGGTTTGGAAGGAAGGGAAGGTATCAATCAGCCATTGCGCAATGGCCGAGACCTGCCCGGTGACAATCAGGATCGCGAACAGGATCAGCAAAGCGCCCATAGCCTTTTCTACATAGCCCATCATGGCGCGATGCCGTTTGACCCATGAGAGGAAAGGGCCGGAGAAAAACGAAACGATGATAAACGGGAAGGTCATCGCCGCGCCGTAAACAAACAACAGCGTACCACCTGTCCAAAGGCTATCCTGATCCATGGCGATAAACAAAATGAGCGAGAGCGCAGGGCCCACACAGGGTGTCCAGCCAAAGCCAAAGGCAAGGCCGATCATGTAAGAGCCGATATAGCTTGCCGGTTTGATAGATGACGAGTCAATCTTGGCTTCACGGTAAAGGAAAGGCACCCGAATCAGCCCAAGGAAGTGCAGGCCAAAAACGGCCAAAATCGCGGCGGCCACATAGGAGAGCGGCTCTTTGTATTGCCCCAAAGCCTTACCGGCAGCGGTCGCACCCAGCCCGAGCAGTACAAAAATGGTGATAACGCCAGCCGCGAAAAACACCGACGAAAGGATGAGCCGCAGCTTTGCCCCGCGCGCAATTTCGTTTTCCTCGGTCAGCTCCTGCATGGAGAGCCCGGCCATGTAGCTCAGGTAAAACGGGACGATGGGTAAAATGCAGGGTGATAAAAACGATAGAATGCCAGCGGTTGCCGCTGTAAGATAACTTGGATCAAAATCCATTAATAAATCCCCGTCTTGTATTTATTGTATTTTCGCTATAATCATATTGCCATACTTTAATATGTAAAGGACAAAAAAACTTGGGATTCTATACTTACGCTATTAAAGTCACTCAGGCATGTCTGCTTTCTTTTGTCTTGGTTGCTCCTGCGAAAGCAGAAACTATACTTGTTATGTTTGAGTCGCAGGGCTGCCCATATTGTGAATTGTGGAAAGAAGAGATCGGCCCGATCTATCCCAAAACGGCCGAAGGCCAACGCGCCCCGCTTATGATGCTGGATATTAATGACGACCTGCCCGAGGGGTTTAACATCGCCTCCTCCATCAATTACACCCCGACCTTTGTCTTGCTCGATAACGGGCAGGAAGTGACCCGCCTAGCCGGCTACCCCGGTGATAATTTCTTTTGGGGTTTGCTGGAACGCATGATAGGAATGTTACCAGAGCCAAATACGGAAGGAAGCTCATGACCTTGCCGGTAGAATCCGACGATATGTCCGACCAGACCATCGCAGACGTAATTCAAAGTGCCACTTCTGCCACCGACTTCATGAAGGCACTTGCCCATGAAGGTCGCCTCATGATCCTGTGCCATCTGGTATCCGGCGAAAAATCTGTGACCGAGCTCGAAAACCTGCTTTCCAGCCGTCAGGCGGCTGTTAGCCAGCAACTGGCCCGGCTTCGGCTTGAAGGTCTGGTAAACTCACGCCGTGACGGCAAAGTGATTTACTATTCTCTGGGCGACCAGAAAGCCACGCGCATGATCGAACTTCTGCACCAGATGTTCTGCAGCATCGAACCACCTGCCGAAGCCGCCAACGCCTGATCCCTTTATGGTCGGAGCCGCGGCTACTGTGGCTAGTACTGCCCCTCCAGTACCATCTCAACCATTTGGTTTCGCTGATAAAACCGGAAATTGTCATCCGAAATCAGGACAACGCGGAGTTCCCCCTCCGGCGTTTCCCAAACGGATATGCCTTCCAAATTGTCGAACCGGCCCGAAGTGGTTGTCAGCAGGGTTTCCCCCTCCAGCGACATAGTTTCGATATCAAACCGGCGGATGCGGCTTGCAAACCCGAATAATCCCGAAAAGTCCCGCTCCAGCACATAAAGCTGGCCGTCAAAAATATCCGCGCCCACAACCAAAAATGAACCCTGACGGGAAATTTTCCAGTCTGTGTTCCATGCGCCATCCACAAACCTGTAAACAGGAAACGGCTTGCCAAAAGCGCCTGACCGCTCCGGAATGGCATAAAGCACATCGTTCTGATCTATCGCCAGCGCCTCTAGCCCTGAATTGTTGATCAGCGAGCGAAAGTCGGGGTGTTTGGGCACAAACACCGGCAAATCATCCGCAGTTGGTTGCTCCATGACGCGGTGATTGCCTTCAAAAGACATAAAGATCGCGCCCGACCCACTCACCGCCAACCCCTCGGCATCCTCATGCAGGCCATCGAGCGGCTCGCCTTTGGTGTCTCGTATCGGGGACAGGGCTAGGTTTTCAAGCGCCGTCATGCGCCCACCTTCCCGCACAATCTGACCGCTCAGCAGGTTGCCACGGTCAGACGTTGCCAGAAAAGACATGCCGTCATCGGCAACTTCAAGCGATGAAAACCCGCCAAAATTTTCGTCGTCCATTCTCATGGCGATTGTGGAATCATGGCGAAACTCATCGGCCGCCTGTACCGGCAGACACCAAACTGAAAAGAACAGAACAAGCCGTTTCATGGGGAGGCCAAAACGCCCCCGCATTGGGACGGCAGGCTGGCCATCGTAAGCTCGGCTTTGGGCGGTAGTGGTGGCGGTGCGGGAACACTCGGGTCCGGCGGAGGTGGCGGAGCCAGTGCATCTGTCACCCACCACTGGGCATCTTCACAGCCATCACCGCGGGGAATAGCAGCTTGCTCCGTGCAGTTTCGCGCCCCGCGCGGGCAGTTGAGACGCACATGGAAATGGGCATAATGCCCCCACCATGGGCGAATTTTGCGCAGCCAGCGCCGGTCACCCTGCTGGGCGTCAGCGCACATTTGCGCCTTGATCGCCCCGGATACAAATATCCGTGCTACCGCCCTGTCCCGGGCTGCGGCGCGCAAAAGGGCCATATGTTCCGGCGTCCAGTTACTGTTTACGGTGCGGTGATCCTCCGAGCGCACATTCAGCGAAGAAATATTCTCGCGCTGGCGGGCTGTCAGGTCCAACCGCTCGGGTGGAAGCAGCCAAATATCCACATCCAGCCCGATCTGGTGGCTGGCATGCCCCCCCAGCATCGGGCCGCCGCGCGGCTGGCTCATGTCTCCTACATAAATCCCGTTCCACCCGATTTCGACCGCCGACTGCGACAGGCGTTCAACAAAGCTGACAAGGTTCGGGTGCCCCCAATGCCGGTTGCGCGACAACCGCATCGCTTGCCAAGCAGGCCCAGTTTCCGGCAATTGCACGGCGCCAGCAAGGCAGCCCTTGGCATAAGAGCCGATAGGCTCTGCGCGCTGCGCCGAAGGTTGGCTTTGGCCGCCAAAAAGCTCTTTTGCGGGTGTATCTGCCAAGGCTGCGCCAGCGAATGCCAGCGCCGCCAAAACAACGGAAATCCGCATCATTCAGCCACCCCCGCGCGCTTTTTCGCCGCCCAAAGCAGGATGATCCCAAACAAGAAAAACGCCACCACCGGTGAAATCCCGGCGCGCTGACTAGCGGTCACTGTGGTCACGGCCGCCACAAGGATCGGCCCGGCAAAGGCGGTGGATTTCCCTGCCATTGCATAAATGCCGAAGGCTTCGGTCATGGAGATTTTGCCATCCACAAAATGAACCACCAAGGTGCGCGACGAAGCCTGCATCGCCCCGCCCGCCGCGCCAATAACGGCTCCGCAGATAAAAAAGGCAATGTTAGGCCAAGAGGAACCCTCGGCAACCGATATCATCAAAACCGACTCTCTGGTGATGGTCAGCACCGCAATGCTCACCAATAGCAGCATCACAATCGAGACCTGAACCACGGGCATCGGTCCCTTCCTGCCATCGACCCAACCACCGATCCATGCCCCGAAAGCACCTGCAATCGCTGCGGCAATCCCGAAGACACCCAGCTCGAAAGAGCCCCAGCCAAGCACTCCGGCGGCATAGATCGCCCCGAATGAGTAAAGCACGACCAGCCCGTCCCGATACAGCATCGAAGCCAGAAAAAACATCCAGAGCTGTGGGTAGTCCTTGATTTTGGCAAGCGTTGCGCGCAGCCCGGTCACACCCTCTTCCACGGCCCCCAACACGGTTTTGTCTTTGCGAATATCGGGCGTGAACAGAAAAAACGGTATGGCAAACAGCACAAACCAAATCGCCGAAATCGGCCCCGCCGCGCGTGCGGGCTCGCCCAAGGCCGGGTCCAACCCCATTATCGGGCTTATGCCGATCAAAGTTGTATCTGAATCCGGCGCGGTCGAGATCAGCGCCAGATAAACCAGCAAGATCAACACACCCCCTACATAGCCGAGTGCCCAGCCATAGCCCGAAAGCCGGCCTACATCTTCCCGCGGCACCAAATCCGGCAGCATTGAGTTGGTGAAAATAATCACGTATTCCGCGCCCACAAAGGCGGCAACAAAGGCCACATATACCCAGAGATAGCTCTCAGCGCCCGGTGCGGCCCACCACAGGCCAATACACCCTGCAATAAACAGTACGCTAAAAGCCGCGACCCACGGTTTGCGCGGGCCGGTCCTATCTGCGGCTGCGCCCAGAAATGGCGCGCTGAAGGCCACCAGAATGCCGGCAAAACCAACGAGAAATCCCCAAACGGACTGCCCTTCTGCCTCTGTCGCAAAAAGCGTGCTGGCAAAATAAGGCGCAAAAATGAAGGTGATAACCAGTGTATGGAAGGGCTGACCCGCCCAGTCAAACAACATCCATCCCCAGATGCCTTTTTTGGATGCGCGTTCGGTCATGGTATCTCCCTAATGTATTCCCGTATAAAACGGGTAAACCGGTATGATATCAAGCGCGGATTTTTCCAAATCCAGGTATGTTTACCGCCGACTAGATATCGGGTGGCCAAATGCGCTGGTTTTCAGCCGCGCTCCAGTCCTGCACCCATTGCGGCAATTCGGGGCTCCAGTCAGCCAAACCCATTTCGGCGGCCACCTCGTTTGTATCCACAATTCCGTCTTTGGTGAAAATCGCCACGCGATAAACCACGGATGAAAGTGCTTCGTCACCCTTCCACATGCTTTGCTGCAAATAAACGAACCGCCCGTCATGCCCCAGCGCTTTGGAGCGCATTTCGAAACGGTCAAACATAACAACGCGCCGCCGGTAGCGTGCCGTGACTCCGGCCATGGTCATATTCCAGCCGCGCCGCCTTAGCGCGGCGACAAGCCCGATGCGTTGCGCCAAAAATATTCGCCCTAGATCATAAAGCGTCAGCGTCCGGCCGTTATTGAGTTCTCGCCACATATCCAGATCAACCGGCCAGACCCGATGATGGGATACATGTACGCCATCCAATGGCAAAGGCGGGGCCTTGCGGTGGACAAACATTTGGTGCGCCATGCGGATAAACGGATACATCTTTTCTCCAGCCGTGATCTTGCCGCCGGAATAACGCAAAAAATCGGAAGGATAGCAAGCGCTAACGTGGCGTCGCTGAAATATTGCGTTGCCCTTGCGGCGGGCCCGTTCACATACTAGATGTGTGGCCTTAACCTGCTACCGGAGCCATTCCATGACCTCGCTTTTCCAGATCCTGACTTTTGCCATCGATATCGTGTGGTTCGTAATTATCGCCCACATCATCATGAGCTGGCTTGTGGGATTTCAGGTGCTCAATCTGCGCCAGCCATTGGTAGCGCAAATCTGGTTCGGCCTAAACCGCCTGCTAGAGCCGATCTATGGCCCGATCCGCAAAATTCTGCCCAATATGGGCGGGCTCGACCTTGCGCCAATGGTCGTAATTTTCAGCATTTTTGCCCTACGCACAATCCTTTATAACAACATCTCGGCCTTTGGATAAGCCAGCCTTGGTGAAAGGTTGAAAAATGAAATATTTGCGACTCTATGCGGACCAAAATGGTGAAAGCCATGCCGAGGAAATCGAAGCCACCTTCGAGATGCAGCAATACGCGCCGCCCGCGCCCGAGTTTGGCATCTCCACTCCGACGGACGCAGCGCGTTATGTGTTTGTGAATTTCCCGGCCAACTGGACAAGCGAATTGCACCCCTCGCCTCGCCGCCAACTTCTCGTGATGATATCCGGCCAGCTAAAGGGCGGCACGAGCGACGGTAACACCTTGATTTTAAACTCCGGCGATGTGCTGTTGATGGAAGACACCACGGGCAAAGGCCACACCGCCGAAACGCTCGGCAATGACCCCGTTCATGCCATAATGATTCACCTTGAGTGAAGCCGTGCGTTAACGCACTGGCTCTTTCATCGTCACCAGCTCTTCCGCCGCTGTCGGGTGCACTGCGACCGTGCGGTCAAAGTCCTCTTTGGTGGCGCCCATTTTCACCGCCACACCGGCAAGCTGGATCATCTCACCGGCAGCCGGGCCGACAATATGGCAGCCAAGCACTTTGCGGGTGCTTTTCTCCACAATCAGCTTCATCAGCATTCGTTCGTCACGCCCTGCCAGAATATTGGCCATCGGCCTAAATGCCGCGCGATAAACCTCGATGTCAAAGTCATCACGTGCGTCTTCTTCGGTGTAACCCACGGTGCCAATTTCTGGCTGGGTAAACACCGCTGTCGCAATCATCTCGTGGTCCATCGCGGTCGGGTTGTCGTTAAACACGGTCTCGACAAAGGCCATGCCCTCGCGGATGGCAACCGGCGTAAGCTGCACACGGTCGGTCACATCGCCCACCGAATAAACGCTGTCGCAACTGGTCGCCGAATACCGGTCCACCATAATCTCGCCACGCCGCCCAAGCTTCACGCCCGCTTCCTCCAGCCCCATGCCTTCGGTATTAGGCACGCGGCCAGTGGCATACATCACAGCATCCACAACAGTTTCAGACCCGTTGGTGCATTTCACCAGCAGCCCGTCATCCTGCTTTTTAATCTCCATCACATCCGTGCCAAGGTGCAGGTCAATTCCCTTGCGGATCATTTCGTCCGCCACATGCCCGCGCACCTCGCCATCAAACCCGCGCAAAATCTGCGCGCCCCGGTAAAATTGCGTCACTTCAGCCCCGAGGCCATTAAAAATGCCCGCAAATTCGCAGGCAATGTAACCACCACCAACAATCATTATCCGCTTGGGCAAGTCTTTCAGATGGAACACATCATTCGATGTCATCACATGCTCGGCACCCTTCACATTGGGCACAAATGGCTGGCCACCTGTGGCCACCAAAATCCATTTCGCCGTGAAGGTCTCACCGGTTGAAAGCTCAACCGTATGGCCGTCTTTCAGCACCGCGCGGGCGTCATAGATGGTCACATCGTTGCCGCTTAGCCCTTTGCGATACAGGCCCTCAAGCCTGTCCAGCTCCGCATCCTGCTTGGCCATCAGCTTTGACCAGTCAAAGCTGCGCTCGCCAATGCTCCAGCCAAAACCTTCGGCATCGTTCATCGCCTCGGAATAGCCCGACGCATAAACCATCAGTTTTTTCGGCACACAGCCCCTAATCACACAGGTCCCGCCCATGCGGTATTCCTCGGCCAACGCCACTTTAGCCCCGCCCATCGCTGCCACACGGCCCGCGCGCACGCCGCCCGAGCCACCACCAATTACAAACAAATCAAAATCATAGTCCATCTCAGGCCCCCGGCACGTAAAGAGAATCTTCACCTGGCATATGGACCTTCTTGCGCCCCATATTACCTCCGTCGCGGTCATATATGTGCACGTTTCCGTCATCATACCCTACCAACACCGTGTCAGCCATCACCACAAACAACCCGGTTTCGACCACGCCGGGGATGCGGTTCAATGCCTCGGCCAAGCCGCGCGGATCACCGATCCGATTCAAATGCAGGTCCAGAATATAATGGCCCTCGTCGGTCACATAAGGCTCGTCCCCGTCCATGCGCATCGTAATCCGCCGGTTCGCGACATCCGCGCCAACAAGCACTTCCTCAATCGTCGATTCCGTGCTGCCCCACCCAAAGCGCACCACTTCCACCGGCAGCGGGAACGCGCCCAACGCGTCCACTTGCTTGGAGGCATCCGAGATCACCACCATCTGGTTGCTGGCACTCGCCACAATCTTTTCTTGCAAAAGCGCGCCACCCCCGCCTTTGATCAGGTTGAGGTTGGCATCAAATTCATCTGCCCCGTCCACGGTCACGTCTAGCCATCCGGCATCTTCCAGCGTGGTCAACGGAATGTTCAGGCTCGCGGCCAGATCACGGGTGCGGCTAGAGGTCGGCACACCGACAATTTCCAAGCCCTCATTGTTTACGAGGTTACCCAGAAGCTGCACAAACCAAGCGGCGGTAGAGCCGGTGCCAAGCCCAACCTTCATCCCGGGTTTAATAAAATCCAGCGCCGCTTTGGCGGCCGCGTATTTCCCTCTGTCCGATCCAGTTACGGTGTCGTTCATTTTTCATCCCCTTGGGCTGGAATTGGGCGCAATCGCGCTTGCAATCGTCGGGTTTCCCCCTGCATGTTGCCGCTATATAGTGATAATACGGCAAAAACCCAAGGGGAAAGCCATGTTTCTCAGCATCTTCGATGTGTTCAAAATCGGTGTAGGCCCGTCCTCGTCACACACGGTTGGCCCGATGGTCGCTGCGGGTCGATTTCTCATCCTGCTGCGCGAGGGCCGGGAGGTGGTGCCGGGTGCCGGAACCCTTGCCCGCTTGGGCTGCACGCTGCATGGCTCGCTGGCCTTCACCGGCAAAGGCCACGCGACTGATCGCGCTGTAACGCTTGGGTTTGCCGGCTTCAATCCCGCAAGTTTTGACCCCGAAAAAGCCGCCGAAGCCGAACACGAGATCGCCCAGCGCGGCACTGTGTCGCCCGAAGGTCTCGGCACCCTGCGCTACCTTCAGGCGGATGACCTGAAGTTCGACTATGAAACCACCCTGCCCGGCCATGCCAACGGCATGGTGCTTTCGGCCTTCGATAGTTCCGGCAATCTTTATGCGCGCGAGACCTATTACTCGACCGGTGGCGGTTTTGTGCTAACCGAAAGCGAATTGGCCGGAAACGAACTCACAGCCGAAGAACCTTCCTCCTCCTATCCGTTTCGCTCCGCCGACGAAATGTTGGCTATGGCCCAAAGCAGCGGCAAGTCTATCGCCCGTATGAAGCTCGAAAACGAGCTCCACCACATGAGCCGTGAAGCCCTGTCTTCCGGCTTGGAACGCGTATGGAAAGTGATGAATTCCAGCATTGAGCGCGGTTTTGCCACCGAAGGCATCCTCCCCGGTGGGCTCAACATGAAACGCCGGGCAAAAGACATCCATGAGGCTCTGCAAGCCGAACAAGGCACCAACATGGCCGCGCCTCACACTATTAATGACTGGATCAGTGTTTACGCCATCGCCGTGAATGAAGAAAACGCCGCTGGTGGCCAAGTGGTCACCGCACCCACCAATGGGGCTGCGGGCGTCCTCCCCGCTACCCTGCGCTACTATCTGGACCACGTGCCCACCGCGCGCTCAGAAATGATCGAAACCTTTTTGCTCACCGCGGCTGCCATTGGCGGAATCATCAAAGCGAACGCCTCAATCTCGGGGGCCGAAGTCGGCTGCCAAGGTGAGGTCGGCTCCGCCAGCGCCATGGCCGCTGCCGGTCTGTGCGCCGCCCTCGGTGGCACCCCGCAACAGGTCGAAAATGCCGCCGAGATCGCGCTGGAGCATCATTTAGGCATGACCTGCGACCCCGTCAAAGGCCTCGTTCAGGCACCGTGCATAGAGCGCAATGGACTTGGCGCAATCAAAGCCGTATCCGCTGCGTCGCTGGCATTGCGGGGGGATGGCACCCACCTTGTCAGCCTTGATGCCTGCATCGAAACCATGCGTCAAACCGGCCGTGATATGAACCACAAATACAAAGAAACCTCGCTCGGAGGGCTGGCGGTCAACGTGCCGGAATGCTAGCTTTGCTAAAAAAGGCGAGCGCATGATACCCAAAATTATTCACCAGACATGGAAGGATGAAAACCTTCCGGTTCCGGCCTCGATGCCGCAAAGCTGGCGCGCGCAAAATCCCGATTGGGAATACCGTTTCTGGACGGATGCGCAGCTCGCCGAATTTGTAAAAGCAGAGTATCCAGAGCTCTGGCCGCTTTATGAGGCCGCCCCCAAACCGGTGATGCGGGCCGATATCGCCCGCTACCTGCTCTTGCACCATTTCGGCGGGCTCTATGCCGATATTGACACCACCTGCCTTGCCCCGCTTACCGCGATTGAAGGTGAATCCCGCGTGATCCTCTCACAGGAACCTTCCGAGCATTGGCCCCCGCACACCCTCCCGCGCGCCCTCCCTTTTATGGTCTTCAACGGCACAATCGCCAGTCCGCAAGGGCACCCGTTTTGGCTTCATGTGATCGAAACCTTGAAAGCCTGCCAGCACGCCAAAAAAGTGCTCGAGGCGACAGGCCCGCTTATGTTCACCGGCGCTGTGCTGAGCTACCCCGAGCAAAGCGAACTCGCGCTCCACTCCTGCCACCTGTTTAACGTTGATACAAAGGACGGCACGCCAAGTGCCGACACCGAATTCGGCCCGCTGGCCCCACTGCGCATATCCACCCACCACTGGGAAGGCACGTGGTTCAACAAGCCCCGCTTTGACCCTCTCAAGGCGCTCCGGGATGTTATTTTTAAAGGCATTTATCACATAACCCGCGGTAAATTCCTCTCGGAAGCGGATGCCCGTGCGATGCTTGACAAACCCCTTCTCGAAACGCCGCTCCCCCCCTATGACCCAAGCCAACTCCCTACCATTTCCATCCTCATTCCGCTGCGGGATGCCGCACCTTACCTTCCGCGCTGTTTCGAGCTGCTCGATGCGCTTGACCACCCCAAAGACCTGATCAAAGTCACCTTCTGCGAGGGCGAAAGTCGTGACAACACCGTCACGCTCCTGAACGAACTTATTGCGCCCCGCATGGCCAGCTATCGCGGCCTTCAGGTCACCCATTTCACCACCAAAGTGAATATCCCGCGCCGCAATCGCTGGCGCCCCGAGTTGCAAAAAAAGCGCCGCGCCGCCATTGCCCGTGTGCGTAATCATCTGATCACGGAAGGGGTTGACGAAACCGATGACTGGGCGCTCTGGATTGATGTGGATGTCTGCGACTACCCGAGCGATATTCTGCACACCTTGCTCAAAACCAATGCCAAAATCGTCACCCCCGATTGTACCAAAACCCCCGGTGGTCCGAGCTATGATATGAACGCCTTCCTCGATATAGGCAGCCCTAAATCAGCCAGCTATTACCGGCGCGCTGTTGGAGGAATTTTCCAACCTCCCGCAAACTATTACTGGCGCTGTCATTTGCATGATCTGCGCTACCTGCCGCGGGTTCCGCTTTCGTCGGTCGGCGGCACAATGCTGCTGGTGCATAGCTCTGTCCACCGCGCGGGCCTCACCTTCCCCGAACTTCCCTATGGCGACTTGCTGGAAACCGAAGCCTTTGGCAAATGGGCCTGCGATATGGGAATTTCCCCTATAGGTTTACCCCAAGTCGAGATACAACACGTCAATGAATAGCCCCCATCCAAAGGCAAACCCATGAAACGCTCCGAAATCAACCTGATCCTCGCCGAGGGCGAAGCCTTCATCCGCTCGTTCGGCTTTGAGCTTCCCCCTTTTGCCAGATGGTCCCCCGAGGAGTTGCGCAGCAAAGGTGCTGCGGCTGAGGGCATTATCAACGCCCGCCTCGGCTGGGATATCACCGATTACGGCCAAGGCGATTTCGCCAATCTAGGCCTGTTCCTTTTTACCGTCCGCAACGGCTCGCTGGCAGATCTGCAAGCCGGTGGTGGCATGTGCTACGCTGAAAAAATCATGATCTCGCGCCAAGATCAAATCTCCCCCATGCACCGCCATATTGTGAAAGCCGAAGATATCATCAACCGGGGCGGCGCCAAGCTGGCGCTCAAAATGTATAGCTCCGACGCGGCCGGAAATATCGACAAGTCAGCCGATGTTATTGTCGCCACCGACGGCCTCACCCGCACCCTCAAAGCTGGTGAAATCCTCACTCTCGACCCGGGCGAAAGCGTGACCCTGATGCCGGGCAACTGGCACGCCTTTTGGGGCGAAGGCGGTGATGTGCTGATCGGCGAGGTTTCCACCGTGAATGACGACCTCAACGACAATATTTTTGAGGCCCCAATCGGCCGGTTCTCAAGCGTAGAGGAAGACACCGCGCCCAGCCACCTGCTGGTCTCGGATTACGACACGCTCCTCTAGGTTGCAACTGCACCACGCAAAGGTTACGGTTTTAAAAAATTGACCGGAGCCGACCATGAAATACCCCGTTATTGCCGCTTTCCTTTGCGCCGCCCCTGCCTATGCAGATATTGCACCCGATGATGTGCTGGAAAGCTGGCGCACCTTTTATGCCGGATTTGAAGCAACCATCAGCGTTGGCGACCATCAGATTGACGGAAAAACCACCCGATTCAACGGTGTTATGAGCCAACTAAACGCGGCCAATTCAGAAACCCGCTACCATTTTGACTGGATCGACATGCGAGCCAATCACGATGGCTCGGTCGATATTTCATTTTCACCCAACGGCTATGCCGAGTCGAAAACCGAAATGGCAATCGGGCAACCGGTAACTTCACAGATCACCTACAACCTCTCGGAACTCGCCATTCACGCCACCGGCTCTCCCGGAGATATCCACTATTCCTATACGGCGCCCCTTATTTCGGTCAGCCAAACCCAGTCTTTGCCAGAAATGGATGTTACCTTTACGGCCAATGTTGAAAACGCATCTGGTGAGGTCGAGTCCCTCATTGATATCACGGAAAGCGGTCCACGGGTTACAGAGAGCGGCGAATGGCAATATGGCAGCTTATCTGGCAGTGTTACCTACGGGTTTGAAGCTGGGTCGGACTTTAGCTTAACCTTCGCTGAACAAGGCAGTTCCGCGTCCTATGAGGTCGGTTTTCCCCAAAAGCCCATCCCCGAAGTCGCGGGTTCCAACCTGCTTTACCCTGCCGATCTTGATCTGGATATGACCTACCTTTCGGGACTCCTTCAGGTTTCTGCCGCGTTCGGTGATGAAGACAACGAGGGAGAGTTCGAATACACGCATCAGTCAGGCGCTATATTTGTAGCCTTCAGCAGAAATATCATTAGCTATAGTTTTGCCGCCGATGGGGCCGCAATTGCTGTTGAAAACAGCAATCCGCTGCTCCCGAACTTTAGCGCCGCCTTTGGGCACGCGCTCACCGGCCTATCTGTACCAATCGCGAAATCCGACACAGCTTCGCCGTTTTCTTTAACCGTCGAACTCGCCGGATTCACCCTTGGCGAAGAAGTCTGGGCCGGTTTTGACCCAGATGGAACGCTCAGCCATGCGCCCGCTGGCTTTAATTTTTCGATCTCCGGCAGTATCCGGATGCTGGTCGATTTTTTTGATAGTTCGGCCATGGCCAGATTGCAAAGCGCCCCTGCCGAAATTCGTTCGCTCTCGCTCGACAGCCTAAGCGTAGATTTTGAGGGCATGGGTCTCACGGGCGATGGCGATGTCACCTTCAATAATGACCGGATCGACCCGATGTCGGGCATGCCGGAACCCAAAGGTGTGCTTGATTTCTCGATCAACGGCGCCCTCGGCCTGCTAGATAAAATCGGGAGGCTCGGGGTGGGTGATCCGATGGCGATCATCGGTATGAAAGGCGCACTCGGCATGTTTGCCACGCCCAATAGCGGGCCCGATAGCTTTACCTCAAGGGTCGAGTTTGCCGAGGGCGGGCATATCAGCGTGAACGGTCAGCAGGTTAAATAACCAGCTGGAAGATCACACCGGCCATGATCGCGCCCGAAATCCCCAGCGCCAGATAAAGCGCAAAAACCTGCGGTTTCACCAGTGACCACACCGCCGCCATGGCCGGCACCGAACTGACCGCGCCCGCGATCATAAAAGACATCGCCGCCCCAGCGCTCATCCCCTGCGCGGTCAGCCCCGCCAGCAACGGCGGTGCCACATAGGAATTGAGATAAGCGGGCATGCCCACAAAAGCGGCGGTGATGATCGGCAGCACACCTTCGCCACCCACCACATTGGCGATCAGTTCCGCTGGCACATAGCTCACTAGCAGGGCTTCCAGCACATAGGCCATCGCCAACCATTTCGCCAAAAACAGAGCATTGGTGATGAACTCGCGCTTGAAAACGACCCGCCGTTCGGCCTCTTGCCAAAACGCCCATTTCGGCTTGCCATCCAGCGGCGAAGGCCCACAGCCACAACCTCGGTTCACGACCTTTTTCAGCGGGTCGCCAAAGGCCCCGGCCCGTAGCACAAACCGCACCAGAAATCCGCCAAACAGCCCCAGCCCGACCGCTGCCACAGCCTTGCCAATCGCAAAAGGCCAGCCCAGCGCGCCAGCCGTTATAAACAGGGTTGGCGGGTCGATCAGCGGGGAAGACAGCCAAAAAGCCATAACAGCCGAAAGCGGCGCGCCCAATATCAGCAATCCCGAGATAAACGGGATCACCTCGCATGAGCAAAACGGGGCCAACCCGCCAAAAACTGCCGCCACAAAAATCATCCGAACCTCGCGCCCTTTAAAGGCGCTGGCTATCATTGTTTCCGCTCCGGCAGCTTTGAGCCCTGCAATCAGAAGCACCGCAAATACGATATATTTCAACGTGCTGAAAAAGGCAGCCAGCGCAAACAGCGTCACGGTTGTCAGGTTCGCCCAGTCAAAAATGGCAACCAGAACCAGAAGCGTTACCGATACCGTCCACGGTGACTTCAGGTTTGGCCGGCGAAAGCCGCTATTATCAGAAATATCAACCATGTCAGGAGTCCTCATTTGATGATGGGGCCATGCAGCACTCTTGCAGGATAAATTCCGCAAGGGCTTCCAGATGCCGATAGTCAGCGCGATTGATAATCGCCCGCCCGCGTTTTTCTTGGGTGATCAAGCCAGCGGTTTGCAAGACCTTCAAGTGATGCGCCAAGGTCGAAGCCGCAATCCCGCTCCGCGCCATTATCTCGCTCACCTGCAAGCCCGTCTCTCCGGCCTTGACCAGATGCTGAAGCACGCCCAACCGGTGCGCCGCCCCCATCGCCGAAAACCCGTCCGCTGCTTTTTCGATATCCATGCTCAAGCCCCACTATAAACCATATAACTAGTTTATTGGTTTTTTTGAAGCTAAAAGCAAGCCCTATTAACAGGGCTGCTTAAATTTCAGGCTTCGGGGTAATAAACCTCGTAGAGCGGACCCAAGGTTTCGTCTTTAAAAAGCGAGCTCACCGAGGCACCGCTGGCAATATTCTGGATCGCCTGTGCGTAAACCGGAGCGGTCGGCACCATACGGATCTTTTTGGCTTTCCGGACCTCTTCGGTCGCCTCAATCGAATCGGTGATGACCAGAGACTTCATGGTTGAAGCCTGAATGCGGCCAACCGCCGGGCCAGAGAGCACACCGTGGGTGATATAGGAATGCACCTCTTTGGCCCCCTTCTCTGTCAACAAATCAGCGGCTTTGCAAAGCGTGCCGGCCGTGTCGCAAATATCGTCCACAATAATGCAAACCTTGTCTTTAACCTCGCCGATTACGGTCATGCCCGCAATCTCGCCGGGGGCGTTGCGGCGTTTGTCCACAATCGCAAGGTCAGCCCCGATATTCTGGGCGAGCTGGCGCGCACGGGCCACACCGCCAACATCGGGGGAAACTACGGTCACGTTTTTAAGATTTTTGAAATGGTGCTTCACGTCCAGCGCAAAAATCGGTGAGGCATAGAGGTTGTCCACCGGAATATCGAAAAAGCCCTGAATCTGGGCGGCGTGCAGGTCCATCGTCAAAATCCGCTCGATACCGGCTTCGGTCAACAAGTTGGCCACCAACTTCGCGCTGATCGGCGTGCGCGCCTTGGTCCGGCGGTCCTGCCGCGCATAACCAAAGTAGGGAATAACCGCAGTGATGCGCTTGGCTGAAGACCTTTTCAACGCATCGGCAATAATCATCAATTCCATCAAGTGATCATTCGCCGGTTTCGATGTGGGTTGCAGGATAAACATATCCTCGTCCCGCACGTTTTCGTAAACCTCGACGAATATCTCGCCATCGTTGAACTGCTCCACACGGGCATCTACAATCGACAGCGGTTCGCCGCGGTGCATCCCCATTCTTTTGACGATATTTCGCGCCAGTGTTTTATTGGCATTGCCGGAAATGAGCTTGGGGGGATGCGAGCTGCGCATGATCGGAAACCTTTGGTTAGGTGGCGATTCTCTCTGGGCTTGGGCGCGGTGTAACAAACCCGTTGCCGCTTGCATAGGGGCTTGTTAAGGGTTCAGGCAAAAGGATGTCCAAATGGCAATCGAAATAATCAACGGAAGGCAGATCGGCGTTTCCCGCAGGGGGGAAGGCGTGCCATTGCTGTTGTTGCATTGCGCACTCGCACATCGCGGGGCGCTGGCCCCGTTAATGAACCATCTCGGTGCTATGGCGTTCACGGCCATTGACTTGCCCGGGCATGGTCAATCCGAGTATGACCAAAGCACAGATATTCAGGTGCAAGCGATTGAAACCACAATCGCATTGTTAGAAGACGCTGATGGTCCCAGCCATTTGTTCGGGCATAGTTTCGGTGCGACCGTGGCGTTGCGCGTGGCGATTGACCGCCCCGATCTGGTGCGCTCGGTCGCGCTCTATGAACCGGTTTATTTTTCACTGCTGGCGCATTCTAATCCACAAGCCTATGAAACCGAAGCGTCAGCCGCCGGAGCGTTTTCCCGAGCGGCCGAACAAGGGGACTGGCCCAATGCCAGCCGCGCGTTTCTGTCTCGCTGGAGTTCGGAAAGCTTTGATGATCTTTCAAAAGCTCAGCAGAGTTATATCCTGAGAACCATCCCCCTGATACTGGCCAGCGAACCTTCTATATCTTCGCCAGAAAGTGGTGAAGAAGTGCTGAGCCGATTGCAAGGGTTGCGCCTTCCGCTTGTATTGCTGGAAGGTCGTAACTCGCCGCCTGTTATCTCAGCGATAAATGCGGTGATTGCCGAACGGGCTTTGAATGTTGAGCGCCGGATTATTGATGGGGCCAGCCATATGGGGCCAATCAGCCACCCGGGTGAGGTAGCGGCTGTGCTTAATGAGTTCTTTATAGAATAGGCTTTACCTGCCAAATGCATTTTCAAAAGATACCTTTTGAAAATGCGGCTGCGGCGCTGTGGCCTCGGCTGCGCCTCGGCAGGGGCTGCCGCCCCTCTTGGCTTTGCCAATTCACCCCGCGAGTATTTTTTCAGAAAAGAAGCGGATTTAGGCGCTGATCAGATCAATGAACCGGTCGATCTCTTCATCGCTTGTGGCCCAGTTGCAAACCAGCCTTGCTGAAATGATTTCGTCACCCGACCCTTCCAATGGCTGATCAAACGGCCAGTGATAATATTTGGCGCCAGCTTCATGAGCGGCGATATGGCCTTTGCGCGGCCAACCGGCAAATATTGCGTTGGCCTGCATCGGGTGCAACAGATTTGCGCCCGGAACCTTCAAAATGCCTTCTGCCAAACGGTCTGCGGCGCGGTTGGCTTTCTGCGCGAGGTTTAGCCACAGACCATTGGTCAGATATGCCTCCATTTGCGCGGACAGGAACCGGTGCTTGGAAAACAGATGCCCGCCGCGCTTGCGGCGGAGTTCGAATTCCCAAGCCAGTTCGGGGTCAAAAAGGATGACAGCTTCCACGCCGAGCAGGCCATTTTTGGTACCACCAAAGCTGAGGACATCAATGCCGGCTTTCCAGGTCATTTCAGCGGGTGTACAGCCCAAGCGCACCAGTGCATTGGCAAAACGGGCGCCATCCATATGGCAGGAGATATCGTTTTTACTGGCAATTTCACAAAGTGTAGAAATTTCTGCCACCGTATAAACGGACCCGGCCTCTGTGGCGGTTGTTAGGCTGAGCGCGCCCTTTTGAACATTGTGTACGCCGGCGCGCGCGGTATGCATAATCGCTTTTTCAAGGCTCTCAGGGTCAATTTTGGCGTCTTCCCCGTCCAGCAGGGTCAGCTTGCTGCCGCCGGTGAAAAACTCGGGTGCCCCGCATTCGTCTTCCTCGATATGCGCCATCCGGTGGCAATAGACCGTTTGCCAAGGCTGCACGAGGCTTGCGAGGGCCAGTGAATTGGCGGCCGTGCCCGTGGCAACCAAATAGACCTCGGCCTTGGGGGCTTCGAAGATTTCGCGAACAAGGGTGCGCACGTTATCCATGATCGGGTCAGCTCCGTAAGGCATCGCCGAACCCTCATTCGCCCGCGTAATCGCTGCAATGACTTCGGGGGCTGCTGGCCCGCCATTATCCGACGCAAAAAACATGAGTTACTCCCCGATAATGTAATCTTCGATATCATCCATATCGACTTCGTATTCCGGTATCGCCCACTCTTTCACCGAAGCGCCGGCTTCTACAACCGATTCCTTTTGGCCTGAAAGCAGAGGGTGCCAATCAGGCAGCCCCTCACCTTCGTGCAACAACCGGTAGGCGCAGGTGGAAGGCATCCATTCCGCGATCTGTTCGATGTTGTCGGGCGTGAGAATCACGCAATCTTTCACGATCTGTTTGCGTAGGGCATAGTTGCCACATTGGCAGGTTTTTGTGTCGAGCAGGCGGCAGGAAACATTTGTGAATAAAAAGTTCCCTGTGTCTTCATCTTCCAGTTTGATCAGGCAGCAATTGCCGCAACCGTCGCACAAAGCCTCCCATTCTTCACGGGTCATGTCGTCCATTGACACCCGCTCCCAGAAGTTTTTACGCATTCTTGAGGATCTCGCGACTCTGCGCGCAATCTTTGTGCATCTGTTCGATTAGTCCATCTAAATCGTCAAATTTGAGCTCTGGGCGTTGAAATTGGACAAGAGCGACCGAGACCTCAGCCCCGTAGAGGTCCCCCTCAAAGTCAAAAACATAGACTTCAAGGTTGGGAATATTGCGGCCAAAGGTTGGGCGGTCCCCCAATGATGATGCCCCTTGATAGTTGCCTTTGTGCGGCCCCGTCAGCACATCAAAAAACACCGCATACACGCCAAAGCGCGGCAGGTGCAGGTCTTTCACCGAGATATTGGCCGTTGGGAATCCGAGCTCCCGTCCGCGTTGGTCGCCCTGTTCGACCACACCGTCAATCCTGTGCCAGTGGCCAAGCATCCGTGCGGCATCTTCGGGCTGGCCAGCGGCCAAAGCACTGCGAATGGCCGAAGAAGAATAATGCCCGTGTTTGTCAGAAATCAGCGGGGCCACCGTCAGCTCGATACCGTATTCAGGGCAATGCTCGCGCAAAAAGGCAACGTCACCTTCGCGCCCTTTGCCAAAACGGAAGTCCTCCCCAACGACGAGGTGCGAGATCCCGAGCCCGCTGGCGAGCACATCACGCACAAATTCCAACGCCGTAAGGCTGGAAAGCGCCTCATTGAAAGGTAGATCATAGAGCACATCAACGCCGATTTTTTCAAGCCGGTGGCGCTTGGCAGCCACGTTCATCAGTCGAAATGAAGGTGAGTCAGGGGCAAAAAAACTGCGCGGATGCGGCTCGAAGCTGATAACCCCCAGCGGCGCACCTTCGCGCCGCGCCAAATTGATCACCGAAAGGTGCCCAAGATGCACCCCGTCAAAATTGCCCATCGCCACCGAGGCGCCGCGCAAAGGAATATCGGTATACCGCTCGAAAATCTGCATCACAGGCCTTTAGCTACGGCGCGGTGCCATCACCAACGCCTCTCCCTTTATCACTACGGTATCGCCCACAGTGCAAATGCAATCAAGCCCCACCTTGGCTTTGCGCGGGTCAATCGTGCGCACAGTGACCGTGGCGCGCACCTTGTCTCCGGGGCGCACAGGGGCGGTAAACATCAGATTTTGCTGCAAATAAATGGTGCCATGGCCCGGCAATTGCTCTCCAATTACGGCCGAAATCAGCCCTGCGCCCAACATCCCGTGGGCAATGCGCCCGTTAAAAGGCGTGTCGGTGGCATATTCGTCATCCATATGGATCGGGTTATGGTCACTTGAAAGCACCGCAAAAGCATGGATTTCTTCGTCATCAATCACCTTTTCCACAAAGCGGCTCATGCCCACTTCAAGGTCTTCGACAAATATAGTGCCTACCGGCAGGTCATGTCCTCTTGGCATCGCTACACCTTCAGGTTCGGAATAATTTGCTTTTTGCGGGATACAACGCCGGGCAACAGCACCATATCACCAGATACTTCAGCGTTAAACGACTTTTCAGCCAGTGCCTTCACGGCCTCATTTGGCACCAGCAAGGTCGACGCTTCGTTCAGAATATCGACCACAAACAAAAGCACCTCGTCCACGCCGTCTTCCACGGTCACGCTGCCCATGGTTTCCATCAGGCTGGCTTTACGGTCAAGCACGACGGAAGGGCTCGTGGTTTCCAGCACCGATATCCGCATCTTGGCCTCGCCAACCTCAAAGATTTTCGAGTCGAGCCGCAGAAGCTCCGCGTCGGAAAAATGCGAAATATCGGATTTCGCGGCAAACATCTCGGCCGCATATGTCGGAATATCCAGCCCCAGGTCTTTGGCCATCCGGTGCGCAATGGCAACATCCCGCGGCGTGGTGGTCGGGGAGCGGAACTCCAACGTGTCTGAAAGAATACAGCTCAAAACCAGCCCTTTAACAGGGTCCGGCATGGCCTCCATCGCCTCAGAGGGAATGATCGCCATCATCACAGTCGCGGTTGAAGCCACGGGGCGGATCGTGAAATTAATTGGCGTTTTGGTGGTTAAGCCGCCAGCAATTGCGTGGTGGTCTATAACCTGACGAATGTCAGCATCCGAAATGTTTTCAAAAAGCTCGGCGGGGTTGTTTGTGTCAACAATCACCACTTTTTCACCGGCTTCGATACCGGTGAGAATCTCGGGCAACTTAAACCCCCAGCGTTCCAGCACAAACAGGGCCTCGGTATTGGGTGTACCCAAAACATAAGCCGTCGCTGGCTTTTTTGCCACTTCGTTCAGGTACCAAGCCCAGATCAGGGCGGAGCCGGTTGCGTCTGTATCGGGGGCCTGATGGCCAAAAACCTTAATCATGATGTCGCCTTTGTTGCGCTGCAATATTTTTATCGGTGTATAATACGGCAAAGCCGCTTTGTCACCCATAACCATTAAGGTGCTTTCCATCTGCTTCAAGCTCTGGCAATTTGGGCCGCATGAAACCGAGTGAGACCGATCTTTACCTACCCGTCAAAACCTTTCTAGAAGCGCAGGGTTACGAAGTTAAGTCTGAAATCGGCGCGGTCGATGTGGTCGCGCTGCGGGGGTCAGAAGACCCCGTACTGATTGAGCTGAAGCTCGGGTTTTCTCTGACGCTGTTTCATCAGGGGGTTGCACGACAATCGGTGTCGGATACCGTTTACCTTGCCATTGAAAAGCCAAAAGGCCGAACCCTTAAAGCCAATCTGGCGCTTTGCCGCCGCCTTGGGCTTGGCTTGCTCACAGTGCGCCTGCGCGATGGCTTCGTTGAGCCACTCGCCGACCCGGCCCCGTTTACCCCCCGCAAATCACCCCGCCGCAAGGCCCGCCTCTTGCGCGAATTTGCCCGCAGAGTCGGAGACCCCAACAAAGGCGGCGCCACCCGCGTCGGGCTTATTACATCCTACCGTCAGGATGCCCTCAAATGCGCTGAATATCTCAACCAGCATGGCCCAAGCAAAGGCGCGGACATTGCCAAAGCCAAAAAAGTCCCGACTGCGACCCGCATTTTGGCGGCGGACCATTACAGCTGGTTTGAACGGGTTGAGCGGGGTACTTACGCGTTAACCCCGAAAGGGGCCGAGGCCCTTGAAGCCTACCAATAGCTCCCTGCGGCATCCTGCCCTTGACTCACTCCCAAACCCTGCCTAAATACCTCCCGTTAGCACTCAAAGGTGGTGAGTGCTATTATCCTAAAAACCACCGTTTGGAAAAACCAAAAGGAGCCTCCAAAATGGCATTTACTCCATTGCACGACCGCGTTGTGGTTCGCCGCCTCGAAGGCGATGAAAAAACCGCTGGCGGATTGATCATCCCTGACGCTGCCAAAGAAAAACCCTCCGAAGGTCAAATCGTTTCTGTAGGCGCAGGCGCCCGTGATGAAGATGGCGACCGTATCTCCATGGACGTTAAAGCAGGCGACAAAGTTCTGTTTGGCAAATGGTCCGGCACCGAGATCAAGATCGACGGCGAAGACCTGCTGATCATGAAAGAATCCGACATTATGGGCATTATTGCTTAATTTATAAGGAGCTATAACAATGGCTGCAAAAGACGTAAAATTCGGCACAGATGCCCGCAATCAAATGCTGGCCGGCGTAGACATTCTCGCCAATGCTGTAAAAGTAACCCTCGGCCCTAAAGGCCGCAACGTGGTGATCGACAAATCCTTCGGCGCCCCGCGCATCACCAAAGATGGTGTTTCGGTTGCCAAAGAGATCGAGCTTGAAAACAAGTTTGAAAACATGGGCGCACAGATGGTGAAAGAGGTTGCTTCCCGCACCAACGACACCGCCGGTGACGGCACCACAACAGCTACCGTTCTGGCTCAGGCGCTCGTGCGCGAAGGCATGAAACGCGTAGCCGCCGGCATGAACCCGATGGACCTCAAGCGCGGCATCGACCTTGCTGTTTCCAACGTGGTTGCCTCCATTCAGGATTCCGCCCGTGAAGTGAAAGACAGCGACGAAGTCGCTCAGGTTGGCACCATCTCCGCCAACGGCGAAGCCGCTATCGGCAACCAGATCGCGGACGCCATGCAGCGCGTTGGCAACGAAGGTGTTATCACCGTTGAGGAAAACAAAGGTCTGGAAACAGAAACCGAAGTTGTGGAAGGCATGCAGTTTGATCGCGGCTACCTCTCGCCTTACTTTGTTACCAACCCTGACAAAATGATCGCCGACATGGAAGACTGCCTGATCCTGCTGCACGAGAAAAAACTCTCGTCGCTTCAGCCAATGGTTCCGCTTCTCGAAACCGTTATCCAGTCCGGCAAACCGCTGATGATCATCGCGGAAGATGTTGACGGCGAAGCGCTGGCAACCCTCGTGGTGAACAAACTGCGCGGCGGCCTGAAAATCGCAGCCGTTAAAGCCCCTGGCTTTGGCGATCGTCGTAAAGCCATGTTGCAGGATATCGCCGTTCTGACCGGTGGTCAGGTGATCTCTGAAGATCTCGGCATGAAGCTGGAAAATGTTGGCATGGAAATGCTCGGCACGGCTAAAAAGGTCAACATTACCAAAGACGAAACCACCATCGTTGACGGCAATGGCGCAAAAGCGGAGATCGAAGCCCGCGTTTCGCAGATCAAACAGCAGATCGAAGAAACCACTTCTGACTACGACCGTGAAAAACTGCAGGAACGTCTGGCCAAACTGGCTGGCGGTGTGGCTGTTATCCGCGTTGGTGGTGCTACAGAAACCGAAGTTAAAGAGCGCAAAGACCGCGTAGACGATGCCCTGAACGCGACCCGCGCGGCCGTGCAAGAAGGTGTTGTTGTTGGTGGTGGTGTTGCCCTTATGCAGGGTGCCAAAGGCCTCGAAGGTCTTTCCGGCGAAAACGCAGACCAAGATGCGGGTATCGCCATTGTGCGCCGCGCGCTTGAAGCCCCGCTTCGCCAGATCGCCGACAATGCCGGTGTTGACGGTGCGGTTGTGGCTGGCAAAGTTCGCGAGAGCGACGACGACAACTTCGGCTTTAACGCCCAGTCTGAAGAATATGGCAACATGTTCGACTTCGGCGTGATTGACCCGGCCAAAGTGGTGCGCACCGCGCTTGAGGATGCAGGCTCTATTGCCGGTCTCCTGATCACCACCGAAGCTATGGTTGCCGATCAACCAGCGCCTGCCGGTGCTGGTGGTGGCGCAATGCCAGACATGGGTGGCATGGGCGGCATGGGCGGCATGATGTAAGGTCAAACCTTCAGGTTTGACCGGCAGGCGACAGGTGAATGGCCCTTTTGGGCCAATCACCGAAAGCCATACCGCTTAGCTAACAAATTCAAAGGGTCGCCTTCGGGCGGCCCTTTTTTTGAGGTGCGTGGCCCTTCCACCACCTTAAAAAAATATTGTTCGAACCTGCCGGTTGTGTGTAGCCTGTCCCAATTAGCCTGATCGCAACCTGACCAGAAGGAGCTGACATGAACCACTACACACTCGTGATTCCAGTTTACACAACTATGGTATTGTTGCCGCGATTATAGATGGGATGACTGTTTATGCGCCTCTGCCATGCCGTTGCCTATGTCACCAAACAAACCCACGAAATCCGCGCAACCTTTTACACATTCGGAAGCCTCGCCGTCATCTACATGGCGCTACACACCCTTTGGGTTATCCTTCTCTAGCGCCGCCAAGCCGCGCCTCGAAAATGAAAGAACCGATATGAAACGCCTCATCCCTTCTTTACCTGAAACGCCAACACTCGGCGACGTTTTCCAAGCCTTCCCTGAAAAGATCGCGCCGTTGATGGAATACCACGACAAGCTTCTGCGCGGGCCAAGTGACCTCAGTATTGCCGAGCGCGAATTGATCGCAGCCTATGTTTCAGGCTTAAACGCATGCTCTTTCTGCCACGGCGCACATAGCGCCATGTCAATCGCGTTCGGCATAAGCCAATCCACGATCAAAGCCCTTGTTGCAGATCTTGAAACCGCGCCGATTGACGAAAAATTCAAGCCGGTCCTGCGCTATGTCGGCAAGCTGAGCCATACCCCTACAAGGATAACCGAAGCGGATGCGCAGGCGGTCTATGACGCGGGCTGGTCAGAATCCGCACTGTTTGACGCGATCCAGACCTGTGGCCTGTTTAATATGATGAACCGGATCGTCGAAGGTTCGGGCGTAGATTCCTACCCCGGCGACCCGGCAGATGTCGAAGAAGAACGGCTGGCCCGTTTTAAGCGGGAAACCTGCTACACAGATTTTGGCCGGGATTTGGGAATTATGGACTAGCAAAGCAGATTTCCCTAAACCCACACCATCAAATTTCCGAGGACCCCAACAATAGCATTTTCGCCACAAGTGGCCAAAATGCAGCTGCGGCGCCTTGGCCTCGCTGCGCTCGGCGGTTGCGTTTGGGCCAATCCCGCGGCTTACAGCGCCCCAAGAGCGCAAATTTAATTGCCGAACGCCAGGAACGTGCTAGAGTTGCCTTTTAACCCGTTGAGTTTGCGCACATGCTCGATAATGCCTCCCTCACCCCGCAAAAATCAGGTTGGCTGAGACCGTCCCCTCCCCGATGCAGGCACTTCGGATTGCCCAATGGAATTTTCTGGAGCTATTGCCAAAATCCTGCCTGACCGAACCGGTAATATCAGGGCAGGCGGGCGCAGCATTTCACATGGTCATGGACCCGCCGTTGATCCGCGAGTTGCTCAATAATCGGGTCAAAGACTTCCGCAAAGGCAACCTGATCGTAGACCTCTTTCGCTCCGTTGCGAAGGAAAACATTGTATCCGCCCACGGCGCAACATGGGAAAAACTGCGCCCGCCGATGGCAAAGGCGATCCATATCTCGACCCTGAAAAACTTCTCAAACGTATTTTCTGAAGCCGCCGAGGCGGCCGCAACCCACATTTCCAAACACTTGGGCACCCCGCTCGATATCGAATCCCAAATGACCCAAACTACCTTTGAAGTCATTGCCAAGCTGGCGCTCACCGAATCTGACCCGCAATTTATGAACACCGTGCAGCGCGCGCTTGGTACCTTTACCACCGAAATCGCCCGTTTCAGCCCGCTGGATTTTCTCGACGCCCCCAATTGGCTCCCGCGACCCAACCGCGTCGGCCTGTCACCAACGATTGCCTACGGTCAAAAACTGGTTGATTCAGTTATTTCTACCCGCAAGCAAAACGGTCCCCAATCACCGCCGGATATCCTCGACAAACTTCTTGAGGCCCAAGTCGCCGACCCCTTCATCACGGATGCGCATATTCGCGATAACCTCAATGTTATGCTGATCGCCGGTCATGATACCACCGCGCGCACCCTCTCTTGGGCGCTGTACCTCGCCGCATTTGACCCCGCAGTGCAAGAAGCCGCCAGCGCCGAAGCGCGCGCCGTGCTTCAAGGCCGACCCGCCGGATTTGACGATGTTCAAAACCTGCCGCTGACCCAGCAGATCATCAAAGAAACCATGGGGCTCTATCTGTCTTTCCCGCTTCTGGTGCGCAAATCGCTGGTGTCTGAAACCATCGGCGGAGTGGATTTTCGGAAAAACGATCAGGTTCTGATCCCGCTTTATGCGCTGCACCGCAGCCACCTCCACTGGGACGAACCGGATTCATTCCGGCCAAGCCGCTTTGACGGCACAACCAAAATCAACAAATATGCCTATCTGCCCTTTGGCGGCGGGCCCCGCATCTGTATTGGTGCCAGCTTTGCGCAGCTTCAAAGCCAAATCCAGCTTGCTACGCTTCTTTCGCGCTTTCGTTTTTCCTTGATAGAGGGGCGACCCCCGCAGCCCAAGCTTTCCTTTTCACTCATATCACGAAATGGCATTCACTTGAACGCCGAGCCAATTAGTTAAGCGTTAAACTTGTTGTCTCGCGGGAAGCCCCGCGGCGCCATCCGGCCCGCCGAAGCCCGTTTACCTTGCCATTCGTCCAGCTCGGTCACCGTGCGAGTCCGCCCGCCTGTGTCCAGCCACTGAAGGCCAGACTTAAGGTCAAAGCTCTTCAAATCACTCAACTCGCCGTCTTTGTCAGCGTATTTCTGCAAACGCACACCCTTCCCACGCCCGAGTCGCGGCAGTTCCGCCACGGGGAAGACCAAAACCTTACGGTTTATCCCGACACAAGCCACATGGTCACCAACTACAGGTTCACAAACGCGCGCTCGCACATCGCCGCGTACATTCAGCACCTGTTTGCCGCTCCTCGTTTGCGCGATCACATCATCTTCGGTAACCACGAAGCCATCGCCAGCGCTGGAACCAACGATCAGTTCCCGCCCAGCAGTGTGAATAAACAAATCCACAATGCTGGCCTCGTTGGGCAAGTCCACCATCAACCGCACCGGCTCCCCCATACCGCGGCCGCCAGGCAAGGCAACGCCGCCCAATGTATAAAACCGCCCATTGTCGCCCAAAAGCAGCAATTTGTCGGTTGTATGGGCATGAAAAATGAAGCGGCCCTCGTCTCCATCCTTGAATTTCATGTCTGAATCGAGCGCAATATGCCCCTTTAGGGCTCGAATCCATCCCATTTTCGAACATACGACGGTAATCGGCTCTTTTTCGATCATCGCTTCGATCGGCACCTCTTCTACATCGGGTGCGTCGGCCAATTCGGTGCGCCGCGCACCATTTTCCGTGCCCTTGCCAAAGGTTTTTTTGGTTTCCCGCAACTGCTCGATGATCCGCGCCCATTGCAGCATCACATCGCCCAAAAGGGTCTTCAGCTCAGCCTGCTCGGCCTGCAATTCATCCCGCTCGCGGCGCAGTTCCATCTCCTCAAGCTTGCGCAAACTACGCAACCGCATGTTCAGAATCGCTTCGGCCTGCGCGTCACTCAGCTCAAACTCTGCCATCAGCATCGCCTTGGGGTCATCCTCGTAGCGGATAATCTCGATCACCCGATCGAGGTTGAGGAAGGCAATGATATAGCCTTCAAGCACTTCCAGCCGCGTCGCAATTTTCCCGAGCCTAAACTTCGTTCGCCGCCCGAGCACCTCCCGCGCGTGGTCAATAAATGCCCGCAGCATTTCCTTGAGGGACGCAACCTGCGGCGTCAGCCCGTCGATCAGCACGTTCATGTTCAGCGAAAACCGCGTTTCAAGATCGGTCTGCCGAAACAGCGTTTCCATCAGAACCTGCGCATCCACCGTCTTGGCCCGCGGTTCCAGCACCAGCCGGATATCCTCGGCGCTCTCGTCGCGCACATCGGCCAGAATCGGTATTTTCTTGGCATTAATGATTTCAGCAATTTTTTCGATCAGCTTGCTTTTCTGCACCTGATACGGGATTTCTGTGACCACAATCTGCCACTGCCCGCGCCCGAGCTCTTCAACCTCCCAGCGTGCCCGCAACCGGAAAGATCCCTTCCCGGTGCTGTAGGCCTTCAGGATATTCTCGCGCGGTTCCACCAGCACCCCGCCAGTCGGAAAGTCAGGCCCCGGCACCAGCTCGGCCAGTGTTTCATCCCGTGCGTTCGGCGTGCGAATCAGGTGAATAGCTGCGTCACAAAGCTCACCAATGTTGTGCGGCGGAATATTGGTCGCCATGCCCACCGCAATCCCGCTCGACCCGTTCGCCAACAGGTGCGGAAACCGCGCCGGCATCACCACCGGCTCTTGCAGCGTGCCGTCATAATTGTCTTTGAAGTCTACGGCGTCCTCGTTCAACCCCTCCATAAGCGACTCGGCAACCGCCGTCATCCGCGCTTCGGTATAGCGCGCTGCCGCAGGGTTATCCCCGTCGATATTGCCAAAATTCCCCTGCCCGTCAACCAGCGGATAGCGCACGTTAAAATCCTGCGCCAGCCGCGCCATCGCGTCATAGATCGCGGCATCCCCGTGCGGGTGATAGTTGCCCATCACGTCACCGGTTATTTTTGAGCTTTTCCGATACCGCCCCTTATGGTCCAGCTTCAACTCACGCATTGCATAGAGGATTCGCCGGTGCACAGGCTTCAGCCCATCCCGCGCATCGGGAAGCGCGCGGTTCATGATTGTTGAGAGCGCATAGGTCAAATACCGCTCGCCAAGCGCGCTTTTAAGGGGCTCGCTTGTGACTATGCCGCCATCATCCATATCGGGGTTATCTGTCTCTTTCACCATATATGTTGTGTATATCGCCCGCCCGCGCCGGTCCAGCGCAAAGTCAGCGCACGCACAGGTTACCGCATGTTAACCACGTTGCACTATCTTCTCCTTGCCAGACAACACGGGGTTCGCGTCAGGCACTTCACTCCTTCACCCGCAGCGGTCGACCAAAAAAAACGGCTTGCCTCGGGATTGTATCGTAACGAGTTGGCGCTGGTGCCACTTAACTGACGCGAAGCCCCCACAACCCTTCCCCAACGGTTGGAAATCAGGCCACATAGGCCACCCGATACCTATGGCAATCCGGCAGGCTTCCCCTGCGCGGCAAATCCCTGTATGCACAGCGCAATTCAGGGAGCGCGAAAATGCAAAAATCCATCCTTATCACCGGCTGCTCGTCGGGCATCGGCTATGATGCGGCGCATGCGCTGCACAAGCGCGGCTATCGTGTTTTTGCAACATGCCGCCAAGAGCTCGATTGCGAGCGCCTGCGCAGCGAGGGGCTGGAGAGCTTTCAGCTAAACTACGCTGATGAAGACAGTATCCGCCAAGCGGTTAAGGAGGTCTTAACCCGCACTGGCGGCACACTAGATGCTCTGTACAACAACGGCGCTTACGCAATCCCCGGTGCGACCGAGGACCTCCCCCGTGATGCCCTCCGAGCCCTTTTCGAAGCCAATCTCTTTGGCCAGTTTGACCTTATCAACCAAGTCCTGCCCGCAATGCACAACCAGGGCCACGGCCGGATTATCAACTGCTCATCGGTCTTGGCCCTCGTGGCGCTTAGGATGCGTGGCGCTTATTGCGCGACCAAATTCGCGATGGAAGCCATGACCGATGCCCTTCGCTACGAGCTTTATGATTCAGAAATTAAAGTCATCTCCGTCCAGCCCGGCCCGATCCCAACCAAAATCCGAGAAAACTCGGTGCCCCATTTCGAAAAGTGGATCAACTGGGAGGATTCCGCCCAACGTAAGGTCTACGAACAAGAGGTTCTTCCACGCCTTTACGGCAAAAGCACAAGCCCTGATCGGTTTGAGCTCCCCTGCTCTGCCGTCACCAAAAAGCTGATTCACGCGCTGGAGTCGCCCAACCCGAAACCGCGTTATATGGTCACAAAAGCCACCTATTTTGCTGAATTCATGCGCCGCTTCTTGCCCAAACGGTTGCTCGACCGTATATATGCAGGCATGTAAAGGAGCCGCATCATGTTTTCCGACCCCCTCTTTATGCTTGTCATCGCCGCCGCTTTTTCCACAGCTGGCGTGCTTTTCCTCGGCCTTCTGACTTTTGCCAAAGGTGGTGAGTTTCACAAGCGAAACTCCAATAAAATAATGCGCTGGCGGGTTGGCTTGCAGTTCCTCACCGTGGTCCTGTTTATGACATGGATCTACCTGACCAAAGGAATTTAACCCTTGGTTACGCTCAATAAAATCTACACCCGCACCGGTGATGCCGGCGATACCGCCCTAGGCAACGGCACCCGCGTTGCCAAGGAATCCCCTCGGGTTGAGGCCTATGGCACGGTCGATGAAACCAACGCCACCATTGGCCTCGCACGGCTCCACAGCACGGGCGAAATGGACGAAGCCCTCAGCCGTATCCAGAACGATATGTTTGATCTCGGGGCAGACCTCTGCCGCCCCGAAATGGAAAAAGACGCCGAGTCAGACTACCCGCCGCTCCGCATGGCCGCCTCGCAAGTCGAGCGTCTGGAGGTGGAGATAGACGCGATGAACGCCCATCAGGAAACTCTTAAAAGTTTCATCCTGCCGGGGGGCTCGCCCCTCGCCGCGCACCTGCATCTGTGCCGCACGGTATCGCGGCGCGCCGAGCGGTTAAGCATAGAACTTTCGCGTACCGAGTCGGTGAACCCCGCCGCAATCAAATACCTCAACCGCTTGTCTGACTGGTTTTTTGTCGCCGCCCGCGCCGCGAATGAAAACGGAAAAACTGACATCCTCTGGGTCCCCGGCGCCAACCGTTAGCGCCAAATGCGAAGTTTTTGTTGCACTGCAAGAAAAATGCTGATTGACTGCGCGCGCAAACCCCAACCTTGGGCCCAAATTGGAGAATCGCAATATGAAGGTGCTTGTGCCTGTCAAACGTGTGATTGACTATAATGTTAAAGTCCGTGTGAAAGCGGATGGCAGCGGTGTCGATCTTGCCAACGTAAAAATGTCAATGAACCCGTTCGACGAGATCGCGGTTGAAGAAGCCATTCGCCTGAAAGAGGCCGGTACGGTTTCGGAAATCGTGGCGGTTTCCATCGGTGTAAAGCAAAATCAGGAAACCCTGCGCACCGCGCTGGCCATGGGCGCTGACCGCGCCATTCTGGTTATTGCCGCTGAGGATGTGCACACTGATATCGAGCCTTTGGCCGTTGCCAAGCTGCTGAAAGCGATCGCGGACGAAGAAGCGCCTGAGCTCATTCTCCTTGGTAAACAGGCAATTGACAACGACATGAACGCCACCGGCCAGATGCTTTCTGCCCTGCTCGGCTGGTCTCAAGCGACCTTCGCTTCCGAGCTCGCGGTTGAAGGCGACAGCGCCACCGTAACCCGCGAAGTCGATGGCGGGCTGCAAACCATCAAGGTTAAAATGCCAGCGATTGTAACGGTTGACCTGCGCCTCAACGAGCCGCGCTATGCCTCGCTTCCGAACATCATGAAAGCCAAACGCAAGCCGCTGGACGAGAAAACACCGGAAGATTACGGCGTGGATGTAACCCCGCGCTTGGCCATCTCAACCACGGCCGAACCAACGGGCCGCAGTGCCGGTATCAAGGTTGCCGATGTCGGTGAACTTGTTGAAAAACTTAAAGAAGCGGGGGCTCTCTAATGGCTGTTCTTCTATTAGCCGAAGTGATCGGCGCAGATCTTTCAGTAGACCAAACCGCCAAAGCCGTAACAGCGGCCAAAGCTCTGGGTGATGTAACCGTGCTTTGCGCCAGCGCTGGCTGCGGGGGCGCGGCTGAAGCTGCCGCCAAGCTTGACGGCGTCGCCAAAGTCCTCTGCGCTGATGACGCGGCCTATGGCAACGGCCTCGCCGAGCCTATCTCGGACCTAATCGTCAGCCTCGCTGGTGATTATGAGCACATCATGGCACCCGCCACGACCAGCGGTAAAAACATCCTGCCCCGCGTTGCAGCATTGCTCGATGTTATGGTGATCTCGGATGTCACCGCGATTAATAGTGCTGACACCTTCGAGCGGCCAATTTACGCGGGCAACGCTATTCAGACCGTTGTTTCAGCTGATGCTAAAAAGGTTGTTTCGATCCGCACAACTGGCTTTGACGCGGCAGCCGAAACCGGTTCTGCGGCTGTTGAAAGCATTGCCGCTGCGGCCAACCCCGGCCTCTCGGAGTGGGTTGAAGACAAGGTGCAAACCTCCGATCGCCCAGAGCTGACCTCAGCTAAAATCGTTGTATCAGGTGGTCGTGGCGTGGGTTCAGAAGAGAACTTCGCCATCATCGAGCAACTAGCTGATAAACTCGGCGCAGCTGTCGGGGCCTCCCGCGCAGCGGTTGATTCCGGCTACGCACCCAACGACTGGCAAGTTGGCCAAACCGGCAAAGTGGTGGCCCCAGAGCTTTACATCGCTGTCGGCATTTCCGGTGCGATCCAGCACCTCGCTGGCATGAAGGACTCGAAAGTCATCGTTGCGATCAACAAAGACGAGGAAGCCCCGATCTTCCAGATCGCCGATTACGGCCTTGTAGCTGATCTGTTTGACGCGGTCCCCGCATTGAACGATGCTATCGGCTAAAGAAATCGGGTCCGCCACCTTGGCGGGCCCACCCCAAAGTTAAGGAATTAAAATGGCTATTCAGACCGTAGGTGTAATTGGTGCAGGGCAGATGGGTAACGGCATCGCCCATGTTTTTGCGGCCGCCGGTTTTGATGTGCTTTTGCATGATATTTCGGCTGAGGCGGTCACAGCGGCCATAGCCAAAATCACCAAGAATTTCGACCGGCAGATCAGCAAGGGAAAAGCGACCGAAGCCCAAAAGGCCGAGGCCCTTTCCCGCATCAAACCCTCTGATTCCCTTGAGGAAATCGGCAAGGTTGACCTGATCATCGAAGCTGCGACCGAGGTCGAAAAGATCAAACACCAGATCTTCGCCGACCTAGCCCCGCATATCGGGGAAGATACGATTTTAACCTCGAATACTTCCTCGATCTCGATCACCCGCCTTGCCGCCGCTACCGCAAAGCCTGAACAATTCATGGGGCTTCACTTCATGAACCCCGTGCCGGTAATGCAGCTTGTCGAGCTGATCCGTGGCATTGCGACCGATGAGAAAACCTTCAAAGCGTTGGAGGAGGTCGTGGTTCGCCTCGGCAAGGTCTCAACCAGCGCCGAAGACTTCCCCGCCTTCATCGTGAACCGCATTCTGATGCCAATGATTAACGAAGCGGTTTACACCCTTTATGAGGGCGTGGGCACCGTTCAAAGCATTGATACATCCCTGAAACTTGGCGCAAACCATCCGATGGGCCCGCTTGAACTAGCGGATTTCATCGGCCTTGATACCTGCCTTGCGATCATGAACGTCCTGCATGACGGGTTGGCCGATACCAAATATCGCCCCTGCCCGCTCTTGGTGAAATATGTTGAAGCCGGCTGGCTTGGCCGCAAAACCCAGCGCGGGTTTTATGACTATCGTGAAGGCACACCGGTCCCGACCCGCTAGGACCCCTCGCCAAACATGTTTTCAACCAGTTGAAACAGGGCGTTTTCAAGAGCCTCGGCCTCAGGTCCCTCGATATCAACCTTGATCTTGCTGCCTTTTGAGGCGGCCAGCATCATAAGCCCAAGAATGGATTCCCCGTTTGCGGTTTCCCCGTCTTTGGTCACGGTTGCTGTGGCGTCAAAGTTCTCACAAACATCCACAAATTTGGCCGAAGCCCGCGCGTGCAGGCCTTTTTCGTTTAAAATTTCAAGGATCATTTATCTGCTGCCTTTGCGCAAGGTTCCATAGAATTCATATACTTATGACCAGCTTCGCAGGCAACCCGAGCCGCTTCGGCCACATCCAGATGGCGAGATTTTGCCAGCTTGAGCAAAAGCGGTAAATTGGCTCCGTAGATCACCTGCCGCGCCCCGTTCTTGCAGGCGTTCACGGCAAGGTTGGAAGGTGTGCCGCCGAAAATGTCGGTCACGACCACAACACCGTCACCCGTGTCCACATCGGCAATTGCTGCGTAAATTTCGTCTTGCTTTACCTTTCGGTCATCGCTGCGGGAAATGGAAATGGCGCGCGTGCCAGGGTGTTTGCCAACCACATGTTCCATCGCCGACAGATATTCCGCCGCCAATCCGCCATGTGCTACAATCACAATCCCGATCACGCTTGTTTCTCCTCCACAGGCCAGCGCTCCATTTCTTTGTGGCGCGTGCTCACCCGCCACCCCTCAGCGGCCAATACTTTCGAGAGCTTTTCTGCCACAAATACCGAGCGATGCTGCCCACCGGTGCAGCCAAGCGCAAGACAGAAATAGGCTTTACCCTCTGCCTCATAAGCTGGCAACAGCAGATCCAACAGGTCGGTCAGTTTTTCAAAAAACGGTGCAAATAAGGGGTCCGCCTGCACATAGTCAGCAACCTGTTCCGTCAGGCCGGTAAGCGGGCGCAACTCGGGCTCCCAATGTGGATTACGCAAGAAACGGCAGTCGATCTTCATATCGACTCCGCGCGGCGTGCCGCGTTTATAGGAAAACGACTGCACCGAAATCGCCAGCCGCGAGGTTTTTGATTTTTGAAACCAACTGGCCAGTTCTTCTTTCAGCTGATGGGGTGATAGCTCGGATGTATCGACCAGAATATCGGCGCGGGTCCGTAGCTCACTCAACAGGCTTATTTCGTGTTCTATCCCGATTCTAGGAGAGCCATCGGGTGAAGCCGGGTGTCGGCGGCGGGTTTCGCTAAAGCGGCGAAGGAGCGTTTCGGGTGCGCAATCCAGAAATAGTAATGTTGAGCGGACATTTGGGTTTTCTTTTATTTTATCAATGACTTCCATCAGAGATTCGCTGGAAAACCCTCTGGTTCGTGAGTCAATTCCAATGGCGATCGGGCTATCTGTTGGCGGACCCGACAATATACGGTCGACCAGTGAAAGCGGCAGGTTATCAATCGCCTCGATCCCGAAATCCTCAATGGCTTTAATCGCGGTCGTGCGGCCGGCACCCGCGGGGCCGGTTACGATTATGATCTCCTGAATTTGGCTTGTATCCAACTACATTACTCTATGGGCAAAAGCCGCCCACCCTTTAACAAGCACCAAATTACGGCCGCTAGATTTGGTACATTTTTGCCACAGATAAGCGGCACCTCAACACCGAGAATCGACTCCGTTTGAGGCTCCGGCAAACGTTTGGAAACAGTTTTATCCAAATTGACCACAAATTCCAGCCCCGATTGATCAATTGACTTCACCGAAACGAGACCAACCCCGCGCGCCTCAACCAAGCCCAAATGGCCCTCGGGCCGGTGTACGGTCAACTGCCCTTCAGAAAAGCGGACATCTGCGGCATCATCCGAAACAAGATCAGCGCCGTAAGCCATGAGTTGCAAAGCGAGCCCTGATTTTCCGGCTCCGGACGACCCCAGTATCAAGACACCCCGACCGCGCAAAGAAACCGCAGTCCCGTGAACGCGGGTCATAGAGGAAGTTCAACGACGAAAAGCGCGCCGCCGGACTCTCCGTTTTGCGCCGTAATACTGCCACCATGCGCTTCAACAATTTGCTTCGAGATCGCCAGACCAAGGCCGGAATGTTCGCCAAACTGGGAGGCCGGCCGTTCGGTATAAAACCGTGAAAAAATGTCATCAAGGTTTTCTTCCGGAATGCCCGGGCCATCGTCACTGATCTCGATCCGCAAAAACCCGTTATCTGTTTCTTTGACGAGGATATGAACGTGGCCATTTTGCGGAACAAAGCTGAGCGCGTTGGAAATTAGATTGGTGAAAACCTGCTCCAACCGTCCGGTTAGACCGTTGATCCAGCGCTTATTTGTCTCAATCGAGAGGCCAAGGTTAACGTCTTGTCGTTCGCCGCGCATGTTGAAGTTTTCAACCATGGCATTGAGAAGCGCACAAATATCAACATCTTCCCATGTACCGCGCACGAGTTCGCCTTCCAGACGGGACGCGTTTGAAATATCGGTTACGAGGCGGTCCAGACGTTCAACATCGTTTTGAATAACCTGCAAAAGGGCAATTCGAGACTCGTCATCTTTGACATATTCGAGAGTCTCAACAGCCGATCGCATTGAGGTTAAAGGATTTTTTATCTCGTGGGCTACATCGGCGGCAAAGGTTTTGTTTTCGTCAATCCGGTCAAGAAGCGCATCGGTCATGTTGCGCATCGAGCGGGACAGATCACCTATTTCGTCAGGGCGAGCCGTTAGGTCGGGGATATTAACCCGTGCAATGTTTATTTTACCACCGGCATCGTCATGCGCGTTTTGCGCCGCAGCAGACAGGCGCCGTAGCGGCCGCGCTATCGAATTGGCCAGCACTATCGACAGAATGATCGAGGAAAGCGTGGCGAGCAGGAATATCTGCAATATCTGTTCACGCGTGCTGCGGATCAGAGAATCCACCTCGCCTCGCCGACTTGATATCAATATGGCCCCGTTTACGCCATCGGCTCCCGAGATCGGTACCGCCACCGCAATATATATCTCCCCCCCAACGGAAAGCTCTGCATTTTTGGTTCGTTCATTCGACGAGATCGCCGTAAGCGCCAGGATGGTAAAATGTTCTTGAAGATTGACGTCGCGTTTCCAGGGCTCGACATCCCCGTAGGGGTTTGAAATCACCGTCCAAAGACGTTGAAGCAGGTTTGTCACGGCATCCGAATCGGACTCGTCTGTCAGTTTCGGGCTGACGGGCGTCACAAACATGTGCGCGACCTGACCGGAGCTGTCGTAAACCTGAACAATGGAGTTCGAATGATCAACAAGAGAGTCAAAAAAGGCGGTAAAAGTCGCGCTGGTAAAGTCTTGATAGGCCGGATTGTCACTATGGCTGGCAAGAGCCGCTGACATCAGCTCGGCCTGTCGCGCCAAAGTATCACTCCTGAGTGCGACCTGCGTTTCTTTGGCCTGATTGAGGTAAAGAACACCGCTAACCAAAATGCCAAGGGCGATCAGGTTGAAAAGTATGATCTTCCGCGCCAGCGGCGACCGGTTAAATATAAACCATCTTTGAGATTTTGCAGCGCGAGGCTCACCCCGGTCCAGATTCAGAAGATTGACCGAAATATCGTCATTTGACGCCATCTAGGCCTCGATGTAGCGGTAACCAACGCCATAAAGAGTTTCGATTGAGGCGTAGCTGTCATCGGACTTTTTGAACTTTTTGCGCAGGCGCTTGATGTGACTGTCAATCGTCCGGTCATCCACATACACCTGGTCAGAATATGCCGCGTCCATCAACTGGTTGCGGGATTTTACAATACCCGGGCGCTCGGCAAGTTCGTTTAGAATGATAAATTCGGTGACAGTCAGCACCACCGGTTCATCTCTCCATGTTACCGTATGTCTTTGTTTATCAAGAGATAATGAGCCACAGATAATAACCCCATCTTCAGGTGCGCTCGCGCCGGACGCCGTAAGAACAATATCATTTCGCCGCAACACCGCTTTGATACGCTCTATCAGAAGCCGTTGTGAAAACGGCTTGGCAATATAGTCATCCGCCCCCATTGAAAGGCCGACGACCTCGTCCATCTCGTCATCTTTTGAGGTGAGAAAAATTACCGGAAGGTTGGATTTCTGCCGTAAACGGCGAAGCAGTTCCATGCCGTCCATTCGAGGCATTTTTATATCCAGCACCGCCAGATCAGGTGGGGAATCCTGCAAACCAAAAAGCGCCGAAGCGCCATCGTTATAGGTTTCCACTTCAAAGCCCTCAGACTTGAGCGCAATGGAAACAGAAGTTAAAATATTACGATCATCGTCAACTAGCGCAATTTTTGCCATTTCAACCTCCGGCCCTGCTTTATTCCACTTTCCCCCAAATCAATTAAATTTGCAACCGATCTTCGTAAATGTTGCATTTTGTTGCGATGCGACAATTTGTTTGCATCAAGCGAAAATATTGCTGGATTTTGCACAGCCGATGGGTTTTACAAAACCAACCACCGCGGCGGTAGCAGGACTAGCCCTCTGCACCTTGTCGCAAGTGGTATCTTGGGAACAGGGGTCTTTTCAGACACCGCAATCGGAGTATCCAGAGCATGAGAACTGGCAAAGTAAACCCGGCGCAAACACTAGAAGCCATGGGTATTAGGGGCGTGAAAGCCGCCCACTACAACCTGTTAGAACCCGCATTAATGCAACACGCCGTGAAAAATGGCGAAGGTGAAATCGGCCTTGGTGGCGCATTTCTGGTATCCACCGGCGCCCATACCGGCCGCTCGCCCAAAGACAAGTTTGTGGTTGACGAACCCTCGGTCAAGGACTCGATCTGGTGGGAAAACAACCCGGCGATGGACCCAGAATCCTTTGATAAGCTTCACAAAGATATGCTCGCACATATGAAAGATGGCACCTATTACGTGCAGGACCTATTCGGTGGGTCAGACCCTGAGTACCGACTGAATGTTCGAATGATCACGGAACTGGCTTGGCACAACCTGTTTATCCGCCACATGCTACGGCGCCCCGAACTTGAAGAGCTAGACACATTTAACCCCGAGTTTACGGTCATCAACTGCCCAACCTTTTTGGCAGATCCCGCGCGCCATAATTGCCGCTCCGAAACCGTGATCGCGATTTCTTTCGAGAAAAAGCTGGTTCTGGTCGGCGGGACTTCTTACGCCGGCGAAAACAAAAAATCTGTGTTTTCGGTGCTGAACTACTTGCTGCCCGAACGCGACGTAATGCCAATGCATTGCTCTGCAAACCATGCCATTGGTGACCCTGACGATACAGCCATTTTCTTTGGGCTTTCCGGCACTGGCAAAACCACGCTTTCGGCGGACCCCGCCCGTGTATTGATCGGTGATGACGAGCACGGCTGGTCGGACAATGGTACGTTTAACTTCGAAGGCGGCTGTTATGCAAAAACCATCCACCTGAGCGAAGAGGCCGAACCCGAGATTTATGCGACAACCAGCAAATTTGCGACCGTTGTTGAAAATATGGTTTACGATCCACACACGCTTGAGCTGGATTTTAACGACGATAGCCTGACGCCAAATATGCGCTGCGCTTATCCGCTGCACTATATTGATAACGCTTCCGAATCCTCTCGTGGCGGTGTGCCGAAAAATGTGATCATGCTCACCTGTGATGCTTTTGGGGTATTACCGCCAATCGCGCGGCTTACTTCTGCTCAGGCCATGTATCATTTCCTCTCCGGGTTTACTGCAAAAGTTCCCGGAACCGAAAAGGGCGTAACCGAGCCGATTCCGACCTTTTCAACCTGTTTTGGCGCTCCTTTCATGCCGCGTCGGCCAGAGGCCTACGGCAACCTGCTTCGCAAAAAGATCACCGAAAACGGTGTGAATTGCTGGCTGGTTAATACGGGCTGGACCGGCGGTCCTAAAGGCCATGGCGGCTCCAGGATGCCCATTCGGGCCACCCGCTCACTGCTCACGGCAGCCCTTAGCGGAAACCTGAACGACCGCGAATTCCGGATTGATGAAAACTTTGGTTTTGAAGTGCCGGTGTCAGTGAAAGGCGTTGCAAAGATACTGCTGGATCCACGCAGAACCTGGGAGGACGTGACAGCCTATGACACGCAAGCCAACAAGCTTGTTTCCATGTTTGCCGATAACTTCAAGCAATACGAAAGCCATGTCGATAACGAGGTTTTGGCTGCCGCCATTGCTCCAAAAGGCTAGATTGCAGAAATTGGGCGGGGCAAACCAGTGTGTTTGCCCCGCTCAACACCTAACAATGTTACCATCTTAGCGATAAATTTGCATTATTATTGCGCAAGCATTGACGGCGATGCAAATTCCCATTAAGCCTGAATTCAAAATGCTGCAACGCACAATTCAGAGGTTTTACTATGGCAAACGCCGACTCCCCCATTCTGGAAGATTTGTCTGCGCTCTGCGCGCAAGCACTGCTCGACACCAAACCCCTCATTGAACTTGCCAAAGGCCATTTGCAGGAGCTCGTGATCCTCGATGGTCGTGTAAACGCGGCAAAACTGGAGGAATACCAGTACCTCGGACACGGATTGTCATGGTTTACAACCTATTTGTATAGTTTGGAGATGATGGTCAATCATACTCACAACATTGTTTCAAAGAGTGTTTCCAGTAAAGTTGATTTGTTAATCCTGCAAATTGGTTTTTCAGAATACCTTGGCCAAATATTCTCGGGAATTCCAATGTCTCAAAGCGAAATCATTCGTCTGAGCGACTTTGGCATTGATACCGGAGAAGTACGTGCGCAAAGCACAGCCATTCGTACATTGCTCGAAAAAGGAAACACAGACGCGGCTCGCAAACTTCTAGTGCAACATATTGCGAAGCAATCAGGAGACCTGACCTTTGGTTCAGACGGTCTGAATGATGAATACGCCATGATCAGAGACCAGTTTCGAAAGTTTACCGAAAACAAAATAACCCCCTTTGCTCACGAATGGCATCTAAAAGATGAGCTCATTCCGATCGAGATTATCGCTGAACTTGGTGAGCTTGGCGTTTTTGGACTAACCATTCCCGAAGCCTATGGTGGCTTTGGCATGAGTAAAACCGCCATGTGCGTGGTAACCGAAGAGCTTTCGCGTGGTTATATTGGCGTTGGCTCGCTTGGTACGCGCTCCGAAATTGCTGCCGAGCTAATTTTGGGCGGCGGGACAGATGCCCAAAAAGACAAATGGCTTCCTGTAATTGCAGATGCTTCCATCTTACCCACAGCCGTGTTCACCGAGCCCAACACCGGTTCCGATTTGGGAAGCTTAAAGACCCGCGCGGTGCGGGACGGAGACAAGTATCTGGTAACCGGAAACAAAACCTGGATCACCCACGCAGCGCGCGCCGATATCATGACGATGCTGGTCCGCACCAATCCGGAAACCGACAATTATTCGGGCCTTTCCATGATGATAGGCGAAAAACCTCGGGGCACCGAGGGCAATGACTTTCCGGCGGAAGGTATGTCTGGCAGCGAGATTGAAGTACTGGGTTATCGCGGCATGAAAGAATATGAGTTGGGGTTCGACGGGTTCGAGGTGGATGCGGAAAACCTGCTCGGTGGCGTTGAAGGACTGGGTTTCAAGCAGTTGATGCAGACTTTTGAGGCCGCTAGAATCCAAACCGCAGCGCGCGCTATCGGGGTGGCGCAAAATGCGCTGGAGATTAGCTTGAAATACGCGCAAGACAGAGCACAATTTGGCAAGCCCATTTTGGAATTTCCGCGCATTTATGGAAAACTGGCCATGATGGTCGTGGAGATCGCGATAGCCCGGCAGCTGACCTATTTTGCCGCAAAAGAAAAAGATGAGGGGCGTCGCTGTGACCTTGAAGCCGGCATGGCCAAGCTTTTGGCAGCACGCGTTGCCTGGGCTGCGGCCGATAACGGGGTGCAAATTCATGGTGGCAACGGATTTGCAACTGAATATCCGATTAGCCGGGTCCTCTGCGACGCCCGCATTCTAAACATTTTTGAAGGTGCAGCCGAAATTCAGGCGAATGTGATCGTTAGGCGTCTTTTAGCTTAACGCTGAACTTGTTCCAAAAACCTTTGTCTTGCCTCTGGTAAACGTGGCTGCCGGGTGGGTATCCATTTTTCAAAGAAGTAGCCGCTGAGCTTGAGAGCATCCTGAAATTCGGATCCCGTTATTTCACGGAATTCTGAAGATTGCAGAAACGCCGGGTAGACCAGCAAGCGGTCTTCATATCCTTTGGCAGCTTCACGCCCGACAGCACGGCCAGATTTGGGGGAAACATACGTAAGATCATATGTTTGCCCAGAAACTGCGCATTCGGAAAGATCAATTCCGTACCCCAGTGCGCCGAGTAATTCGAGCTCGAAAAGGCAGAACTTATGCTGCCAGTTTTCGTTATCCTCAAAGCGCGAGAGCAGGTCCATACAGCTATAATAGAGGTCTTGTTCCGGTTCGCGCTCTGGTAAATAGCGGGTTAACATTGCCGAAAGCGCATTAAACGCGTAGAGCTTGGGCCGCTCTGAAAGGAGCATCGCGCTTCGGGAATATTTTAGTTCAACGCTAAATGTTCCTAGCTGGTCTTCCAATCGCGCGCGCCATGTGAGCGAAAGCTGGGTTCCGGCTTGCAAGAGGGCAGCCGTTTTGCGCGAACCACCACCGCGGACAAGCCCCGCATGGCGGCCATGATGTTCGGTAAATACTTCGATTATGGCCGCACTTTCCCCATGCCGCCGGACATTGAGAAGCACGCCCTGATCTTGCCATTCCATTTGACTAACCTAGCCGAAAAGCCCGTCTTCGTCGAGAAGGGTTCGGCCCTCACGGTCCTCGACCTCGATCACCCACAGGTCCGGGTCAAAGTTGCGCTGCTTGTTGATCGTATTTTTAATCTCTTCTTCAGACCCGGTCGCCAAAACATCCCAAATTCGCGATCCATCGGCACTGTAGACACGGTGAAAAGCGGAAGCTGACCCATCAAGCGGGTTTGAGATCACCACAACGGCGCCTGCGGTTTCATCCCCTTTGTGGACAATAAATGCCGGAATATTAGCTAGACTTAGGCGACGCAGATAGGCCTGAACCCAAAAACCGGCGGTCAGGCGGGGCACTTAGTCCCCGTCCTTGTAGTTCAGGCCGATTTCCTCGTAGCGCTCGGATTCTTCCAGCCAATTCGGGCGGACTTTCACCTGAAGAAAGAGGTGAACCTTGCGGCCCAGAAATTCGGAAAGCTCTTTACGGGCATCCATCGATACGCCCTTGATCGTGGCCCCTTTTGGGCCAAGCAAAATGCCTTTGTGGCCATCGCGCATCACATAAATCATCTGGTCGATACGCACAGAGCCGTCTTTTCGATCCTCCCAGTTTTCGGTTTCGACCGTCAGCTGGTAGGGGAGCTCCTGATGCAATCTTAGCGTTAATTTCTCGCGGGTGATCTCGGCGGCGATATGGCGCAACGGCGCATCGGCGATTTGGTCTTCGGGATAGTGCCAAGGGCCCACTGGTAGCTCGGCTGCCAGCCACTCGCGAAGTGTATCCACGCCATAACCTTTCTCAGCCGAGATCATGAATGTATTTTCAAAATTATATAGGTTATTCAGATCATTGGTTAGCTGTAAAAGATTTTCAGATTTTACTTTGTCAATTTTGTTGATCACCAAAGACACCCGCACGGTTGATGGAACATGCTCGGCCAGTCCCTCCAGAATGGCCTTGACGCCCTCGCTGATTCCACGGTGTGCCTCGACGAGAAAAAGGACCAGATCAGCATCGGCGGCACCGCTCCACGCGGCGGAAACCATGGCTCGGTCAAGCCTGCGCTTGGGGCGGAACAAGCCCGGGGTATCCACAAATACGATCTGGCTATCGCCCTCAATCGCTATGCCACGGATACGGGCGCGGGTGGTTTGGACCTTGTGGGTCACGATCGAGACTTTGGCGCCGACCATTCGGTTCAGCAGCGTAGATTTTCCGGCATTTGGCTCGCCTATCAGGGCCACAAAACCACATTTTTGCTCGGTCATTTGGAATCTTTCAATTGGGCAAGGAGCGCGCTGGCGGCTTGCACTTGAGCGGCTTTTTTCGAGGCGGCCTGCCCGCGGGCGGCGTGGCCGTTCTGGATTGCCACTTCAACAGTAAAAACCGGCTGGTGATCCGGCCCCGTTCGGGAAATATCGGTGTAATCCGGCGTCGGCAAAGCACGCGCCTGCGCCCATTCTTGCAAAGAAGACTTCGGATCAATGGCGCGGGACTCAGCGGTGTAAACCCGTTCGCCCCAAAGCCGGAGAATAACGGCCTGTGCTGCCGAGAACCCGGCATCCAGGTAGACAGCCGCAATCACGGCTTCCATCGCATCTCCCAATAGCGCAATTTTTCGGCGGCCACCGGAGCGCATTTCAGAGCGCCCGAGCTTGAGCGCTTCACCGAGGTTTATTTGCTCGGCCACTTCGGCACAGGCCTCTTTACGGACGAGCGCATTAAAACGGGGGGCAAGCTGGCCCTCGCGGGCGGTTTCATCGGCTTCAAATAGCGCTTGGGCTATCACAAGGCCCAGAATTCGGTCACCGAGGAACTCAAGCCGTTGGTTGTCGTGGTCTTTGTTGGTCGAGGCAGAGGCGTGGGTGAGGGACTGCTGAAGCAGACCCTCGTCTTTAAAGCTATGCCCTAGTCGGCGGGCAAAGCTGGCAAAGGTCGGGTCCGCGCTCAATCTACTGCCTTGAAAAAGCGGTCAGAACGCCATGTCCAGAAATAGAACATGGATGTGCCCGCAGAGGAAAACACAATGCGATCCGCCCTGCCGATGATATTTTCGCGCGGAACAAAGCCAACACCGGTATTTGGGCCGGTTGGTGAAAAGCGGCTATCAACAGAGTTGTCGCGATTATCCCCCATAAAGAAGAACTTGCCGTCGGGAACCAGAAATTCTTCTGTGTTATCAACGCTGGCGTTGCCGATATCGAGAATACTATGCGAAACGCCGTTGGGCAGAACCTCGGTATAGCGCTGCTTGTCACAGTCCTCGCCAAAAGGCACACGGCCAGTGGAACACCGTGGCAGGCTACCCTCGGGGCCCTGGCGCTCCATCGCTTCAGTAAACACGCCATCGGGCGTTACGATCACCGGTTCGCCATTGATATGGAGCAGGCTGTCGATCATCTGGATACGGTCTCCCGGAAGGCCAACAAGACGTTTGATATAATCGGCGCCATGGACGGGGTGTTTGAACACCACGACATCGCCGCGCTCCGGATCGGAGCCGAACAGGCGCTCGTCACTCCCTTTGGCAAAACCGCAGAAATCAACGCCAAACATGCTGGGGCAGGACGCATAGGAATAGCCGTAAGCGAATTTATTGACAAAAAGAAAGTCGCCGATCAGCAAGGTGGATTTCATCGAGCCTGACGGGATCCAGAAGGGCTGGAAAAGTATGGTGCGAATGGCACCGGCGATCAGAAGCGCGTAAACCACGGTTTTTATGGTTTCGACGATCACGCCGTCTTTTTTCTTTTGCTTGGCAGCCATGGATACTCTTTCAAATTGGGATAGGCGCTATGTGACGATGACAAGGCAAGATGTCAAGCTTCGGGCACGGCTTCGATGATGACAAAAGCCTGCGCCCAAGGGTGGTCATCGGTGAGGGTCACATGGATTTTGGCTATGTGGCCCGCGGGGGTTAAACGGCGGAGGCGTTCAAGCGCGCCGCCTGTCAGTTCCATCTCGGGTTGGCCGGTGGGCAGATTCTTAACCCGCATTTCCTTCCAAGCCACGCCCATGCGCAGGCCGGTACCGAGCGCCTTGGAGCACGCCTCCTTGGCGGCCCACCTTTTGGCATAGGTTTCAACGGTGGCAGCGCGGTATTCAGCGGTTTTTTTCTCGGTTTCCGAGAAAACTCTTTGCACAAATCGAACACCGAACCGCTTGATAGTGCCTTCGATCCGCTCGATACTTACCATATCCGAACCTATGCCGATAATCACACCACGGTCACTCCACTGGCTTCCTGACGGGCCTCATCCATCAGGCCGCGCATGCGTCGAATGGCGGAATCAAGGCCGGAGAAGATGGCTTCTCCGATGAGGAAGTGACCGATGTTCAACTCCATCACCTCGGGCAGTGCGGCAATGGGTTTGACGGTGTCATAGGTGAGGCCATGGCCCGCGTGCACCTCTAGGCCGAGATCCAGTGCAAGGGTGGCCATTTCTTTAAGTTTGGCGAATTCAGCATCGCGCGCTTCAAAACGACCCTCGGCATGGGCATCGCAATACGCGCCGGTATGAAGCTCAACCACAGGGGCCCCGATGCGCGCAGCCGCTTCGATTTGCCGACGGTCCGCCGCGATAAAAATCGAAACCCTGCACCCGGCTTCGCGCAAGGGAGCAATGAAATGGGCGATGCGGTTCTCCTCACGCGCGACTTCCAGGCCGCCTTCCGTGGTGCGTTCCTCGCGCTTTTCCGGCACGATACAAACTGCGTGCGGCTTGTGGCGCAACGCAATCTGTTGCATTTCGTCGGTCGCGGCCATCTCGAAATTCAGAGGAATATCAATGACATCGAGGATGGCATCAATATCTGAATCGGTAATGTGGCGGCGATCTTCGCGCAGATGAGCGGTAATACCATCAGCCCCGGCAGCTTGCGCCAGCTTGGCAGCACGGGCCGGATCGGGGGTGTCCCCGCCGCGGGCATTGCGCACGGTGGCGACGTGGTCGATATTGATGCCGAGGCGCAAACGTGACGCGCTGTTCATGGTGAGCCCTTTCTTGATTTGAATATCTAACGCTAGGTCGGAAAGGACGGTTTGTCAGCCCTTCTCCGCCTTTTTCTTGTTTTTTTCTGCCATTTTCTTGCGCCGGTGCGCCTGATAAGCCTCGATCAGGGGCTTTGAAGCATAATAGGTCGCACCCCCGAAAAGAGAGCCCAGCACAAGGCCGCCAAGAAAATAGGGCAGCATAACATCAAAAAGGAAATCGTCCAAACCGTGCAACTGGCTTTTTCCATAGCCGAACAGGGATTTGAACGATTGCCAGATAGCTTTGGACGCCTCGCTAAAGGCATGGCCGATTTTTCGGATATCGTGCTCTTCCGGATCGCGTCCCAGCATCCAATTGCCAAGCTTTAACGCAAAGGTAATGATAAACGGGAAAGTCAGCGGGCTACCAAAAAAGGTACCGGCGGCGGCAGAAAAAAGGTTCGCCCTGAAAACACGCGCCAGAATCAGCGCCAAAATAATATGAAGACCGAAAAACGGTGACCACGAGGTAAAAACACCAAATGCCAAGCCAAGCGCGATCCGGTTGGCTGTGTCGGGTAGTCGTTTTAGCCGATGCCCCATATAGGTAAGCGTACGCTTCCAACCCGTGCGAGGCAGGACATAAGCACGCACGCTCTCGACCCAGTGTAATTTATCGCGACGTTTGAAAACCATAAGGGGCTTGCTTACCTTTTATTCAGCAGGAATTTTCCTGCCACCGTTCTGGGCCAGTTCGCACAGGCTCGTATCCCTGAAACGCACAACTTCGGCGACATCCGAATCTGCGTTGAGAGCTGTCTCTACATTGGTGAGATGTTCAATATCTCGCACCATTATGTCTAGTCGGATTCGGTAAAAATCCGGTTTTCGATTGGTAAAACCAATATTGACGATATTTGAACCGTGCTCACCAATAAGGGTGCAAATACGGCCAAGCACGCCGGCATCATTGGCCATGGCCACTTCTATTTTGGTTTCGTTGCCCGCGCGGCTCGAATCCGGAGTCCAGCGCAGGTCAACCCAGCGGCGGTCATTGCCTTCGAACTGTTCCAATATCGGGCAGTCTATGGCGTGGATCAGCACGCCACGGCCGGGCATGGCAATGCCGACGATGCGCTCACCGGGAACAGGCGCGCAGCACGGGGCCGGAGAAGCCGACTGGTTGGGAGACAACCCGATAACCCGCTCCTCGTCAGAGCCGGCGCCTTGGGCGATTCCGGTTTTGACCAGCTCCGGATAGAGTGTTTTGACGAACTCTCCCCCGCTGATATGCGCCGCGCCGATTTCGGCGAGCAGCGACTGGCCGTTGGAAAGATTGAACAGCTTGGCGGCGGTATCCAACGCTTTGTCGGTCGGTTTTTTGCCCACCCGCCCAAGCGATACACGGGCAATCTCGCGGCCAAGCCGGATGTGGGCGTCCCTGTGCTCATCACGTAAATAGCGCCGGATCGCGGATTTGGCCCGTCCGGTGACCACCATGTCTTCCCAACTGGCCTGAGGGCGCTGGCCCTCGGCGCGGATCACCTCAACCGACTGGCCATTGCGCAGCTTGGTCCAGAGCGGCACGCGCTGCCCGTTAACCTTGGCACCCACACATGAATCTCCGATACGGGTATGGATGGCATAGGCAAAATCAATCGGGGAGGCCCCGCGTGGCAGTTTGACAACCTCACCTTTAGGGGTAAAGCAAAACACCTGATCCTGAAACATTTCGAGCTTCACGTGCTCCAGAAAATCATCTGGGTTTTCAGAGGCTTCAAAACGCTCGGCGAGCGAGCGGAGCCAGCGGAACGGATCCACAGCAAAAGGGTTTTCGGCGCGCTGACCACCCCGGTAAGACCAGTGGGCCGCCACGCCGGACTCGGCCACCTGATGCATTTCCGCGGTACGAATCTGGATCTCGACACGCTTGGCGTTGCGCCCCGACACAGTGGTATGAATAGAACGATAACCGTTGGATTTTGGCTGCGAGATGTAATCTTTGAACCGCCCCGGCACCGCGGACCAACGTTGATGCACAGCCCCGAGCGCGATATAGGCATCCTGAACATCATCGGTGATTATGCGGAATGCGTAGATGTCAGAAAGTCGGCTAAAGGGCTCGTTTTTCTCCTCCATCTTGCGCCAGATCGAATAGGGGCGCTTTTCACGCCCGGAAACCCGCGCCTGCACGCCCGCGCCATCCAGCGCAATGCGGATATCTTCGGTGATGCGCGGAATCAGATCATCATTTTCTTTGGAAAGGTTAATGAACCGGCGCATGATCGAATTTCGCGCTTCGGGGTTGAGCACGCGAAAGCAGAGGTCTTCCAGCTCTTCGCGGATGAACTGCATCCCCATCCGGCCCGCCAACGGCGCATAAATCTCGATGGTCTCAAACGCCTTCTGGCGCTGTTTTTCCTTGGGCATAGACCGCAGGGTGCGCATGTTGTGCAAGCGGTCAGCGAGCTTGACCAAAAGCACACGCAGGTCTTTTGACATGGCCATCAAAAGTTTGCGGAAATTCTCGGCCTGCTTGGTTTCGACGCTGGAAAGCTCGAGATTCGTCAGTTTGGTGACCCCATCCACCAATTGCGCGATTTCGGGGGAGAAGGTGTTGACCAGTTGCTGATAAGTGGCCTCGGTGTCTTCCACCGTGTCGTGCAAGAGCGCGGTCACAATGGTGGCGTCATCAAGCCGGACTTCGGTCAGCAGCATGGCAACCGCAACCGGATGGGTGAAATAGGGCTCACCCGATTTACGGAACTGCCCATTATGCGCAGCCTCACCAAAGGCATAGGCGTGGGCAATCATGTCCGTGTCTGATTTCGGATTATAGCTTAGGACCTTTTCGATCAGATCTTGTGCTTTGATCAAATAGGGGCCCTCCGGCGGTTAGCTGGGGCTCTGGGCTTCCATCAGCGCGCGCAGCATGTTTTCCTCGGACATGTCGTCTTCAACAGGAGCGTCCGGGCTGTCTTTTTCCATCAGGAGCGGCATCGAGTCTTCTTCAGGCTCGTCCACTTCATTATGGGATTGCAGAACAGCAATCGCGCTTTCGCGCAGGGCTTCGGCAGTGATGGTTTCTTCCGCGATTTCGCGTAAAGCCACAACCGGGTTTTTGTCATTGTCGCGGTCGATGGTGATCGGATCACCGGCGGAGATTTCACGGGCACGATGTGCGGCCAGCACAACCAGCTCAAAGCGGTTGGCTACTTTATCAATGCAATCTTCTACCGTTACGCGCGCCATGCAATATGCTCCATTCAATTGGGGGACCCGAAGAATCCGCTATGTAATGGCTGAAAGGGTGAAACACAAGGGGAAACGCGGCTAGAGAGGTAAGATTTCGTCGCGTTCAGCGCTGGAGAGCGCGGCCAGTAATTTGCTGGCTGTTTGGCCGAGTACCGGATGGCACCAGTTTGGGGCAATTTCTGCCAAAGGGATCAGCACAAAGGCGCGGTCTTGCAACCGCGGATGCGGGAGAACCAGTCCCTCAGGTGTTTCGGTCATCTGGGCATCCAATTGCAGCGTTTGCCAACGCGTGTATTCCCCGAGATCAGGGGCAATGATGTCCCCCAATGCCAACAGGTCGAGATCCACAACACGCGAAGCCCACCGCGTGGTGCGGGCCCGCCCCAGTTTTGCCTCGATCCTATGCAAAGCGGCAAGGGTTTCGCCGGCCTCTAACGAAGTTTCGATTTCAACCACACCATTCACATAATCGGGCCCGTTTCCCTTAGGGAAGGCTGGTGCGCTATACCATTGGCTTTGCTGGATGATTCGAATTGATTCGCCCGAAAACAACTGCAAGGATTCGGTAACGGCTTCCAGCGATGTTCTGGTTGCGGTTGCGAGGTTGGAACCAAGCGCCACATAGCCGATACGCGACGTTTTGTCAGAAATAGGTGCTTGTATCTGACCCATTCGAGACTACTTTCCATTTCAACCATTGTGCGCTGGGGTATACTTAATGTAGCTTACCATTCGCACAAGTACTTTCTTGTTATAAGGGTCTTTAGACTATGTTTTATCGTGACGAACGGCTGGCGCTGTTCATTGATGGGTCAAATCTTTATGCCGCAGCCAAAGCGCTCGGCTTTGATATCGACTACAAGTTACTCCGCACCGAATTTATGCGGCGCGGCAAACTTTTGCGGGCGTTCTATTATACGGCGCTTCTGGAGAATGAAGAGTATTCCCCCATTCGGCCTCTGGTCGATTGGTTGAATTATAACGGCTACAATATGCGCACCAAACCGGCCAAGGAATTTACCGATTCCATGGGGCGGCGGAAGATCAAGGGCAATATGGATATCGAGCTGGCGGTGGATGCTATGGAGCTCGCGCCACATGTGGATCATATTGTGATCTTCTCGGGTGACGGCGATTTCCGGCCTGTGGTTGAAAGCTTGCAGCGGCAAGGGGTTCGGGTTTCGGTGGTTTCGACCATCCGTTCTAACCCTCCGATGATTGCAGACGAGCTGCGTAGGCAGTGTGACAATTTCATCGAACTCGACGAGTTGCGAGATGTTGTTGGCCGCCCTGCCCGCCCTGAAAGCGATATGGGTGCGTTTGATGACGTGGAAAGCCTGTAAGTGAAGCCCGATCTGACCATCTATCTGGCAGCACCGCGCGGGTTTTGCGCGGGGGTGGATCGGGCGATTAAGGTTGTGGAAATGGCGATCGAGAAATGGGGCACCCCGGTTTTTGTGCGCCACGAGATCGTGCACAACAAATATGTGGTGGATGGCTTGCGCGATAAAGGCGCGGTTTTTGTCGAAAGTCTGGCGGACTGTCCCGATGACCGGCCTGTTGTTTTTTCGGCGCATGGTGTGGCCAAATCGGTGCCCGAGGCGGCCGAACGGCGCAATATGCTTTACGTCGATGCCACCTGCCCTCTGGTTTCCAAAGTTCACATTGAGGCAGAGCGACATCACCGAGACGGGCTCCAGATGATCATGATCGGCCATAAGGGCCACCCTGAAACCGTGGGCACAATGGGGCAATTGCCCGAAGGTGCCGTGCTATTGGTTGAAACGGTCGAAGATGTTGCAACTGTGCAGCCGGACGACCCTTCGCGCTTGGCTTTTATTACGCAAACCACACTGAGCGTGGATGACGCGGCCGACATAATCTCGGCCTTGCAAGCCCGTTTTCCAGCCATTGTTGGCCCGCGTAAAGAAGATATTTGCTATGCGACCACCAACCGGCAAGCCGCCGTGCGCGAGATCGCACCCCTGATTGACGCGCTGCTGGTGATCGGGGCCCCGAATTCCTCGAATTCGCGGCGCTTGGTTGAAGTTGGCGAGAAAGCAGGCTGCGCCTACGCCCAACTGGTTGAGCGCTCAACCAATATAGACTGGCGATCGCTGGAAGGTGTAACATCCGTTGGTATAACCGCGGGTGCCTCGGCTCCCGAAGTGTTGATAGACGAGGTCTTGGCAGCCTTTGGCGAACGCTATACCCTCAGAACTGAAATCGTTGAAACCGCCACCGAGAATATTTCCTTTAAGGTGCCGCGCATTTTGAGAGCCTGATGAGACCTGTCCCCTTCCTCCCTGCCCTGCTTGGGTTTTTACTTGTAACGCCGTTTATCTATGCCGTTGGAGCCTTGCTCGGGCTGTTTACACCGCCAAGCGCCTATTGGGCCTCGCCCTATGCGATTCTCACCTCCTACGGCGCCATTTATTTGGCGATGTTAGGCGGGGTTTACTGGGGTTTCGCGGCCAAACGGGCCAACATACTGGATGTTTTGATCGCCCTTGTGCCGCCGGTGGCCGCACTTGGTGCGTCGTTATCCCCGTCACCCGTGCTGCCCTATGCCATTGGCATTGCCGGCATGCTGCTGTTTGACATTCTCTATATCGCCCGAGGACTGGCCCCGAAATGGTGGCTATCGCTTCGGATTTATAGCGGGGCCATAGCTGTCGCTGCATTGGTTTATGCCTATTATGCCTGAGCTTCAAATTTATACCGATGGCGCGTGCTCGGGCAACCCCGGCCCTGGCGGTTGGGGCGCGCTCCTCGTCGCCAAAGATGGTGACAAAGTGTTGAAAACAAAAGAGCTTTGTGGAGGCGCGGCTGAAACAACCAACAACCGTATGGAGCTACAAGCGGCGATCTCGGGGCTTGATGCACTAGAGCGTAGCAGTGCCGTCACCGTTATAACCGATAGCGCTTACGTCAAAGACGGAATTAGCAAATGGCTTGCCGGTTGGAAGCGCAACGGTTGGAAAACCGCCGCTAAAAAGCCGGTCAAAAACGAAGACCTGTGGAAAGTGCTGGATGAAGCGCAAGCTCGCCATGATGTGACGTGGGAATGGGTCAAGGGCCATAACGGCCACGCGGAAAACGAATTGGCGGACGGGTTGGCCAATAAAGGCATGGCATCTTTTAAAAAGTAGCTACTTTTTCCGGCCTTCAATCAAGTATTTATAGCCAAGCACCAGCACAGCGACCCCCAAAAGCGCACCGATAAATCCGGCCGCTACCCCCAGCGCCGCTAAAAACACGCGTAACACCAAACCGCCGAGTAGCGCCCCGACAATGCCGAGCGCAATCGTTTGAACGAGGCCAAGTTCGACATTGAGCAACCGCGTGCCAATATAACCGGCTGCTGCGCCAAGAATAATCCAATAAAAAATCATCAATGCTCCCTCATAAATGTTTCATCCATTAACATGGGGTCACATTGGCTCAAGTTCCAGAGGTCAAGCCACGAATTCACCGGTCAGGAGCGGGAAACCACGGGCAAAATTAGTGGCGTCCATCGGCCCTTTACCAGCCCGCTGAAGGCGGGTGAGCCGAATGGCACCTTGCCCGCACGCTATCGTGAATTGATCATTCAGCGCCAATCCCGGTGTGCCACTACCGCTAACGAGTTCGCAGCCGAGCAGCTTGACGCGCTCATCTTTTATCTCACACCAAGCGCCCGGAAAGGGGGAAAGCGCGCGGATTTGGCGGTCAATCATGTCCGAGCTCTGCGTCCAGTCAACTCTGGCTTCTGCCTTGTCGATCTTCGCGGCGTAGGTAACGCCGCCTTCCGATTGTGGTTCAGCGTTAAACTTTCCGCTGGCCAGCACATCTACGAGCAACGCGGCACCAATGCCTGCAAGCCGGTCATGCAGGGTTTCCGCAGTATCATGCGCCGTAATCGGCGTCGCTTTGCGCGCAATGACGGGGCCGGTATCGAGCCCCGCTTCCATCTGCATAATGCAAACACCGGTTTCAAGATCCCCGGCCATTATCGCGCGCTGGATTGGCGCGGCGCCCCGCCAGCGCGGGAGCAGCGAGGCGTGAATATTGAGGCACCCATGTAGGGGCGTATCCAGCACAGATTGGGGCAGAATCAAGCCATAGGCAACCACAACCGCAATCTCGACATCGTGGGAGGCAAAGACCTCCCGATCAGATTTATCCTTAAAGTTCAGCGGGGTAAATACCGGTAGGCCGAGCTGTTCCGCCGTTTTTTGCACCGGGCTTGGCCGTGGCTTTTTCCCGCGTCCGGCGGGGCGTGGTGGTTGGGAATAGACCGCGACAATATCGTGGCCCGCGCCATGCAGCGCCTCCAATACCGAGACCGAGAACTCAGGTGTTCCCATAAAAATGACGCGCATCATTTATCTCCGCTTCATGTTCTTGGCGTGTTTGGCCAGCAGCATTTTGCGCTTGACCGGGCTGAGGTGGTCCACAAAAAGTTTACCGTTCAAATGGTCTATTTGATGTTGCACAGATGTCGCCCAAAGGCCGACAAAGTCACGCTCGACAACCTCGCCCTGCGCATCAAGATAGCGCGCGGTAATCGCGCGCGGGCGGTAAACCTTTGACCAGAGGCCCGGGATATTAGGGCTGCCTTCTTCATGCTCCGTAAGCTTCACTGACTCGTGCAAAATCTCCGGATTGGCCATACGAATAGGGGAGTCCCGCCCTTCAGAACAATCCACCACAGCCAGCCGCTGCATTTCTCCGATTTGGGGTCCAGCGAGCCCGACACCGGGCATAGCATACATTGCTGCCAGCATTTCATCCCAAACCGCACGAACGTTGTCATCTACCGCCTCGATAGCGGTGCAAACTGTACGCAGGCGTTTGTCTGGATACATCAGAAAAGGGCGGTTCATCCCTCCCGGGCCCGTTCTTTTTTGAGTTTTTTCATTTTAGCCGTGATCATCCGGCGCTTGATGCCGGACAGGTAGTCAACAAAGAGTTTGCCGTCGAGATGATCCAGCTCGTGCTGGACGCAAGTTGCTGTCAAACCTTCGAATTCTTCTTCATGCTCTTTGCCGTCCAGATCGCTGAATGCCATTCGAACGCTGGCCGGACGGGTGATTTCCTCGTAAATCCCCGGGATCGACAGACAACCTTCCTCATAAGCGTTTTCGTCTTCAGAGGCCCATGTGACGCGCGGATTGATCAGCACACGTGGCTCTGGCGCCGATTCCTTTGCCGCGACATCCATCACGAAAAACCGCTCCAAAACACCGACTTGCGGCGCAGCCAAGCCAATGCCCGGCGCGTCATACATGGTTTCAAGCATGTCTGTTGCCAGCTTGCGCAGCTCCGGAGAGACCCCGTCAACCCGATCGCAAATCTTTTTAAGGCGTGGGTCCGGGTGAATAATGATTTTCTTTAAGCTCATGGTGGGTATTTAGGCCAAGCACTGCATTGGTGCAAGGGCACGATTGGGGGTTTTACTCCCGCGATGTTAAGGCTAGCGTGAGCCGAAATACAGGAGATACAAATGGCGAACTTTGACGAGACAATCGACCGGCGCGGAACCCATAGTGCCAAATGGGACGCTATGGAGGCGGTTTATGGTGTGTCAAACGATGATGGCATTTCTATGTGGGTCGCCGATATGGACTTTCGGCCACCCCAAGCAGTCGGCGATGCTTTGCAAGGCGCGGTAGACCACGGGGTCTATGGCTATTACGCGATGGATGGGAGCTATCGCAGCGCTGTGTGCGGATGGTTGGAGCGGCGGCATGGCTGGAAAGTTGACCCTACGTGGCTTTCGACCACACACGGGTTGGTGGCGGCGGTGGCACTGGCTTTGCAGGCCTATACCGAAAAAGGTGACGGTATCATCCTGTTTACGCCAGTTTACCATGCCTTTGCCAAAATGATTAACAATAACGAACGGCAGATCGTTGAATCGGAGCTTGTGCTGGAATCCGGCCGCTACGAAATGGACCTTGCCGCACTGGAAGCCAGCCTGAATGGCACCGAAAAAATGGTAATTCTGTGCTCGCCGCATAACCCCGGCGGGCGCGTCTGGAGCGTGGAGGAACTGCGGGCGCTTGCGAGCTTCTGCACCAGGCACGACCTCATTCTTGTATCCGACGAAATTCATCATGATCTGGTTTTTGCACCGCATAAACATACGGTTATGGCGCTGGCGGCTCCGGAAGTTTCTGATCGGCTTGTCACCTTGGTTGCAGCCTCCAAAACCTTTAATCTGGCGGGCGGGATGACCGGTTCGGTCATCATTTCCGACGAAGCACTGCGGGCCAAATTTGCGAAAGCCCATCAAGCCGCCGGGGCGTCTCCCAATCGTTTTGGCATGTTGATGACCGAAGCGGCCTACAATGAAGGCGATACATGGTTGGCAGAGTTGTTGGACTACTTGACCGAAAATCGCAGGATATTTGATGAAGGCATCAATGCGATTCCGGGGTTGGCGTCTATGTCACTTGAAAGCACGTATCTCGCCTGGGTTGACTTTTCGGGGACCGGTATGCCGATGGCAGACGTGATAGAGCGCGTGCAGAGCTCCGCCAGAATCGCCGCCAACTATGGTGAGACTTTTGGCACAGGAGGCGAAAACTACTTGCGCTTTAACCTCGGCTGCCCGCGCAGCGTGGTGGTCAAAGCCGTTCAGCGCCTCGAAGAGGCCTTTGCCGACCTACAGTAAACATACATATATTCGGCATATCTTGCCGATTTATTGAACTAATCGAACATGATCGGACATAGCGTGACTCAACACGTCGATCCTCGCTGGCTAGATAAAACCACCTCTCCACACGTGGCCACATTGGTCGCAATTGCGGGGATTTCAGCGCTCACCATGAACATATTCCTGCCGGCTCTCCCGAGTATGGCAACCTTTTTTGATGCCGACTATGCGGTGGTTCAACTCGCTATATCAGCCTATCTTGCGGTCACAGCGTTGCTTCAGATTATCATCGGGCCTCTTTCTGACCGGTTCGGACGGCGGCCGATTTTGCTCTGGGGATTCGGGCTGTTTGTGCTGGCCACACTGGGTTGTGTGATCTCATCCAGTATCGAGATGCTACTTTTCTTCCGTATGCTTCAGGCCGGGGTGGCCTCGGGAATTGTTCTTTCAAGGGCGATCGTGCGAGATATGGTGCCGCCGGAGAAAGCGGCAAGCATGATCGGTTATGTTACTATGGGTATGAGCCTTGTGCCGATGGTCGGCCCTGTAATTGGCGGCGTGCTTAATGCGGCCTATGGCTGGCAGGCGAGTTTTGTAATGCTCGCCGCTTTGGGACTGACGGTGCTTTGGCTGGTCTGGGCCGACCTCGGAGAAACAAATACGCATAAAAGCGAGAGTTTCAGCGCACAATTCCGAGCCTACCCCGACCTCATCCGCTCTCGACGGTTTTGGGGGTATACGCTGACGGCAGGCTTTGCCTCTGGCGCTTTTTTTGCCTTTATTGGCGGCGCGCCCTTTGTTTCGACCGAGATTTTGGGGCTCAACTCCGCTGAGATGGGCGGGTATTTCGGCATTGTGGCTTTTGGATATATGACCGGGAATTTTCTGTCCGGGCGCTATGCCCAGCGCGCCGGCTTAAACAAGATGATGCTGATTGGCGGCGTGGTCGCGACAACGGGTTCTATTCTAAGCATGATATTGTTTGGCCTTGGTGTTTTGCACCCGCTTTCGCTCTTTGGCCCAATGTTTTTGGTAGGTGGCGGCAATGGTCTGACCTTGCCAAGCGCCAATGCGGGAATTGTTTCGGTTCGACCGCAACTGGCGGGAAGTGCCTCCGGATTGGGTGGTGCGATCACAATCGGCGGCGGGGCCGGGCTTTCTGCCTTGACCGGCGTTATTTTGAGCGCTGAAAGTGGAGCCTTTCCGCTATTTGCTTTGATGCTGTCTGTATCCCTCTTGTCGGTTCTAAGCGCGATCTATGTGATTTGGGTGGCCAAGCATGCCGGATCATTGGGCGAAGACGGATTCGCCTGAGCTCTTCTCGCAGGTGCAGCATTTTGCGGTTGACATAAGTACGCAAGATTGTGATCAATGGCCGCAAATCAACGCAACTTTATATCGCACAGGAATCCCAATGAGCTTCAAGGTCCAGCCCGCCAGCCCCAGCCAACCCAATCGCTGCCAGCTTTTTGGCCCGGGTTCGCGCCCAGCAATTTTTGAAAAAATGGCGTCAAGCGCGGCAGACGTGATCAACCTTGATCTGGAAGACAGCGTCGCACCGGCGGACAAAGCCGAGGCGCGGGCCAATGTGATTGAAGCGGTTAACAATATCGATTGGGGCAATAAAACCTTGTCGGTGCGGATCAATGGCCTCGACACCGAACACTGGTATCGGGATGTGGTGGACCTTTTGGAGCAAACCAACGGGCGGCTGGACCAGATCATGATCCCGAAGGCCGGGAATGCGGGCGATATATACGCTGTAGACGCGTTGGTTTCATCAATCGAGGCGGGCAAACAAGCGGCAAAAGCCATTAAATTCGAGGTCATCATTGAAACAGCCGCAGGCTTGGCTCATGTGGAAGAGATCGCCGCAGCCAGCCCTCGGATGAATGCCATGAGCTTGGGCGCAGCGGATTACGCGGCTTCAATGGGTATGCAAACCACCGGCATTGGGGGCACGCAAGAAAACTATTATATGCTGACGCCTGACGGACAGCACCACTGGGGGGACCCTTGGCATGCCCCTGTCGTTGCCATTGTTGCGGCCTGCCGCACCCACGGTTTGCTGCCGGTTGACGGCCCCTATGGCGATTTTTCCGATGATGCCGGTTTTATTGCGCAGGCCAAGCGCTCAGCCACGCTGGGCATGGTTGGAAAATGGGCAATCCATCCGAAACAGGTGGCACTCGCCAATGAGGTCTTTACCCCGTCTGAAGCGCAAGTCACCGAGGCAAAAGAAATTCTGGCCGCCATGGAACAGGCCAAAGCAGAAGGGCAAGGCGCCACGGTTTACAAAGGACGGCTGGTTGACATCGCGTCCATCAAACAGGCCGAAGTGATTGTGCGGCAGGCCGAGCTAATCAGCTAACGGCAGGCAAATATCCGTGCGCAACTCATTTGGGGAGACCTCTCGCGGGTCTTCCAACACCATCGCATAGATCGGGGCGTCGGAAAGCTCGACGCCGTTGTTGGGCACCCAGTGACCATACAGGTATTTATAGGCTTCATAGAGCCCGACAAGCGGGCCTTTGAAGTGCAACACCGCACAAGGCCCGGCGGCAACCTGTGTCTCGCCGAAATTGTCCGGCAGCGCCGCGTCATCTGAAATGACAAACCCTATATGACTGCGCAGTTCTGGCTCGGGCACCAAAAACGGGTCATCATGGAGAACGGCAATCGCCTTCATATCGCCATATACTTTTTCGCGCAGCGCGAGCCGAGCGTGGAGCTGCGCAATTGTCCGCCCCAAACGCTGATAGTCACCCCGGTGGAAATCAGATACCAGCCGGTAACCGGGTTGCCTGCACACTTCGATCTCGAAACTTTGGAACGGCTTCTGTGAGGGTGCTTCACTGGCCTTATAATGCGATTCGGACTTGCGAAACTTGGAAGGTGTAAGGCCATAATCAGCCTGAAAGCTGCGGGAAAAGCTTTGCGCATTGCCGTAACCGCACTTGGACGCAATTTCGGATATGCTGTCATCTGATTGCAGCAGTAAAATGGTTGCACGATCCATCCTCACCCGGCGGATACAGTTGGCAAGGGTCTCTCCTGTGATACCGTAGAACACGCGGTGCCAATGAAACGGCGACATACAAGCAATGGAAGACAAAGTGTCGAGCGACAGGTCACCATCCAGATTTTCATGGATATGGCTGAGCACCCGCAGGATACGCCGCTCGTAAGATAGATTTTTGGTGATCACTATGTCAGTCCCCGTTCACAGCTACTTATGCTTGGCAGAAATAGGTCGCAAGGGTTGAGGTGCATTTTCATAGGGGCATTCCCCGTTGCAATTCGATGAAACGCCCGCCATATATAGCAGGAAATCTGCACGGGGAAATCATGCGAAACTATCTTGAGTTTGAAAAAGGTCTGGCCGAGATTGAAGGCAAAGCCGAGGAATTGCGGGCCATGGCGCTGCAAAACCCCGAGATGGATGTGGAAGACGAAGCCTCGGGGCTCGACGCCAAGGCCGATAGCCTGTTGAAAGAGCTTTATGCTGACCTGACCCCGTGGCGGAAATGTCAGGTGGCCCGCCACCCCGAGCGGCCCCATTGCATTGATTATATAGGCGCGTTGTTTCAGGAATATACCCCGCTGGCGGGCGACCGTAATTTTGCAGATGACCACGCGATTATGGGTGGCCTCGCACGGTTCAATGACCGGCCTGTTGTGGTGATCGGCCATGAAAAAGGCCATGATACCAACAGCCGGATCGAACGGAATTTTGGCATGGCACGGCCCGAGGGTTATCGCAAAGCCACCCGTTTGATGGACCTTGCGGACCGGTTCAAACTGCCCGTGATTACGATCGTGGATACACAGGGTGCCTACCCTGGCAAAGGGGCCGAGGAGCGCGGGCAGTCCGAAGCCATTGCGCGGGCGACCGAAAAATGCCTGCAAATCGGCGTGCCTCTTGTTGCGGTGATCATTGGGGAAGGCGGCTCCGGTGGCGCAGTGGCTTTTGCTGCGTCAGACAAGCTCGCTATGCTGGAGCACTCGGTTTACTCGGTCATTTCGCCCGAGGGCTGCGCAGCGATTCTCTGGAAAGATTCAGAGAAAATGCGCGAAGCTGCCGAAGCGCTGCGCCTCACGGCGCAAGATCTCAAAAAACTGACGGTCGCAGATGTTGTTATTCCGGAGCCGGTTGGCGGCGCGCACCGTGGCCGCGAAGAAACCATTGCGTCAGTGGGAAAAGCCATTGAGGCGATGCTGTCCGAGCTGGAAAAAAGTGAAGGCGATAAGCTGGTCGAGACGCGCCGCAAGCGGTTCCTTGACCTCGGAAAAACCGCGTTTAACCTCTAATTTCTTTACGCCGGTCTGCAATAGGCATTGCGCTTTTGCCAACCAGCCTTATGTTGTCCACGCGGATGGCTGGATGGCTGCACTACGTGTGAGGAAAGTCCGGACTCCAGGAAGGCATGGCGCCGGTTAACGGCCGGCCGGGGCAACCCGAGGGAAAGCGCCACAGAAAACAGACCGCCTTGTTTCGGCAAGGTAAGGGTGAAACGGTGGGGTAAGAGCCCACCGCTCCGCTGGCAACAGCGGGGGCACGGCAAGCCCCGCCAGGAGCAAAGCCAAATAGGGGTCTCGCGGGCTTGCGCCCGGGCACTACCACCCAGAGACCCGGGTTGGCTGCTAGAGTGTGTTGGTAACAATACACCCAGATGAATGGTCATCGAAGGGCTTCGGCCCCGAACAAAATCCGGCTTACAGGCCATCCGCATAATTCTTTCAGGGAGCTTTTCTTGAACCGGTTTTTCTTTTTCGCGGCTTTGTCTTTGGCAACGGTTTCCTGCACGCCGGAGACCGCACCGGACGGCTCCGCGATTAACCCGCTTTGGCCTTCCGAGCGGCAAGAATGCGCACGCGAAGGTGGCAGATGGGGCCGCGGCGGGATTCTCCGGCTGGAGATGTGTTTTCCATCCTATTCCGATGCTGGCAAAAGCTGCGCAAAAGCGTCTGACTGCGAAGGCATTTGCCTTGCGGATACACGGCAATGCTCGGAAACATTCTTTTTCGGATGCTACAGCTATCTGGAAGATAACGGCGAGGCGGTCGAGATTTGTGTGGATTAGCGCCTAGAGGGCGCTATCAGGATAGGCGCGGCTAAACACCAATCGCTCATCATCCGATTGGTCCGGCTGAAACGCATAGCCGCCAAGATCAAACCCTTTGATCCGGTCGATATCTTCAATCCGGTTTTGCATCACATAACGCGCCATCATCCCGCGTGCTTTCTTGGCAAAAAAGCTTACAATTTTGGATTCACCGTCGCGCTCTTCCAGAAACACCGGTGTGATCACGCGCATTTTCAGGGCCTCCAGCTTTACTGCCGAGAAATACTCCACAGAGGCGCAATTGAGCAGGACCTCTTCACCGGTTTCATTGAGCGCTTCGGCTAAGCGCGCCCCCCAGTATTGATACAGGGTTTTGCCACGGCGCGTTGCCAAGCGGCTACCCATTTCCAGCCGGTAGGGCTGGATGTTATCCATCGGGCGGAGCACGCCGTAAAGGCCGGAGAGAATGCGCAGGTGATCTTGCGCGTAGGTGAGGTCATCCGCCGAAAAGGTGTCAGCTTGCAGGCCGGTGTAGGTATCCCCCGCGAAGGCCAGCGCGGCAGGTTTAACCTGCTCGGGAGTGGGCGACTCTTCAAAGGATTTGAAACGGGTCTGGTTGAGCTTTGCCAATGGCTCGCTGATCGACATCAGCTTGCGCAGCTTGGCCACACTCAAACGCCGCGCCGTGCGGCTCAGGCTATAGGCATCAGCTTTGAATTCCGGTTCGGTCGCGTCAATTTTGAGCTGGGCACCCTCGAATTCCAGTTTCTTGGCTGGCGAAATTACTGTGATCATGGCGGCCTCCCTTTTTCTTATTGCTTAGCGAAGCCAAGGGATATCGGCAACTGTTCCATGCTGGCCATATCCGCGCAGAGGGGCTAACTTTGGTCGAAACGGAGCCGCTATGACACAAAGTTTGCTTTTCCCTGCCGCCGCTATGCTGGTTTTCATGAGTGCCGCCATTTACGGGTTTGGCTTTTTGCATGCCGAAATCAGCCTCTGGCGCAGCTTTTGGAAGACGCTACCGGTGGCCCTGATGGCCGCAACAGTCGCGCTTTTTGACCTTCCGGTTTTGCTTGTGCAGGCGCTTGTGCTCAGCGCCATCGGTGATTATTTTCTTTCGCTCGGCAAATCAAAATTCACGCTGGGTCTGGTTTCGTTTTTGACAGCCCACCTGCTTTATATTTGGCTGTTTTGGCAGCTTACCGAGGGGGTAAAGCTTGGCTGGGGGCATGCGGGGATGGCTGCTTTTGCGCTCATTTATGGCACCTACCTGTGGTCGCGCACAGGCACGTTTCGTTTACCGGTGATGGCCTATACTCTGGTCATTGCGTTGATGGTCAGCGTAGCGCTCATGCTGCCAACCGCTTACATGCTGGTGGTATTGGGGTCGCTTGCCTTTGCATTTTCGGACAGCGTGCTGGCCCTTGAGATGTTTGTTGTCAGCAACCCTAAATCCAGAAACGCGCTTAGCAAAGTGGTGTGGGTTTCCTACATTATTGCACAGTCTCTCATTGTGGTTGGGCTCGTCGAACGAATGTGAATAATGCACAAAATTATTTAGCTTCGTGAAATTTTCTTTGACAATTTCACAGAATCATCTCTAGCTGGCCAAAACACCTCCCGAACCGGGCGCGCGGCTGGATGAAACCGTGCTCCGCGAAACCGAAGAGGCCGGGTATATCGTGTCCGGTACGTTCGACCTCTGGATCGAAGACGAAAAATTCAGCTTAACTTCGGGCGACAGCTTTCGGTTTGAGCATAAGCCCTACCACTGGGCAAACACGGGCACCGAGCCTGTGGTGATTATCTGGGTTGTCAGCCCACCGGTTTATTAGGAGATTAAAATGGCCGAGCTTCCAACCCATGCACGAGTCGTTATTATTGGCGGAGGCGCGGTTGGAGCTTCGAGTCTTTATCACCTCGCCAAAGCTGGCTGGACCGACTCAGTTTTACTGGAGAAGAACGAGCTCACCAGCGGCAGCACATGGCACGCGGCGGGCAACGTTCCGACCTTTTCAATGTCTTGGTCGCTGATGAACCTGCAACGCTATTCAGTCGATCTTTATCAGGGGTTGGCAGAGGCGGTGGACTACCCGATGAACTATCACGTAACTGGCAGCCTGCGCCTGGCGCACAGTAAGGAGCGGATGCAGGAATTCGAGCGGGCTCGCGGTATGGGGCGCTATCAGGGCATGGACCTTGAGATGTGCAATGTGGATGACCTGAAGGCACGCTATCCGTTTTTGGAAACCCATGATCTGAGCGGTGGGCTCTATGACCCCGCGGACGGAGATATCGACCCATCACAGCTCACGCAGGCACTGGCCAAGGGCGCGCGGGATATGGGGGCGAAAATTGTGCGTTTTTGCCCGGTTACCTCGGTTGATCGTGAAAACGGGGAGTGGATTTTACGCACACCCAAAGGCGAGATCAGGTGTGAGATCGTGGTAAATGCCGCAGGCTATCGCGCTCAGGAGCTTGGGCGGATGTTTATCCCCCATGGCGGGCGCGACGTGCCGATGATGACGATGAGCCATCAGTATTTGCTGACCGACGAAATTCCCGAGCTTCAGGCATGGAGCAAGGACGAGGGGCAAAAGCTACCGCTCCTGCGGGATGTGGATAGCTCCTACTACCTCCGGCAGGAAAAGTTCGGTCTGAACCTCGGGCCCTACGAGGCCAATTGCCGGCCCCACTGGCAAACTAAAAGCGACCCGATGCCGGAAGATTTTTCCTTCCAGCTTTACCCCGATGATCTTGAACGGCTTGAATGGCACATTGAAGACGCGATGGCGCGGGTGCCTATCCTCGGCACGGCCGGAATCAACAAGGTGATAAACGGCCCAATTCCCTATACCCCTGATGGCAACCCGCTGATTGGCCCGATGCCCGGAGTTCCCAATGCCTTTGAGGCCTGTGTATTCACCTTCGGGATCGCACAAGCCGGCGGTGCGGGCAAAGTTCTGGCCGAGTGGGTAACCGAGGGGCAAACCGAGTGGGACATGTGGTCGGTTGATCCGCGCCGGTTTACCGGCTTTGTGGATCAGGACTACGCAAATGTGAAGGGCCGCGAGATTTACGCCAACGAATACGCGATGCATTTCCCGCATCACGAATGGCCCGAGGGGCGCGGAAAGCGGCTTTCCCCCAACCATAACAAGGTCATAGAAATTGGCGGTGTGATGGGGGCATATGCGGGCTGGGAACGCGCTAACTGGTTTGCCAAGCCGGAGGATGATACCTCGGAAGAAAGCACCCTGACATGGGAGCGCGCGGGACCCTGGCACAAGCGCATTGCCGAAGAATGCGCCGCTGTGCAAAACGGCGTGGGCGTGCTGGACCTGTGCGGGTTTTCGCGGTTCGAGCTCTCGGGCATAGGTGCCGCCGACTGGTTGCTCGGGCAGATTGCAGGTGCCCTGCCCAAGCCCGGCCGGATGAACCTCGCCTATTTTGCCGACCGCCGAGGGCGGATTTTGACAGAGATGTCAGTTATGCGGATGGGCGAAGACGCGTTTCTGCTCATCACAGCCGCAACCGCAGAATGGCATGACCTCGAATTGCTGAAAGCCACGCTGCCCGCAGGGCTTACCCTCGAAAACACTACTGAAAAAAGCGCAGCACTCATTGTGAGCGGGCCGGACTCCCGTGCGCTGTTTTCTGGAATATCGGATGCTGATCTCAGCCTGCCTTGGCTCAGCCATCAGCGGGCAACGGTGGCTGGCAAACCTGCGCTTTTGGCAAGGGTATCCTTCGCCGGTGAGCTCGGCTGGGAGGTACATGCGCTCAATGAAGATATGCCTTCGATCTATACCGCCGTTCTGGAAGCCGGTGCCAAACCGTTTGGCATGTATGCGCTCGACAGCCTGCGGCTGGAAAAAGGCTACCGAACCTGGAAGGGTGATCTCTCATCCGACTACACGCTGAATGAAGCCGGTTTAAGCCGCTTCATACGCCTTGAAAAGAACCATGACTTCCCCGGCAAGGCCGCGCTTGCGGCCGAGACGGCGGTCAAGACCTTCGCAACTCTGGTTGTGGAAGCTGGCGATGCTGACGCCCCCTACATGGCCACCTTGTGGAGTGGAAACGAGGTTGTCGGTGAAGTCACCTCCGGCGGTTTTGGCCACCGCATATGCAAATCAATTGCGCTTTGCATGCTCAGGGCTGATTTGGCGATTGCCGGCACAGAAATTGAAGTGGAAATCTACGGCAGGCGCTGCAAAGCAACTGTCCAGCCCGAGGGGCCACTTTATGACCCGAAAAACGAGAGGCTGCGCGCATGAAGATGCTTCCCAAACACGCCAGCGCTGTAATTATCGGCGGCGGGGTTGCCGGGGCCAGCGTGGCCTACCACCTCGCGAAACTCGGGTGGAAGGATGTGATCCTGCTGGAGCGCAAACAGCTCACCAGCGGCACCACGTGGCACGCGGCCGGGCTGATCGGCCAGCTCCGCGCCAGCTCCAACATGACAAAACTGGCCAAATATTCGGCTGACCTCTACCGCAATCTCGAAGCTGAAACCGGTGTGGCCACAGGCCTGCGCCAAACCGGAAGCATCACCGTCGCCCTAACCGATGCACGGCGCGAGGAGATCTACCGTCAGGCCTCTATGGCAAGGGCTTTTGGCGTACCGGTCGAAGAAATTTCGCCCGAAGAAGCCAAATCCCGCTATCCGCATTTGAACATTTCGGACGTGAAAGGCGCGGTTTATCTCCCGACCGACGGTCAGGGAGACCCCGCCAATATCGCGCTGGCCATGGCCAAAGGTGCGCGACAAATGGGCGTGGATATTTTCGAGAACGTGAAGGTTCTCAACATCAAAACCCAAGCCGGACGCATCGCTTCAGTGGTTGCCGAGCAGGCTGGCGAGCCAGTCGAGATCACTTGCGATCATGTGGTAAACTGCGCGGGCATGTGGGGCCGCGATGTGGGCAATTTGGTCGGCGCAACGGTTCCGCTACACGCTTGCGAGCATTTCTATATCGTGACCGAGGGCATTGATAACCTTGAAAAACTCCCGGTTTTGCGGGTGCCGGACGAGTGCGCCTATTACAAAGAAGATGCCGGAAAAATCATGCTCGGCGCGTTTGAGCCGGTGGCCAAACCCTGGGCGATGAATGGCATCCCCGACGATTTCGAGTTCGACCAGCTCCCTGAGGATTTCGACCATTTCGAGCCGATCCTGATGGACGCGATCAACCGGATGCCCCTGCTGGCCGAAGCCGGCATCCATACCTTCTTCAACGGCCCCGAGAGCTTTACGCCCGATGATCGATATTACCTTGGAGAATCCCCCGAGGTTGGCAATTTCTGGGTTTGCACCGGTTTTAATTCCGTAGGTATCCAGTCAGCCGGCGGCGCGGGTATGGCGCTGGCGGAGTGGATGACGGCTGACGCGCCGCCATTTGACCTCTGGGATGTCGACATCCGCCGTGCGCAGCCCTTCCAGCGCAACCGGCGCTACCTGAAAGAGCGTGTAACCGAGAGCCTCGGCCTGCTTTATGCAGATCACTACCCTTACCGCCAGCCCGAAACCGCAAGGGGCATTCGCCGCTCTCCGGTGCATGAGCAACTGCTCAAACAGGGTGCCGTGATGGGAGAAATGGCTGGTTGGGAGCGCGCCAACTGGTTTGCCGACAGCGACCAAAAGCCGGAATATGAATATAGCTGGAAGCGGCAAAACTGGTTTGAAAACCAGAAGCGCGAGCATATGGCGGTGCGCGAGTCGGTCGGCGTGTTTGACATGACAAGCTTTGGCAAAATCAGGGTCGAGGGCCGTGACGCTCTGCCGTTCTTGCAACGGCTCTGCGCCAATCAGATGGATGTGCCAGCGGGCAGGATTGTCTATACTCAAATGCTGAATACACGCGGCGGGGTGGAGAGTGACCTTACGGTCACGCGGCTCAGCGAAACCAGCTTTTTGATGGTGGTGCCGGGGGCAACTTTGCAGCGCGATCTAGCGTGGCTGCGGCGGCATCTGGCTGACGAATTTGTGGTCATCACCGATGTAACCGCAGGTGAGGCTGTGTTTGCGGTCATGGGGCCGGACTCCCGCAGCCTGCTCCAAAAAATCAGTCCGAACGATTTCAGCAACGCGGCCCACCCTTTTGGCACGATGCGCGAAATCGAGATTGGCATGGGGCTGGCGCGCGCCCACCGCGTAACCTATGTCGGGGAACTCGGCTGGGAGATTTATGCATCAACCGATCAGGCCGCGCACATCTTCGAGAACATCTTGGAGGCGGGTGCCAAACCCTGCGGCTTGCACGCCCTCGATAGCTGCCGTCTCGAAAAAGCCTACCGCCATTTCGGCCATGACATCACCGACGAGGATCACGTGCTGGAAGCTGGCCTTGGCTTTGCCGTGAAAACCGACAAAGGCGATTTTATCGGCCGCGAGGCAGTGCTTGAAAAACGGGAGGCGGGGTTGGAGAGCCGGCTTGTTCAGTTCCGGCTCAAAGACCCGGAACCGATGCTTTACCACAATGAACCTCTTGTTCGGGATGGTAAAATCATCGGTTACCTGAGTTCGGGCGGGTATGGCCACGCGCTCGGCGCCTCTATTGGACTCGGATACGTTTCCTGCCGCAGAGAGAGCGCGACGGACGTATTAGCCTCAAACTACCAAGTGGAAATCGCGGGCGTGCGTTTTGCGGCCGAGGCAAGCCTCAAACCAATGTACGATCCAAGCTCGGGGCGTGTCAAAAAATAGGGGAGAAACACTATGGCCGCAAATGCACAACAGCGCTCGGGGGGGCGCACTGCTCGCAAAAAACTTCGAGCCGCGCCTTTGGCAGAAGCCGTCAAACCTGTGCGCATGGGTATGGCTGGCGGACAATATAAGCCGCTCTCGGAGGCTGATATTGCGCAAATCCACAGCTCGGTTCTGGAGGCTCTGGAGAGCATTGGCCTCAGCGGGGTCACCCCAACGGCTGCGCGTTATTGCACTGCTGCCGGTGCCGAGTTTCGGGATGGCCGCCTTTACTTCCCGCGTGCACTCGTTGAAGAAACAATAAAAAATGCCAACCGGGATTTCACCTTGTGCGGTCGCGAGCTAAAGCACGACCTGCACCCAAACGGGTCCAAGGTCCACTATGGAACCGCCGGGGCTGCGGTGCATATCGTTGACGTTGAAAGCAACAGTTACCGGGACAGCGAGTTGCTCGACCTTTACAATGCCGCCCGTATTGTTGACCAACAAGAAAACATCCATTTTCTCCAACGCCCGATGGTCGCGCGGGATATGCCCACCACGCTCGATCTGGATATCAACACGCTTTATGCCTGCCTTGCGGGTACCAGCAAACACGTGGGCACCAGCGTGACCGTGCCCGAGAATGCCGGGCCGATTCTGGATATGCTCTATCAGGTAGCGGGCAGCGACGAAGCTTTTCGCAGCCGCCCCTTTGTAAGCACCTCCATCTGTTTTGTGGTGCCGCCAATGCGCTTCGCCAAAGACGCATGTGATGTAATGGAAGCCATGGTTGAAGGCGGTGTTCCGATTTTGCTGCTTTCCGCTGGTCAGGCCGGCGCAACCTCACCCGCAGCGCTAGCGGGCTCGGTGGTCCAGTCGGTTGCGGAAGTTCTGGCCGGGCTGGTTTATGTCAATGCCATTAAACCGGGGCATCCAGCCATTTTCGGCACGTGGCCCTTTGTATCCGACTTGCGCACAGGCGCCATGTCTGGCGGCTCGGGAGAGCAAGCGTTGCTTACCTCCGCTGTTTCCCAAATGGCTCAGTTTTATGACCTGCCATCAGGCTCCGCTGCCGGAATGTCCGACAGTAAAACGCCCGACATTCAGGCGGGCTTCGAAAAAGGGATCACCACCACACTGGCGGGACTTTCGGGCCTCAACATGGTTTATGAAGCGGCAGGCATG
>Ga0209121_10000126_pt1 | contig 77004 bp, 72 predicted proteins | sample Cruoilmetagenom3_FD_187292 | JGI IMG/M metagenome (GOLD analysis project Ga0209121, IMG submission 187292) | Oil polluted marine microbial communities from Coal Oil Point, Santa Barbara, California, USA - Sample 3 (SPAdes) (version 2) | ecosystem: Environmental > Aquatic > Marine > Oil seeps ...
TATGAACGATAGTTGACACTTTCTAAATTCTTTGATATAGTTAATTCATCAAATGGAGATTAGAGCTGTGGATATCTGTGGATACGTCGAATGTGAAGAGATTGATCTTGATACTTTCAATTATCATATCGAATATGGTGAGCTTGAAGCTGAAGTCTTGAGTTCATCTGTAACATTCTATGACAACGGAATGGGTCATGGCGTTTTTGAAGTTCTTCAGGAGGGTGTAACAACCTTTTGGACTAACGTCGCATCTTAATTTATATAGCGAGGATTTGATATTATGGATACTGTAGAGTTCGAGGGCATTGGCCAACTAGACGTAAAGACTGCGCGTGAAAAGGCGAAGGAAATCATTAAAGGTTCTGGCTGTAAAAAGTTAACTGAAGGTCGTCTCATTCGAGATATTATCATGGCTCCATCTGCGAAGGAAGTTGAGCGAATTTTGTGGATGTGTGCACTTTCAGGTGAAGGTCTCGGCTCTCTCGATTCTAATTGGAAAAAGGTAGTATGAAACTCCACTGGAACAGAATTTACCCTATACTTGGATGTATTGTTATTTGGGCAAGTCTCATTTGGGCATGTGTCGTATAAATAAAACTAATGACACATTATGAATTTTATACAATGTGCGCTTCGATACTGGATATCGAAATAGAAGATCATTCATTTTCTCACTATAAGAGAACGCGATGGAATAATAGAAGTCCGGGCAACGGTCGCTTTCCTGGTTTTGGTCTTATACGAATATATGGTGATATGATTCATATCACTACAAAGAATAATAATATGACATTTGCTTCGAAGTCAGAAGCATTAACATGGCTGTCGGGCGGGACGGAGACCGCGGAGTCCTCATAAGGCTCTTAATCTGGGTTCGACTCCCAGGGCAGCTACATCATGAGGACGGAAAGATGAGAAAGATTCAGGGATTTAGAGGTGAATATCGTTTCCTGTCTAATTTCTGGGCGTCCGAAGTTAAATACGACTTTGTAAAATATCCTACCGTCGAGCATGCTTATCAAGCTTCTAAAACGATGGATTTAGGAGAACGTAGATTAATCGGGGCCCAAGAGACTCCTGGAAATGCAAAACGTTTAGGCAAAAACATAACCCTAAGAGAAGATTGGGATGATTTTAAAATCAAAATCATGTTTAATCTGTTACTGCAGAAGTTTCAGCATGAGCAACTTAAGCATGAACTTTTGGAAACAAGGGGTACTTACATTGAAGAAACAAATGTCTGGGGTGACACTTTTTGGGGTGTCTGCGATGACAAAGGTAGTAACATTCTAGGCATTATGTTAATGCGTATTAGGGATCATAGGCTTTCGTAGTGTGAATGGTAACATACCGCTGTGGTATAGCGGAGTTAGAGGTTCAATCCCTCTCGAGAGCACCAAAGGAGTATAAGAATGTTTAAAAATATATTGGCAGCTATAGTGCTCGCAATTAGCGTTGGCGGTTGTTCAGATCAGACTGGAAATACTGGTTCAGACGGTTATCGCTTCGGAGAGCCTGAATATGTGGCCACCGAAATGCAAATCCAACTCCTTAAGTTTGATAGTTACACGTCACTCCGCGAAGCAGCAGAACAACAAGGTCTCTCGGATGAAGTTACTCAAGGAATATTCGGTTTCAGCGTTATCAATCCTGATACTGGAATTTGTATTATTCATACAATAGACCCACAGGTTAAGTGGGTTCCTGATGAGTTAGGACATGAAACCGCACATTGTTTTTACGGTCAATGGCATACTGATAATAAAACGAGAAACTAGCATGTATAGATTATTTTTGGACGATGAGAGGAACCCTAAAAATGTAATTTGGGTTCAGGATGTATGTTACAACGGATCTTGGAGAATTGTTCGTAATTACAATGAATTCGTTGCGGCTATCGAAATGTATAAACTTCCTAGCTTTATTTCTTTTGACCATGATCTTGCTGATGTCCATTATAGTTCTATGTTAAAAGAATGCGACGGTGAAAAGAATGTAGATTATGGTCCAGAAAAAACTGGATTCGATTGCGCGAAGTGGTTAATCGAATACTGTATGGATAATAATACAGAAGTGCCAGAGTATGCTGTTCATTCTATGAATCCTATTGGAGCGAAACGCATAAGGGATTACATTGAAGGTTATAAGAAAAATGCATAATATGTACTGCATTTATTCTAAAGAAGCTATTAAAGCTATGAACGGTAATAGAGGAAAACTCGCAAGCATGGCAGGTCATGCTTATCTACATTCGTTTTGGTCAGGGTTAGAAAAAGCTCATGAAAATCGATATGAACAGATAAATCCCTGTTCTGCTTATAAATTATCAGGCTTCGCTAAAAAGGTAACATTGAAGGTTGAAACGACCGCTGAGCTAGTACAACTTTATGATGAACTCAAAGACAATCTGAGATTCGGCACTTCACTCGTTGAAGACGCTGGGCTGACAGTATTTGATGGTAAAACCATCGTGTGTTTAGGAGTTGGCCCAATTGCTGAAGGAGATATTCCAGAAAGCATCAAAACACTTAACGTCCTTATTTAAACTAGGCCTAGTCGGTTTCATATTATGGGAACTAAGAGGTTGGGTAATATATGGAATTTATTTGAGTTCTGTGTGGGGCACTTCCGTGTTTTGGCCAAGTGTCATTTTGGGTATCTATATTTTCAATGTTCTATTATGGTGTTATTATTTACTTTATTATAAAATTTAGAAAGGAGAAAAAAAATGAAAGTGACAGTGAAAAGTGAAGTCGAGGTAACAACTCTTGTTGCCGACATGGGTCCTCGTTATTGGGAAGACTCCAAAGTAAATGGTAAAGAAGATGACGCTGACAATCCCACCATCCCACTCAAACATGGTGACAGGTGGATTCTTACTATCGACCTGAATACAGGAAAAATTGAAAACTGGTCAAAGGGTGTTACGGCAGATGTTCATTATAAAGTTTGTGACGATGGGGTTTACAAACTTTATGATGAAAGTGGAAATGAAGTTACGCGTTCGGCCAAATACGTTCCTGCAATGCTTTCTCCTGCGGGATATGGTGATTATGGCGATTATGTAATCATGAAAATCGATAGCGAAGGTTATATTGAAAACTTTAGAGCGGATTTGATTTATTTTGAAGAAGATGACCATTAATAGTTGACATCTTTAGAGTTCTTTGATATAACAAGATTATCAAAGGAGCTAGACAGATGCAAGAATTAATGGGTATTACGTCTGTGAGTCAGTTTGTGCGCTATCAAAATAACATATTTCCAAGAAAAACGCTAGCAGGATATAAAAGGCATGTGCTAGCTTCGTACGAGACCAAGCGATTGGGTTATTAAATAATAATTGAAAAGGATTATAATATGAGTAAAATTAATGAAGTAGTTACAGACAAAATCAAAAATCTAAGCGAACCTATTTTCGATCGGGTTGTAAACACTTTAGTTGACCGAGAAAGCGACCGCCGTACTGCTGCGATTGTTAAAGTTCTCGATAAGATTGATTCGGCGCAGCGCGAATATAACAGGATTAAGCCTGATCAAGGTCCCTTTTTCGACATCGATGGTGCGCAAATCGACGGCTCTGCACAGTGGACCAAGGCGACGCTTGTCGAACGTAATAAGCTCAATGAAAAGATTACGAAAATGCAAGCTGCCATTGAAAAAGGTCTCAATGGTGACATGGAACAAGTGTACAAGTTCGCTAATTAATGTATAAGCTTTCTGACATAGAAGATGCAGTGACGTCAAGAGTAGCAGATCAAATCGGGTCTAATGTTCTTGACGTCTATATAAATCGTCATAAAAAGGGTGCATGGCGATATTGCGATTGTGATTACTGTGTTACAAAACGGAATGCAACAACAGCCATCGGTAATGCTGTTGATATTTCTCATCATATTATCGAAAAAGACCGCTATGTAAGACACGTCTGTCATACGACATTTCGAGCATTAATCTTAGATACATTAACAAGTAAAGAATACACTGTCAAGGGTTTGGCTCGTGAAATGGCACGAGCAAAATACAGAAAAAAATTAGAGGCAGAAGAGCAAAAATTATGTTGACATCTCTGCGTGACTATGTTATAAATAATACATCAATTGGTAATAACGGACAATAAAAGTCTAAAGGACCCGGGGGCAGTACCCGGCAGTTCCACCGACAATGGAGAAGACCGACGGTGGTCTCGAACCACCCTGGAGTTGTAATCCTTTTCCGTTGTCGATGGGGCTGAATTAGGATCGACTTGGACATAATAGGAAAGTTTAGATTGGTTCGGTGGTCGAGTGACCAACAAACGTAAATGCAGCTAACGATAACAGCTCTCAAGAATTCGCCCTAGCGGCTTAATTCTGATGCGCCTTTTCCAGTTTGGCGTGGAAACAGAACTAAACTGGTTTACAACTATGTCGAGGGAATACGTTAATAGCATAGAAGTTCTTGTAGCCGAAAGACCTAATGAGAAACCTAAGTGGTGGTCAGCAGGAGAAGTATCGGGTAGGATGGAAATTGAAGTTAACGGGGAACCTTATTATTAAAGGAATAAAAATACGTGTGGACATATAACGCAGAAATAGTCCGTGTGGTAGATGGCGACACATATGATGCATTTATTGATTTAGGTTTTTACATTTATCATAAGGTAAGAATTAGATTACATTTAATCGATACGCCAGAAATTTTTGGTAAGAATGCTTCTGAAGAAGGTAAAAGTGCAGATGAATTTGTTCGAAATTTGATTTCGGGTAAAACTGTAAAAATTACTACGACAAAAATTAAACCGGGACCCTATAATCGTTGGGAAGCAAAGGTTACACTCGAAGATGGTACTGATTTAGGAGCTACGATCTTAGAAGAAGGTCATGGCGAAATAGACGAGAGATTTTTATAATAAGAAGGTGTAGTATCATGGCAAGTTTGAAAGCAAGACTAAAGACTTTCCCAGTAGTTAGAAATCTTTTCTACAAAAAGACTAATGTCACATTTCCTACTGGCGTGGTCTGGCAAGATCGTAAATGCAGATTCACTAACGTGGTTGTAAAGTCTAACGGCTTCGCATTCGATCTGACAGCAAAACTGTCTCAGGATATGAAATTAGGAAGACTCGGTAAGTCTTAGTAAAGTTTAAATGCGCGTGTAGCTCAGCGGCCAGAGCGGGTGATTCTAAACCACTGTCGTCGCGGGTTCGATTCCCGCCGCGCGCGCCAAAGTTTGAGGTAAGTATGACTAAAAAGAAAGATAAATTAGTTGAAACTAAACAACCTTTTAGTAATACTTCAATTAAAGAAAATTATGATCTCGACTGGTGTCGTGATTGTGGTAAATCACATGAAAGATGTAGGTGTTAAAATGAAACTATCAGAGACTGATTGGTAGCTAGTCTGTAAGCCCCCTTAAATATTAAAATTGAAACGCAAATATCAATTTTAACATATTAAGGAAATACAAATGGACAAGTTTATTACACAATTTAAAGAAAAAGCGCACAACAAAGCCCTCACGAAGACTGATATGGCAACACTGTGTGTGTATAAAACGATTAAAGCAAAATCAGAACACAAGATCGAAGTAGCACAATATTACTTCCGTAAAGCATTTAGTTCTACTAAAAGTGGAAGTATGCAATCTGCGAGAGAAGCATTGAGTGCTGTTAAATGGTCTGTGAAAGAAAATTGGAAAACAAAAGAGCGATCTTTTTCTGGTATTCTTTTTGAAGAATTGTTTAGTGGTGAAGAGGTTATAATCCTCGATAAAATTATAGATGAAGTGGAAATTAATGATGTCTAATGATGAAAAGAAATATGCTTATTTCTTCACCCGCCAAGATATTTTTCCTGAATATCAGTTGGTCCAGACCGCCCACGCAGCTCTTAAACTTGGAGCACTTGGTGCACACCATGCCGTTGAGGCGCGCAAGCCACTTTTAGATTATCAACACTATGATTTTAGTCCAGATGAAACATATTTTACATGTGTGGGCGTGCGTGATATGGATGCGCTAATGGCAGTTGTAGATATTTTAGAGGTATTTAATCTAAGGTATGAAGTGTTTCATGAACCCGATTTAAACGGCGGTGAAGAAACTGCTATCGGCGTTTACCCTGTCGATGAGAGCCGCCGCGGCTTTCTGCTTGCCTTCAATCTTCTAAAGTTTGGCGGCAAGGGTTAGAGCGCTAAACAAATCTATAAAATTGCTCAAAAGGAAATGGAAAATGATTACATTTGAAAAAAGTCCAATCTTGTATTGGCTTTGGGAGTTGCGTTGGGACTATGCTTACGCTGCCCTTCTGTTAGGAGCCTGGGCAACTTTAGGTGCATTAATTCAATAAAAGTGCATCTTTCTTCACACATTTAGTGAAACCATGTATATATAATACACTAATCGAATTTAGGATATTTTCAGCAATCCAAACCCTTTATTGAAAAAAGCAAACCAACATATCCTGTAGAATTATAATTTAAGGTTAAATACAGTAAATCAAAAACGTTTGACTTAAAATCAAAAGAGTAGAAAACTTAACCTGGAGACTTATTATGACATTTAGAAACGCAGCAATTAATACACCTACTACAGCACGTACTGAGAATGGTATGAAAGCTCAGATTTCTACACTTAGAAATACTGTAGATTTATTCTACAAGTTTGGTGCAAGCCGTGGTAGAGATATCACCCAAGAATTTGAAAAGGCATATCGGGAAGATCGCGATATTGCATTGCGTTTAATGCAGTGGGGTCGCGATGTCCGTGGTGGTGCTGGTGAACGTGGTCTTTTCCGTCAGTTGCTTCTTTTCCTTGAAAAGAACTACACTACCGAACTAATCGAAACTCGTATATTGGACAATGTTCCAGTTATCGGTCGTTGGGATGATCTCCTAATCTTCACAAATCCTGAAATCAAGAATAAGGCTTATGGTCTTATCCGTGATGCGCTTGCTAAAGGCGATGGTCTCTGTGCGAAGTGGATGCCGCGTAAAGGTTCAACGGCCGTTGACTTGCGCAATTGGCTAAGTTGGACTCCTAAGTTTTACCGCAAACGTCTTGTTGAATTGACCAATGTTGTCGAAACACAGATGTGTGCAAAGGACTGGAATAACATTAACTTCTCTGGAGTTCCATCTGTAGCTATGTCTCGTTACGGTAAAGCATTCGCTAAAAACAGCGAAACTTACAAAACATATCTTGATCTTTTGGGCGAAGACGATGATAGTGTTAAGGTAAATGCCGGGGCTGTATATCCATATGATGTAGTTAAGTCTCTTAGCGCCGGCAATGATGTCTTAGCAGATGCGCAATGGGAAGCTCTTCCAAACTTCGTAGGTGATTCTAAAATTCTACCGATGGTAGATGTTTCGGGTTCAATGTATACTAGGGCTGGAGATGGTGCATTATCGCTTTCTTGCGCTGAAGTTGCATTATCACTTGGTCTTTACTGTTCAAGTAAGAACACTGGCGATTTTAAGGACGTGTTTCTTACATTTAGCAATAGACCCGAATTAGTCACAGTCACAGGCACACTGTCTCAGAAACTTAGACAAATGGAAGGGTCAGAATGGGGTATGAATACTGATCTTCATGCCGCGTTTGAACGCATCCTAGAAGTGGCAGTAGCCAATACTGTCCCACAAGAAGATATGCCTAAGGCCGTTCTAATCTTGTCTGATATGCAATTTGATCATTGTACCAAGTATGACGACAGTGCGATCGAAATGGTTCGTAGAAAATACGAGGAAGCTGGGTATAATGTACCAGGCGTCGTATTTTGGAACCTAAACTCTCATAGTAATGTGCCAGTAAGTTATGACTCTAATGGTACTGCACTAATTTCAGGCTTCTCGCCTTCAATTCTGAAGGCAGTATTGTCTGCTGATTTTGACTCTATGACCCCAGAGTCAATCATGCTCAAGACGCTGGACGACACACGTTACGCCCTGTGAACATGACATAGCCAACTATGATGTGTTGGCGTAACTCCCCTATGGGTGATCGGAAGTGGCGATACAACTTCTGGAGGATTCGTAACCTCCTCAAAATATTTAAAGTTATTGAATTTAGAATCGATCCAGCAGCAAACATGCAAACATGCATAAGTAGGGGCGGGTCCTACTCAAAAAACTGAGCAACAATCGATTCTGTAGGTATATCATGGTAATGTGAGATAGTATTAAACCATGAAAGGAAAATAAATGTCAAAATCTAAACTATCAACTTATATCCTTTTGGATAGATCAGGCTCTATGTCGGGAGCCAAATGGGACAGTTCAATTAGTTCTATTAATGAATACGTCGGAACCCTTCGAGCAGATGGAACTAAGGGCAAAGTTACTATAGCCGCATTCGATGGTTCCGGTATCAACAGCGCCGGTTGGAGCAAGCGCGGTGGCGCAGGTCATCTACAAACAAAAGAGAATCTCAATTTCACAGTTTTGAGAGACGAGAAAACAATCTCTAAATTCAACAATCTAAAATCTTCAGAAATTGACCCAAGAGGTTCAACTCCTCTTTATGATGCTACAGCTCAACTTTTGAATATGGCTGAAGAGAATAATGGCGAGAAAACGATCATACTAATCATGACAGATGGCTATGAGAATTCCAGCACCATTTACAACAATCAATCTATTAGAGATCGATTAAAAACTTGTGAAAGGCGTGGTTGGGAAGTTGTTTTTCTAGGTGCCGAATTCAATAATGATAAGGTTGCCCAGGACTTAGGCTTTAAATTGGATAAAGTAATCAACACGCGAAATGCGAATCAGCTTGGTGATACTATGCAATTCTATGCTAAATCAGCTTCTGCCTATTCTACTAATGGAGAGGCAATTAATACGACTAAAATGAGAACAGAATTGGATAAGGAGGATAAGCCTACTCTATCTAATTCATAACGAACAACTAATATAGAATCGTTGCAGCAATATAAACCATACCCGCAAACGGACCATTGATGGTAAGGTCCGGCACGAGATTGGTGGATTGAGCTAACTCACCCACATAAGTGTGGTACGCAAAAAATCTTCAGGTCTTACTCGTTTAGCAGCCGATAAATCGCATAAATCAAAAATGACCAAAACCGATTCTGTAGTTGACAATTAATATATTTGATGGTATAAATATAACTTCATAATGAATAACGTGGTGGAGTTCTTACTCCATTTTGACTCTTATTTGGGCCCTCGGGCATAACCTAAGACGATAATGCATTCCTAGTAAGAGGGGAATGAGAGAAAGAACTTTTTGATTATGTTTAGCATTCTTTCTTTTCGATGTGTACTATTTAATTAGAATAGTATATAGTGACACTATTGTTGCACGATGGAGATCGTATGTTAAAACAGATTACTATTGCCGCACTAGCAAGTGTCGCGCTTCTAACTATTGCACCGGCATACAGTGTCGAAAGCAATCCGGTAACCCTTACCGACGAAATGGAAGAAACATATGCCGGCTACTCAGACAGTGTTTGGGGTTATGGTGTAGGTGGAACCTATAAGGATGAATTTTTTGATATAAGCAGTACTGCTCGTACTGTAGTATTTGATGATAGTTGGGATGAAGACTTTCTACCCACACATTGGACTAACTCGGAAACATACGAGCCAGTCCGCATATTGAATGAAGACGATCACAAACAGATTAAATGTCTTACTGATAATCTCTATTATGAGGCTCGAGGAGAGCCCAGAGATGGTCAGATCGCAGTGGTCGATGTAGTGTTTAATAGAGCAAATAGTGACAGTTCACTATTTCCTGGCACTACACCATGCGAGATCGTCTATCAGCGAAACCGCCGCGGATGTCAATTTTCTTGGGTATGTGGTCATGGATATGGTCCAGTTCGAGATCGTAAACTTTATGACAGTTTACAGGTTCTTGTGACCGATCTGTACATTAACCCAGAAAAAATGAAAGTAACTGATGGTGCCTTATGGTATCATGCCGACTACGTAAGCCCGCGATGGTCGCGTGTTTATAAGCTCTCAGCTACTTATGGGAGACATCGCTTTTATGAAGAGTAATATTTTATGGCAGTTAAACGTTCAACTGAGAAGTTCATTACGGAGATAAATGCACTTGTCAAAAATAATAACGTAACGTATATGGATGCGATTTGTTACTACTGTGAAAAGTATGGTTTAGAGATTGAAACAGTCGCATCCATAGTGAAATCAAATTCTAAAATTAAATCACAATTACAAAGCGAAGCCGAAGATTTAAACTATCTCCCCAAAACATCAAAGTTGCCGATATGACAAACCTTACAGATGAAGCTAACGTGATAGTCTCTTATTTTGAAGAGTATCAGGAACATATTAAATCTACTTTGGACAAATTTAAAGACAAGAATATTTCACTTGATGAGAGGTGGGAGGCATATTGTATTTTAGTTGAGAGTGGAGCTTGGACTAAAGTTTCGATATGGACAGAAAGCTTTTTGAGTGAAGCCGATTTACTTATGAGTCTTTGTAATCTAAATGTCGATAAGTATGAGTCTATTACTTATCCAGATCTGGATAAACGAATTAGTGAATATTATGTCGAGGACGGATATTCTTCTGAACTAATTAAAATTGATGTTTGGCGCGAACTAGTTCTTCAATCAGGTTTGACCGCATTCATTAATGACTGGTAATAGGATATGCAGCCATACGAAGCTTATACTACATATCTTGCCCTGAAAATGCATTTTACGCAGGATGGATACGATTATTTCAAATACAACGGAAAAGTAAGAGTAAATCCACGCTCGTTTGATACGAGAAAAGACAAGTTCTATTTCTATAAACTGTCTAAACACCCGGACTTGCTCAACTACTACGTTGCTAATATGATCGAAAAGCCCAATATCTGGGCTGGAGATTTACTTCAAGAAAAATCCAAAAAGATATACAATGATTGGCTTGCTCAACAGCAATCTATCACTTATCGATTTGAGCTTGAAGTTCGTGACCTTTATCCCGAATTCGACGATAAGGTCAAAGTAAAAGGTGGGCAACACCCAACCATTTACAAATTCTATAGACAAGGTTTAGTGTCTTTAGAAACCCTCATCATTCTTGATGAGATTTATAACATTTTTGAATATTGGAACCGTGAGGTCGCAGATCCGATTCTGTGGCCAGAGACTTATAAACTTTGCAAAAAGTATAGGTCTTTTCTACATTATGACATTAAGAAATTCAAAGGTGTGCTAAAAAAAGTAATCACGGCAGCGTGATTCGCGTATAAATAAAACGTTACATTATGAATACGTGGATAAAAACTATACAACGCACATACAAGGAATATAAAATAATATGTCATTTGCAAATCTAAAACGAAACTCATCTACAAGTTTCGACAAAATCAACAAAGAAATGGAAAAGTTAAGTCAAAAGGGTAATTACTCTTCAGACGACGACAAGTATTGGAAGCCTACAGTCGATGCGGCTGGTAATGGTTACGCAGTAATCCGTTTCCTCCCACAAATTAATGAAGAAGATATGCCATGGGTCATGGTTTGGGACCACGGTTTTCAGGGACCTGGTGGCTGGTATATTGAAAAGTCATTAACGACTTTGGGTAAAGACGACCCAGTTTCAGCATATAATTCAAAACTTTGGAACTCTACCCAAGACGATGGTCATCCAAATAGAAAGAAGGCTCGTGAACAAAAGCGACGCCTTGCTTATTACTCCAACATCTTCGTTGTCAGCGATCCTAAAAATCCTGAGAATGAAGGTAAAGTCTTAATGTACAAATATGGTAAGAAAATCTTCGATAAGATTAAGGATGTCATGCATCCAGAATTTGAAGATGAAGAGCCAGTAAATCCATTTGATATGTGGAACGGCGCTAACTTTAAAATTAAGATCCGTCAAGTAGATGGTTGGAGAAACTATGATAAGTCTGAATTTGATGAACAGTCGGCTCTCAACGAAGATGATTCCGTTTTGGAAGATATTTACGGTCAAATGCACAACATTCAAAATTTGATTGATCCAACCAACTTCAAATCATACGATGCACTTAAGCAGAAAATGCACAAAGTTCTCGGTGAAAACGTCTTAGACGCTGAAACTAAGGACAAACTGCAAGAAGAACAAACTGTTCAGGCAGAGACTAAATCTGAGCCAACACCATCAGCAACAGCAACAAGCGCTGCTAGTGATAGTGATGATGACGATTTAGAGTTCTTTAAGAACTTCGCAACGGATGATTAATAGGCTCAAGACCGAAATATCTTAAGTAGTCATTGACTACATCTTTTTCAGAAGCGGCGGGCGGTGTTTGTACTGTTCCGCCGCTTTTTTGGTTAAGATTCGGGGGTTGAGGAATATTTAGAGGATTCGAAGCATCTTCTTCCTCAGTTTGATCTACCTTATCTGCATATTTCTTTATTGATAATTCATTTATTCTGGAAACATCTTCAGTGCTTTCAGGTGACTTTTTAAAACTAATGTACGTTCCACCATCATCCCTCTTAAAATTCAACAGAGATTCTCTAAGATCAGAATCCATCCAAGCATCCATAGTAGAATTAGGTTCTACTTCTTTGTCTTCATCGGTTGTTGTATTCTTATCTGCATGGGTCTGTGGCGTTGGACCTGCTGCTGGATCTCCTTTAGTAGATTTACTTTTCCAAAGAGAGCGCGAGTTAACACCTTTCAGTCCAGTCTGAACATGAATATGATTATAGTGCCCTTTCTTTCTCCATAAAACATTATATCCAGCATTTGTCATTAGATCAGCTAGGGCATCGAAGCGCGCTCCCATTACCGGATCATTTGCTTCTACATTACCACTACCCACATTAACGTCGATAGCTCTACCATGACCATGGGAGGACCTAGGGTCAGGTCGGTCTTTATCCATATCGGTTCTAAGACCGTTACTCTGGAGCCATCGGTTCAATGCAGCAATATCACCTCTCGGTGGTGCTGTAGTTACTCCAGCCTTATCAAGTAAAGTTTCATTTTCGGATGCGCGATCGGCGTCTCTTATTTTAGTCTGAGATCCTTTAGTGCCAGCTTTGGTATCAGCCGTAGGTTCATCGTCATTTTCTTTGAGACTGAACCATTCAGACGGGTCAGTCATTTCTTTTAGACGACCCATGACTCCACCGTCGTCTTCTAATCGTTTCGCATCTTCCGTATGATCATCGACAGTCTTGTCTCTTACAACATTAACACCCCAACCACCCTCTTCTTCGGTCGTGGTAATCTTTTTCCAAAACTCGCCCTTATCTATAGCATCACTTACTGCAGCTATAGCTTTAGACATACCAGTAAAAAAGCTATCAAGCTGACTAACAACCTCGACGACATCGTCGGCTATGCCCACAATGCTATCCATTCGAGCGGCAATAAGACCCGCGGCTATAAGTGTCCAGGGAACCTTAGAACCCTTCTTCTTCTTCTTTTTCTTTTTTTTCTTTTCGCGCTTAGCGTCGCCTTTCTTCTTCTTTTCTATTGACTCTTCACGCAACCAAGCTTCGCGATCGCGATCGCGGTTATAAGAATTGAGAGCATCCGCCGCAAGACTATCGGCAATACTTGCCAAAATATTGACCATCTGTACCATCTTATCAGATGATTTAATTCTTTCGGCTGGTGCTTGTTGGGCTGGGACTGCAACATTGTCGCTGCTCTCAACATGTTCATTTACCCTTTTCTCGGGCTTATCAATAATCTTAGTCGGCAGTGTCTCCTTTTGATCTAGTTTATCAAGAGCTGCACTAGAAACAAATCTGCTTAGTAGTCTCTGAACGTCTTCAGGAGCTTTCTTTTTACCCTTTTCAAGAATCCAATGTCGCTTTTTAGTATCAAAAATATATTTTGTATCAGCGATAGTAATCGGTTCTATGTCATAATTCGGTTCTACTTTAATAGAAGAAGGATTCGCTTTTCCAGTAACTCGAATGATTAAATTGAGAACTTCCTTTGGAACCTGCCTTTTTGATTTAGCATCAATCCAACCGCGGGTTTCGTCATATACGTATTTCGAGCCAGCAATAGTTACTACATTAATATCATCCGTCAGCGCTTCTTGTTGCGCTTCTTGTTCTCGAAGTTTTTGTTCAACATCTTCATCGGTCTCGACTGATATCGAGCGTCTTTCAGCTATATGCGGGTCAACTGGAACATCGTCGGCCGATAACTGTCCATTGGCAGCGAGCTCTAATAATGTCTGCAAACCCTTGTTGGCAGGAATATTGGTCTCTTCTTCAACCCATGTCCCGCCAGCAGACCGTTTAAAGACTTGGCCACTGATCGTGATCGTATCTTTCATCAGGCAAATCCGAAGTTAGTTAAGTATGAAGATACGACGTCGTTAGATTTAGTATCGTAATTTGGATTAATAACATCAATTGTCCCGCCGTTGATTTTCGAAAGGGCAAGTTGAGATGGGGATAAGTCTACGGCGGCTGAAGAGTCCTTCGCTTTATTACCCCTCATACCAGATATTGCATTATTTTCCATTTCAATATTGCTCTGATATAGTTGCAAATATTTCTCGAATCCAGGCGTTTCAGGTTTCTCTGACATATAAAGTGAATCCTGATCACGATTCACTTTGGTTATGAATTCTACAACAGATCCCAGAACAGTTGATCCATGATTTAATGTCTTTTCATCATCCTTAGCTTCGTCTGGAGATTCTGATGGAATATCTGTGCCAGCATACACGCCAGTCTTGTCAGCATCAGCATCGATAGACTGGTGTGATCTAACCTTGTCTTTTGACCAATTGATCATATCACCAGCGGTCATATCCTTCAAATGCGGGTTGGCCTTCATGGCAGCAGGTTTAAGAATATTTTCAACACGTGTGGATCGATCAGCGCCTAGAACTGAATTCGCTCCACTAGCTCCAGCAAAGTGAGCCAAATATAGATTTTCAGAAGTTGCTTTGTGGCCTGCTTTTATTAAACTCCTTTCATTATCCGCGATGAAATCGTCCATTAAAATTTCATTCATTTTAGGATCTGTTCTTAAGGCTAACTTCTCGGATTTGTTTAGTTTTGAATTTGGAAATCTATTATCAAAATATCCAAGCCATGTAGACTCTAGAAATTGGTATCTACCTGTTGCTGTTGATTTTGGATTTTTGGCCGAATCGTCCGTACCACTTTCAATTCCTCGGATTGTATTTTTGAGTGCTTGTTTAGATGATGTCCCATTACTAAGTACTGATTCTACATTAGGTGTCGTCTTTTCAGCATCTTTATCATCGCCAAACCAAGTCATTGGATTTAAGTCACCCAATGCTTTCCCGATATCAAAATCTAAGAAATCTAGATTTGTTGTTACAGCAACGAATGCGCCGTAGGCTAAAGCAATTTTAGCTATGGTTTTCATCATTTTTCCGAAAAAGGAACTTTCTTTTTTTTCTTCTTCTCTTCCTACATCCTCACCATCACTGTCGCTGTCTTTGCCTCTAATTCCAAATGGATTAAATTTCTTTCCACCACTTTCAATAGTCTCTTCGCGGTGGGCCGCGGCGTTTAATCTGTCCGACTGCTCATCATAGACGAGCTTCGCTTTGATATTGTCGTCAATAGCTTCTAAATGATCGACAGCAGTCGCAAGAAGTTCTTCAGAAGACATGTTTACATTTGCACTTACTCGTTTCGCATGTTTGACTTTAGGCGGAGAAGCAGCCTCGAAAGAACTTTCATCGGAAGAATCTTCGTCCCCTTTAACCATCCCATTCAACGCTCCTCCAAGGACTGATCTAGTAGAGCGTGGTGATGATTCATCTGCATCGCCTTCAGAAAGGGACTTCATTCCGCTTTTAAATGCTTTCTTGAGAGCCATACCAGCAAGTATTCTACCTAAACCGATAATTATTGGCGGTAATACCATTACTTAAGTTTCCTGCTTTCTAGTTCTTTTCTTTGTTCTTCTAAATATTGGAGCAACATGTCCACATAAATATCGCGTTCGAATGGTATTAAATTCTCAATGTCTTCAATCGAATATTTGTGATGCTGAGCCAATGAAAATACTAATTTATAATATTCTGCTAAGTTAATATGACTTAGCCCCAGGGAAAAAAATCTTTAATGTTATCCATCACGATAACTCTATCATTACCCTGCTCATTAATATATTTAATTTCATAGTGAAGCTTTGGTATTTCTGTAAAGAAATCATTCATCTCTTCAAATGCTTTAGACGGAAGTTGTTCTACGAAATCCTGAAGTTCGTCATAGGTATAGTCAATAGCGTTATAAAGATCTTCGCGTTGATAAATTGAATCAATGCATTGAATAATGAAAAATGTAAGCATCTCAATGTTATCTTCAAATTCAGTTGCTTTGTCTATAATATCGGCGCTAGGGTATTTGAGCTTAATACCGGTGTCATCACTCAGTTTGATAGTGTCTTTTACAGCTTTTGGCATTTCGACTTCGAGATCATCGATATCGACTTTGAATTCGTAGACTTTGTCGTCTTCCCTGTCTCTATATGAAACCTCAATAATGTTGTTTACAGATTTTGCTCTAATCTTTAGAAACATGTACTCGAGATCAAATGTGGCAAGCCTTTTAACATTAAAACTGTCGTCTTGCACGCAGTTGTTAACGACTTGTGAAATAGCTCTAATCATTTCGGCGTCGTTATTGCCCTGTTGAGCCATCAGTAAAAGCTTTTCTTCTCTTACTGTAAATGGTCTGAATGTAACTTTTTGGCTCGTAGATGGAATTGTCATTTCGAACAACGGCTGTTGTATTTTAGGTAGCATAATTTCTCCAATTAATTAAAATGATCCGCGGAAGAATCTTCCAAGTCCTCCAGCAAGAATTGATCTTGCGTCGCCAAACCACTCTGCGTAGCGTGAATTTACTAGCTGCGAATCAATTTCGGCAAACTCTTCAGAAACACTTTCCGGAATCTCGGACGATGTTTTAGGTGTGATGATACGAATGTCAGTGTACGAAAATTCTATAGAATAACGTAAGGCAGTGTCTTGTTCTGCCCATGATACAGGAACATCGTTAATAGCTGATGGGAATACATCATAAATCTCGTAAATGACTACTCGATCCGATTGATGATCATAAACGTATATGGTCATTTTGGGACACGTATAGTGATCTTTATATCCAACCTCATAAGGTGCCATAGATAAACTACCAACTGTCGTTTCAGTTCTCATGTCTCTTGTACCATGAGAGTCGAAATTAGAAATCATTCTTAACCACTGATTAAAGAAATCTAAAACTTTACCTCGACGGTCTAAGATCCAATTTAATGTAATGTCATTATATTGAACCGAATATGGAACTCTTTCGATTGGACCATACCCGTATCTGCGGACAGTTTCATCTTTAAGAAGACGAACACCTGGAAGAATAGCATTATCACAACGCATAGCAAGAAGAGATGAATCATTATCAATAAATCTAGAAAGCGGGCTTGCTGTCGGCGAGTCTATACCAAACTTTGAAAACGTTACAAGGAAACTATGTGTAGGTACAATCTCACCCTGTTTCATCTCGGCTCTAAACGTATCAATATCGAAGAAGCTGCGTTGCTTTCTAGAAACTACAATACTATGTTCACCAGGTTGAAATTCAGGCGAATCATTGTCGTATCGTCTTTGGATGTTCTCGTCTTCAGGATTTTCTATTTCTGCTGGCATTTATCAGACCTTGTTCCTGTCATATGGTTATTCTATTCTTTTTATTTATAAATAAATTGAGAGAAGCCCGGGTTTGTAGAAAGCAAAGGTTTTAGACTCGATATATACTTTTTTCGCTGTCTGCATAAACTCGATTTGCCCCTCTTTTCTGAAAGCGGGCTACAGGAAGCATTACAGCAATGTCCCATTCGGAAGGATAGATATAAAGAAAATTAGATCTAACTTGAGAGTATAGATAGTGTTTCACACAAGGTTTAAAGTATCTTAGTCTTGAAACCGACTCCAGCATTTTATAACTCAAATTGATCTTGGTAGTTTCATCATATCGCTGGTTATTGGCGTAATCATAGAGACCATCCATAAGTCTCGCACGCAGGCGTGGTGGCAAATAGTGCATGTTGATTCCATAAAATCCATCCTTTTCAAGCTTGAAAGGAAAGATTAATGGAAGCTTATCCCAATATGGAAGAGTGTCTTTGTGCTTAGCGTCATATGAAAACAAATACATACTGCCAGGCGTTGGCTTGACCATCTGTCGACGCTTACTGCGCATCAGTTTATTTTCGCTTACGCGTTTAACCATATCTTTAGTGGTCTGTCTATACCACTCGCGCGCTTCTTTAGTGCGCCCTGGAACATGTCCAGCTCTCATACCTTTGGTTACAATGTCATCAAATAATGTGCTGCTCTTTACCATAAATCTCTCTTTTAGTTATTTATTCAACTTATTGGTTGACATTTAATCTGTAATGTAGTATATTTAATTCATAATCAAGCAGGAAACCTACTATGAATGTTAATGTATGGAACTATGAAACACAAGATTTCATTCCTCATGTTGATTATAAAGGCGACGATCGAGTGCGTGTAGATTATTTCGGCGATTTGTCAGATCTTGCTGTGTTTGAGACGTTACCACAACCAGATGGTTCTTTCGTCGTAATCGGCAATACCCCGCTTGATTGGATTATTGATCTGACTTAAAACTTTAATCCCAATTCCCTTTCGGTTATAATAACAAACTGCCATTTCTTCATCATACATAGATCTTTGGCAGCTTCCCATTTGGCTTCATTAACACCCCAGGTTCGAACCTCATTTAGGTAACGCTTATTCGGCTTGCCTGTTCGAACCTGGGGTGGTTTTGTTTGTGCGAGAGGCTTGACCTCTATCAATGTTTCTTCGATCTGACCATTAGATCTATTCTTCTTTTTACACCAAAAATCTGGAAAGTATCTTCTTTTTACATTTGTTATCGGGTCTATATAGGGAATTACTACTTCTTCACTTGACCACTCTAAAATGTTTGGATGTGCATCAAACTTCATCATTACCATTAATTCCCACCTTGATCTATAAATTATATTTGAAGGATCACCTTTATATTTTGAAGGCTTTTTCGGTTTAAATCTTCCTTTATAGCTTACCATAATTTGTATTTTCCCTTCAGCTATGCGGCGTCGCCGCGTTTCTGACATTTTCTGTTTTGTTTTATCAGAGTGTTTTTTTCCTTTCCATGACGGTGGAGGATTTTTTAACATTCTTTTCTTAACCATTTTTGTTATCGGGTATGGGTTTTTGTTTTTAGATCCTTTTGGTCTTCCTGTTCCTGGATTATTCGTACTAAATCTTTTTCTTAATTCTTTCTTTCTATTGTCAGAATTTTCCCATGTTTTTTTAGTTGCGCACGATTGACATCTTTCAGCAAAGCCTTGAGACAAATTTTTGAATTTGAGGGGTCTATTACAATCACTGCATAAATTATTGGCATTTACATATTTTAAATAATATTCTTCTTTTGAATATTTATTATGATTATAAAATAGATGTCTGCCTAACAATGCAGCATTTTTTACATCATGATTACAAATTTCACATTTCATTTTTATCTCTCATTTCATAGATATTTATAGAATTAGACCTTTTTAATTGTTTTCATAAAATTATTTATAAATAAAACAAAAGAGGAAAGAATGAGTCTTTTAAGCAAATTTACGAAAAGAACGAACTTAGCTCCTCTTGAGAAGCTTGCAGCAGACATTTCTATACTTCGTGAAACACAACTTGAAAATGCCGTTGAAGATTTATTCGCTTCAACGCTTAGAAGTACTGGCTTATCATCGGGTATTTCAAGAGAACTAGCGGCCCGATTTGGAGACTCATTGAAATATGAGCTTGCTGACAAGTATTTTCAAAATGGAAGTGCTGAATATACCCGAGCGACAAAAGAAGATATTTGCAATAATTTCTTGCCTGGATATGCTGACACCTCATCAAGTCGAGTCAGAGATGTTAATAACAATCTTGTTGCAGCTGATGGGGTAGCTAACAATACTCTACAATTTCCTAGTCAAATTCCAAAATACTACATGTCTATGGCGTTCAAAAAGTATGTTAGGCCTGCGCCCCAAGTACAAGGCAGTCTTACATATGATAATGGTATTGTTCTCCCAGTACCAAGAAAACTCGAAGAAACTTTTAATATGAATGTATCCTCGGAAGAAACCGGCTTGGGAGGCGGCGCGACGGACATAATTCAAACCTTATCAACAAAAAACATCGCTGACACCGACTACAGTGCCACTGATCAGAGTAAAGCACTTCTAGCGAGCTTTGCAATTCAAAAGTTTGGTGAGCTTGATAAGGGTGTGGCTAGAGCTCTTGGTCAATATCTCGGCTCTATCCCAAACCCACATCTTTCTGCAATTTTCCAAGGTGTATCTTTAAGACAGCACCAATTCGAATGGACCTTTGCACCGAGGAATCCTAAAGAGTCAGTAGATTTACAAAAAATCGTCCAACGATTAAAACAAAACTCGTTGCCGACATTCAGCACAGTCGGTACGCCGATTATGCAATATCCACTCATGTGCCAAATTAAATTGCAGCCTTGGGACTCTAAAGGTGAACCACTAATCAAATATAAGCCTGCTCTACTTTCGGAAGTGAGAGTCTCATACACTCCAAATGGTATCCCATCATTCTTCGCCGGAACGACTCTTCCGACATTTGTTCAAATATCTCTAACGTTCATAGAAACTACATACTTCACCGCAAGAGACTTCGGTCGGGATGGGGAAGAAGATCAACTTAGTGATATCGTTGATGGTCTATCATCAGCAGCAAATACACTTTCATTTGGTTTTACTGGTTATATAGGAGATACGATTGACGGCATCACCAAAGGCGATACTACATCAAACACTGGGGGCGAACAATGAGTAAATATTTCGACAAGTTTCCAATTATTGATTATAACGGCCAAATTGCTAGAAATATTTTAGCGAAGGTAGACTTCACTGAAAAATCTAAAAGAAACATTTACTCTGAATTTGATTATGTCCTAACAGAGGATGCTGGAAGATCAGACCTTCTTTCGGATGCTACATACAATTCACCTCATTATGATTGGCTTATTCATATTACAAACGATATGATCGATCCATATTACGATTATATGATGACCGAAAGGAAATTCAATCTTCATATTATTGCTAAATACGGCTCTTATGCGAATGCGCAGAGTCAGATTCTTTTCTATAGAAATAACTGGGCACCTGACGATGGTCAAGTATCAGAATCAATCTATGACGGCTTAGACAATAATATTCAAAAGTATTACAAACCAATCGTAAATATTTCTAATGTAATTGCTGGATACGAAAGAATTAAAGAAGATTGGATCATTTCGACAAATAAAATTACAGACTTATATGTAGCCAATACAGAAGATTACAATAACGGTGACAGAATCACTCAATCATCTACGAGTGCTAAAGGTACAGTTATCAGAACTAATGCCAATTCTGGTATTATTACTATTCAGCACGTTGACGGTACATTTGCGGTTGGTGTTTTGGGCAATACGACGATAGCAAATACAATTACAATCCAACAATCTATCCCTGATGAAGAAGCATCCTTCTGGGCGCCAGTCACTGCCTACGATCAAGAAGCCGAGGACAATGAAGTCAAGAAATACATTAGTTTAATTTCACCAAACTTCTTACCAGACATTGAGAAAATTTTTAGAGATTTAATTAAAAAATAATGCCAAATAAAAATGAAAAAATATATTCTGAAGGGAAGTATGACTTACTTTCAATGACTCTGTCCACTGCTGGCGGAGCTCTTGATATATCTCCATACGTGGTTAAATGCGATATTTACGAGAGCATCTTATCTCCTTCTGTTGTATGTGAAGTTCTCATTTCAGACTCTACCGGAATGTTTTCGGCATTTAGTTTTACAGAGGAAGAACTTTGTATATCGTGGACGACTCACAAAGAAGCGCCACCAAAGCATTTTAGATTCACTATCATAGAAATGAATCCGGTCACTCGTCTGCCGAATGATAAGGGTGTAACAATGGTTCTTACTGCAGTAAGTGAAGAGGTATTAATCTCTAGTACGATTACAGACATCCCACTGCTCAGACAGAAGATTGAGGCAGACAAGGTCGTTAAGACCATGCTCGAAGATGTAATCGAAACAGAGAAAGAAGTTTTTATTGAGAAAACTAAAGGTCTCCACACTTTCGCATTTGTCGACATGACACCATTGGAAGCGATTGAAAGAGCAAGAAGAAAGGCAGTTTCGACAAAGCACCCAGCATCAGCTTATGTCTTCTATGAGAATGAATTTGGGTTTCATTTTAAAACTATCGAACAAATAATCGAGGAAGGTCTTGACCGCATTGGAGATAAATACTTCATGCACAGTAACCTTGCAAATCTCGATCCACTTGGAAGTAAGTGGAGAAATATTATTGGTTGGAAAGTAATACAAAAGGGAAATCAGAGTGTCGCTGCTAAAATTGGTGGCTATTCTAATTCAGCTGCTCAGTACGATATTATTAACGGCCAATTGGAATTCTATGAAAAGAAATCCGAAGAAGTTGATTTTGTAACTATGAATGAACAGTCAATTTCGTCATCGACAGAGTTGACTAGGAAAAGATCAAAGAATAGCGGTGGTAGTTCACTGAATTATTATAACTCGGACCAAGAAATAAATCAAGTATCCGAAAAGAACAATTTTCTTCCATATTATTTGAGCCATTTCCTTTCGGTAATTGCTCATATGACTATATATGGAGATAGCACGATAACTGTAGGTGACGTAATAACTTCCAGAATTCCCCAACTAAATGCTCTTGAAACTGATAATGGTTATACTGAAGACGATCCAATGCTAACTGGGAATTATTTAGTATGTAAGGTTAGACATGTATTGACCTTCGGTGATGAACCTCTGTATTTTCAAGGCTTAGAAGTGATTAAAGACGGTGTGGGTGGTAAACAAGCTACCACAATGATATGAGGAAGAATAAATGAAACCTGGTAATGTTGACTTTGTATGGTTCATTGGTATCGTCGATGCTATAGATGACCCACTACAGTTGGGCAGATTAAGAGTTCGGATTATTGACGATTATGATGAGAAAGTAGACTCAGAAGATATTCCTTGGGCAACAGTATTGTCTCCAACGACCAGCTCTGCCTTTATAGGTACCGGTACTTCGCCGACCGGCATTCTTCCAGGAACGCGAGTGATGGGTTTCTTTTTAGATGGATCTGATAGATCTAAACCAGTAGTGATGGGGACGATTCCATTTATTAATAATGGGAAAGATACTGAACATTCTGTAAATCCGTTGGCAAGAGGAACTGGTCCAGTCCAAAAAGATTATTTAGAATATGAACCCAAGTCTTCGTACGCAGCTCAATATCCATTCAACAATACTATTACAACCCGATCTGGTCATGTGATTGAAGTAGATGATACTCCTGAGGCTGAGAGAATTCACATTTATCATAAAGCCGGTGCGTATATCGAGATTTTTCCTGATGGAAAAATTGTTACCAAATCACCTAAAGACAATATTGAAATAAGTATCGGTGATAAACAAATCATTTCAGACGAGGAAAACGTATTTGTCTCAGCTAAGAAGAATATTGATCTTGTATCAGTGGAAGGTGAAGGTGCTCTCGTTTCGAAGCAGAATGTCGGAGTTGTTTCAACCGATTCTAAGGCTTTACTCGCAGGTAAAACAGAAGTTAACATCGAAACAGAAAAAACTATAATCAATTCAGACACCGAAATTACTGGAGATACTGAATTGAAAAGAAAACTGGAAGTTGGTGGTGAATCGGATTTTAATGACGACGTAGACATCGATGGCAAATTAGATGTTCATGGTAATGTAACTCTTGTTGGTGCAGTTAACGTTAAAGGTTCGCTACGCGTTAATGGTCGCCCGGTAGACCTTAAGTGATATCTATAAATAAAGATAAAAAGAGAAGTAAATGGTAGACGTAAATCGTATTGATAAGATTACTGCCCGCCGAGCAACCACGAAAGAGCCGGTGTACAGCGACCTCTTAGTAAATTTTGATAAGCATCCTGAGACCGGTTTTCTTACGAGAACAACTGAAGAGAATGCGGTTAAAAGAGCTTTGAGAAATCTTATTCTTACAAACAAGGGTGAAAGACTATATCAACCAGATATAGGATGTTCAATTCGTCGTGTTCTATTTGAGGACATTTCACCGGTTACTACAGAACTCTTACAAAATTACATTGAAGAAGCAGTAAATAGATACGAACCTCGGGTGGACCTTACAAAGGTAATAGTAAATCCTAACGAAATTAATAACTCATATGAAGTAAGTATTATCTACGAAATAATAAATAATTCTATACCTCAAGCATTAACACTAACCCTCCAGCGAGTTCGATAAATGACTACAGCAAACAGTTCAGTAGTATTAAGTCAATTAGACTTTAATTCGCACAAAGAATCATTAAAACAATTTCTAAAGTCTCAAGAACGATTCAAAGATTACAACTTTGATAGTAGTAATATGAGTGTAATGCTCGACGTCCTGGCTTATAATACATACCAAAATTCCTTTTACTTGAACATGGTCGCGAACGAAATGTTTTTGGATTCTGCGAAGCTTAGAGATTCTGTAATCTCACATGCTAAAGAATTGAATTATCTCCCAAGATCGTTTATCTCTTCTACCGCTAAAGTAAATATTCAAGTCACATCCAGCGATGTGACTAAAAGATCGATTACTATCCCAAAGGGTACCGCATTCATTTCTAGAGTTGGGGATGATTCGTTTACGTTTACGACTGACGAAAACATCGTCGTCTCAAGTACCAACAATGTATTCACCGCGAATGATGTTGAACTATATGAAGGATCTTTCTTAAATGAAACATACCTAGTAAATTACGAAGACCCTATTAAATATGCGATCAACAATAAACAAGTAGACATTTCATCTGTCGAAGTATCAGTAATTGAAGATAATGGTTCAAATAGAATTGAATACCAAAGAGCTACATCACTATTCGATCTTGACGAAACAAGTGAAGTGTTTTTCATACAACCTACAGTAGGCGATAGATATGAGGTCGTATTTGGTGATGGTGTTGTTGGACGTAGACCTAAAGACAATTCTGTAATCATTATCGAATACCGTGTATGTGCTGGTGAATTACCAAATGGCGCAAGAAAGTTCGTAATATCTGGAAGAATAGATAACGAACAAAACGTCACCGTAAGCGTAGTAGATCCTGCGAATGGTGGTGCTGTAGCTGAAACAATAAACTCAATTAAATTTAATGCGCCTCGGGCATTCACAACCCAAGAAAGAGCCGTGACAGCAGAAGATTATGAGAATCTGCTTAAGGCCAATTACCCTGAAATTAATGCTGTTTCTGCGTTCGGTGGTGAAAATGCATCTCCGCCACAATACGGTAAAGTATTCGTGTCAGTCGATTTAGACGATGTCGACGGTCTTCCTTTAATTAAAAGAGAAGAATACGCCAAGTTTCTAAGATCACGTTCAACTGTTTCTATGGAACCCATTTTCGTGTCGCCAGAGTATACGTACTTAAATGTTGTATCGAATATTAAATATAACATCAACCTGACAGGATTAAATCCAGAAGACATACGTACAATCGCTATCTCATCTATTTTGAGTTTCGCTGGGACAAGCTTGAACAATTTTAACAGAGCTCTTAGATATTCGCGTCTCATTAAATCAATTGATGATGCCGACTCAAGCATTGTGTCTAACGAAACAGACATTGATCTTATAAAATATATAATCCCTCAAGTGAATGTTATTCAGAATATTAATTTACATTTTAAGACACCTCTTCTTACTATTGGCTCTACGCTTCCTGATGAATACCCATTCAATGATTTAAATGTTATTGGATCGACCACCTTCACATATCAAGGACAGAACAACTGTTCAGTTGAAGACGATAACGCAGGCAATTTAAATATTGTGCTACCAGTCGGTTCAAATTACAGAAAGATTACGCGTATTGGTAGTGTCAATTATGAGACTGGCGAAATAAACATCAACAACTTCGCAATCTCCGACTATCAAGGCAGCGTGCTGAAAATATACGCGAAGCCTCGCAACAGAGATTTAATCAGTAATCAAAATGTTATTTTGAACATTCTTGAGCCAGACATCTCACTCATAGTAGAACAAATTAGAGAATAAATGAAGCAAACAGAAAAAGAAATTTCTCACTTCGTTGAGACTCAATTCCCCACCTTCTATGCAGAAGAGGGTCCGCAGTTTATTGCTTTCATCAAGGCATATTATGAATGGATGGAAACCGAAGATCAGCCGATATACGAGAGTCGTCGATTAGGTGAATACAGAGACATCGATGAGACGATGGAAGAATTCATTCTATTCTTTAAAGAAAAATATCTTAAAAATATCCAATTCGATACTGCCACAAACAAAACCCTACTAGTAAAGAATTCTTTGGATCTTTACAGATCCAAAGGTTCTGAGAGATCAATTGATCTATTTTTCAAACTAGTATATGGTACCGATGCGGATGTTTCATATCCAGCAGATAATATAATTCGACCTTCAGATGGCGTATGGGAAAAGCCACTATATTTGGAAGTAAGTTATAGCAAATTCAATATCGACTATGTCGGTCGCCAGGTAGTAGGTTCCGAATCAAACGCAACCGCATTTGTCGAAAGATATATCCGAAGAAAGACTAATAGAGGTTATGTTAACTTACTATATGTTTCTGAAGTGAATGGTGAGTTCAAAACTGGTGAAATTGTTGGTCTCAATATCAACTCGGTTCCAGTCATCGATTTAGATAAAAGAGCAAGACTTTTTGGTTCTATCGACAGTATCATCATGCAAGACAGAGGTCAAGGTTTTTCTGTTGGTGATCTTATTACATTTGATTCTGATTCAAGAGGTCTTGGTGGTCAAGGTCGTGTGGAGGCTATTGAGTCTGCGACTGGAGTTATTGACTTCGCACTTCTAGAGAGTGGATTTGGTTATACGTTTTCTTCAGAAGCAATAATTTCTGAAAAGGTTGTAAGTGCTGCAGACATTATTCCAGATCCTACTTCTAAAATTACATTTAAAGTCTTTGAAAATATTGTTGAACCTCTGGCAAATATCACGTTCGAAACTGCGACCGCCAATTTAGTAATTGGAGATACAATTTCCAGATGGTCTGCGGGTTCAAAGGTCGCTGAAAGTGTTATTATTGATATAGATCAATTGAGTGGTACCGAAGGAACGATGACGGTTTCACACCGATATGGTGCTCTTACCACTGGAACATACTTCTCTGTTTCAAACTCAATTTCAATTTCAGCAAATACTGTTGACGATAGAACAATTCAGGGTACCATTATGGGTATACCTCGAACTTACACGTTGTCACTTAATAACCAATCTGGCACAGTTTTTGTCGGCGACAATGTAGTCCAATCAAACACGTCTGATGTTATAGCCACTGGTACCATAAGTGATATAACTGAAACTACCACGGGCAACGTGGTTGTAGTTGAAAACGTGACAGGTTCATTTAAGCTTACAGAAGATGCTGCTAATTTCTTTTACACTTCTGGTGTTGGAACAGTTACATCATACACAAGCAACAACTTCATTCTGGGTGGATCAACCAACTTCACAAATGATTACGTTGATGCAGTATTATATGACGATAGCAACAATGCTATAGGCGAAGTCTTGAATGTGATTAATACCACAGCGATGGAATTAAAGACAAATGGTTTAATTGCAGCTTCTGCTAATGACCACTCATATGGTCTTCGATATCAAGTTCACTCTGAAAATGGTGGGCTAAGCGCGAATATCACAAACATCTCATCAACCGTCGGATTATACGAAATCCAAAAAGAATCGACTACATTTACATACTCATCCGCATCTGGATCAAATGTAGTCGACACATCCTATATATATCAATACGATTCTCTCGATCGTCAGAGTGCTAGAGCAAAAGTCATTATTGGTGATTATACTGCCGGATCTGGGAACTTGATCGTAACACTTATAGAAGGTTATTTTGAAGAAGGCTTGCCGATTTATACAGATGCTAACGCCGCCTCAGCAGATTTAAACAGCGTCGATATTAATATTTCGGGCGGTGATTTTATTGCGTCATCATCTGCTAAAATGTATACCTACAATACTAACACTGAAATGTCAGTTGATTCTCTGAGCTTCGGCAGCGGCGCATCATTCGACATAGGCAGTCTTGGTGATACGGAAACAATATTTATTGGCACAGACGTGCTTGCTGCAAATAACGCTGAAGCTTTGAATTTCCAAAGACAGACTTTATCTGTAGGATCAAATACAGGCTTCTCAATTAATGATTATGTTTATCAACAAATAAACCGTATTGCGTTTAATCCATCAACAGATTTTGATGAGACTGGTGGTGTAATTACTCTGCCGACGGCGAATAGTCGTTACGTTTCTGGTGACATTGTCCGATACGAGGTTGCTGGTGGTAATACATCGATCACTGGCTTTTCGAACAATCAGCAGTTCCACGTCATCACATCAAATACAACGACGATAACGTTGGGTCCGATTTATGACAGGTTTACAACATTTAGTACCGCTGAATTATCTCCTGATATCGGAACAACTAAAAGCAATGAAGTAGGCCACTACATCTACAAGGTTGCAGGCGGCAAAATCTTCGAACTTGGTACAGGAATAATCCGCGCACAAGACGTCTACAACGATTTCGGTGTAGCTGCTGTTGGTGGTAACACTACAGTCTACGCCAATACTAATGTTCAAATTTACCAAAATGCTACAGTAAATACCAACATTTCGGCGGTAACCCAATACAGTTCAGTAGTTCAGCAAGTCAAACCATACATGGCTCTATCACTTACTGAAGATGCGTATGGTTTTCCAAAAAACACTGGGGGCAATCTAAAGGATGTTATCTATAATTGCCTAACATTCGCCGATTTTACTCTTGGTTCTATTGGAACAATCAGTGGTATTGATCCTGGTTCCGAATATAATGTTGACCCATACGTTGTTGTTTATGAACCCGCTATCGCATCTCTTGGGAGAAAAGATTTTGTAATCGAGATTGAAGATACTACGTCTTCATTTGTGGTCGGTGAGGTGATTAATCAAACATCGTCTAACCTGATTTTCTTCGACTTGCAAGTAGATAGTGGTGTATTTTCTAACACTTATATTGAACAAACAATCACGTTTAACAGCGATTTAAATGTAGACAGCGCCAATGACTTCATCTATGCTGAAGACTCTGTTCTGTCGTTCAACGCCAACACATCCATCGACAATGCTAACGACTTTATTACTATTCCAGATAACACGTTAGTAGATGGTGAACTAGTTAGATATTATACGGCGGCAGGCAACACCGTAATCGTTGGTCTTTCGAACAACGAGTATTATTTCGTAACTAGTTCAAACACTTCTGGCATACAACTTTCCGCGACGTTTAGCGGCGCTAATATTGATATGACTGCGTCTGCAACAGATGAAAGTGGTCACTTTATAGTAAATCACGATAACAATTTATCCGACGGCGATACGGTTTTATATTCATTCCCAATCGGAAATACGGCGATTTCGGGTCTAGCAAACAATACACTCTATTATGTGACAGATTCCAATACATCTGGTTTCGCATTAGCTACAGCAGCGGGTGGTGCAAACGTAGACATTACTTCAAATAGCACTGGCGGCGAAACACATTCAATCGTCACTGTACCAGGATATTTGCCAAATGAAAGACTTTATCAGGCTGTACTTAGTGGCTTTAATAGTAACACTGGTGTGGATAATGTAAATGATTTTATTTCTATATCTCCACAGCCGTATGCGGACGGCGATGCTGTAACATATTACACGTCGACAGGCAATACTAGTGTGGTTGGTCTTTCGAATAACAGTGTTTACTATATCGTTGGTGCCAATTCGACCGGAGTTCAATTAGCTGCATCTCCTGGTGGTGCTAACCTCGACATCTCCGCCACGGTAACATCTGAAACTGGTCATAATATTTTAAGCGTAGCAAACGCGTCTGTAAACTTCGTCTTCACGGACGGTGCGAATTCGTTTGTTCGAGTTTCTGGTACAGAAAATACACTTGCAAATAATTATCAATTATATTCATATACGAATGAATATGTGAACGGTCTTGTTTCCAATGTTGCCACTGTCCAGATAGTTTCAACTGCAACTGGTGTTGTAAAGGCCGGGAGCAATACATCTACTATATATGTTAAAAGATTAAGCTACGAAAATACATTCCAATCCGGACTTAATGTTGTTGGATCAGTCTCGGGCGCTAATGCTGTAATTGTTACTGTAGCTGAAGATGAAGACACACTATTCCCAATTGGATTAAATGCAAATGTTTCAGCCAATGTTGTTACTGCAGATGGACAAATATCATCCTTACAGGTCATCGACTCTGGCTTCGGATTTAGTAATAATGAGCTCGTACAATTCATCTCTAATGACGGCGTAACAGGCGGAACCATTCGTCTGATTAAAGGTGGACTGGGACAAGGTAGAGGATTCTACAGAAGTACTAAGGGTTTCTTATCAGAAGATATGTTTGTCCATGATGGTGATTTTTATCAAGAGTATTCATACGAAATCTTGTCGAAAATATCATTCGATAAATACTGTGACATGTTTAACAAAGTTATGCATGTAGCTGGCACGAAGTTCTTTGGATCTGTTCGCATTATTGAAAACGCAAATGTTACTTTAACTTTATCTGAGTCATCTGTAGCACAAGCAAACACCATATAAATAAATCAAAAGGGTCTAATAGATGACAGTAACACAAAAACTTGTTACATCTAACTTCAACGTTCACAACGCGCGCCAATTCGTGGAATCATTCACGGAGCCAGCAGGTCATGATTATTTCATGTTCCTTGGTAATCATATTCCCTATGCGAATGGTGATTCACAGGTGCCTACGCCTACAGATTCCGTGCGGGATACTCTTGTAAACGTTTACGATAACATGATGTTTGCTAAAAAGATAGATTCGACAGACAGCGCGTTTATGATTCGCAACAATGAATGGGCTGCTAATACTATTTACACAGAATATTCGGATACAAATTCAAACTTAATTAATGACGAATTTTTTACAGTTGTAGATGATATTACCGAACACAATGTTTATAAGTGTTTATTTAACGGCGACAATGCGGTATCAACGATCGCGCCTTCACGTGTTGGTGGACCGGCAGATTTAAATCCTATCATTACTGGTGATGGTTATGTGTGGAAATATATGTACACTATTCCACAGGCTGATTACAAGAAATTCGCTTCAGCTGCCTTTGTTCCAGTTGTTCCTAACACATCAGTTCAAGAGGCGGCGGTTTCTGGAACAATTGAAGTCATCAAAGTAAATTCTAGTGGATTAAATTACAACAATTATATTGCTAATGCTGCGTTTGGCGTGAGTGACATTAAAGTGGGTGGTTCAGAAGTTACATACGGCGCGCCGGAATCTGCTGTGACCATTGATGATTATTACACTGGCTGCGTTTTGAAGGTTACTTCAGGAAGCGGCATCGATCAATATAGAAAAATTATTAATTACGACGGAACTTCAGCCCAAAAGACCTTTACTCTTGATGGACCTCTAAATGTTCTGCCGTTAGTTGGTGACACATTTGAAATATACCCATATGTTTATGTTTGGGGAGATGGCAATGAAACGCTAGCCGCTGATGGTCGAGCTATCATTGATCCAGTCGCAAACACAATTTTAGAAATTGAAATGTTAAGTGTCGGCGCTGGGTATAGATACGGTGAAACCTACGCCGGTGAGACCCCAGACACAACATCACCTTCTGTCGGTTCGACGCATATTCAGCTCCCATCCGTAATTTCTGCAGATCCTAATTTCGAAGAAGCTCAAATATCTCCAGTAATTTCTCCACCGAATGGTCATGGTTCAGATCCACTTGAAGAATTGTTTGCTCATCGAGTATGTCTATCTACAGAATTTAGTGGCACTGAATCTGGTAAAATCTTCATCGAAAACGATTTTCGTCAGATTGGTATCATTAAAGACCCTAAATTCACAAACGTAGATATTCTATTGAAGCCGGCGAATACCGTTGGAACATTTACTGTAGGTGAAACGATCTATCAGTTTAAACAGAATAAACTTCTTGGAAACGTTGATGTAAATTCTGGAAATACCGTTATCCAAAAAACAGATCAAGGTAAAATATCAACAACTATTGATATTCTAAGTGGCGGTGTTGGTTATGATTCTACATCGAATAACGTTTTAGTGTTCGATAATACTGGAACGGGTGGATCAGGTGCTGCGGCCACTTTTGCAAACAATGGATCTGGAACAATTACAAGTGTAAGCGTAACCTTGCAGGGAGATGGATATGACACACCACCGACTGTTACAGTTAATCCTACTGCCGCAGCAGCTGCCGCTGATGGTCAGTTGTTAGTCTCGCTTGCCAATCCAATTGAGCCAACATATGATGATTCATTTACACAAGATGATTTTATTTTAATAAATAAAGATAGTGATAACTTTATTTCGACAGTATTAAGTACTCCGACGAACTATCAAATTGTAACAAACGGTACTCCGACGATTACTAACACGGGCGCTGAAGTCTCATCTATTGAATTGACGGCGGTTGGTGAAGTCACTTCGGTTTCTACTGGACAAATTACACTGTCAGATGTTGCCGGTGAGTTTGTTCCTGAAGGTAAAATTTTCGGTTCGTATTCATTAGCTAGTTCGGTAATTGGTACTTCAAATTCTATTGAAATTAATGATAAGACTGTTTCAAATTTTGACGTTGCAGTTCAGCTTTCTAGGCTAGTCGGCAATTTCGCGTCGGGAAGTGATCCATTTGAATTAGACGAAGAAGTAAGACAGGAATCGTTGATTGCATATGCTGAACCAAATGCTTTAATTCATCATGCTGAGATTAACGGAGGCACTGATGACGACGTACTTTATGTATCGAACGAGTTTGGTGTATTTAATTTAGATCCTAATGGTACTAGAACCATCTTAGGACAATCTTCGGATGCAATATTAGAAAATCTGTCTAATAAATATTCAGGAGACTTTGTAAAGGATAGTGGTACCATTCTTTATTATGAAAACATTGATGCAATTACTAGAGATAGTAACAAAAAAGAAACGATTAAGATAATCATGGAGTTCTAAGGGAAAATAAATGCCTCTTCAAAATAGTTTAAATACTGCACCGTACAATGACGACTATGATCCAGTAAAGGACTTCTATAGAGTCTTATTTCAACCTGGTGTTGCTCTACAGGGCCGTGAATTAAATCAAATTCAAAGTATTTTGCAAAATCAGACCGAAGTTCTTTCAAATAACATTTTCAAGCCCGGTACGATTATCGAGGGCTGCAATATCATATTTCATCCGCGTCTCCCTTATGTTAAAATTCGTGATATTGAGACAGACGGTACTCCTGTAAATGTGCCGCAATACCAAAATCTATATGTTAGAAACTCTGCAAATGTTTCAGGTTTTATTGTCGACATAGAGGAAGGTTTCGAATCTCGCTCTCCAGATCTTAATTCACTATTCCTAAGATATAACAGTTCAGGTGCAGATCAGAATACGGCAACATTTGCAGCTGGAGAAACTCTAGAAGTTTATACTCCTGAATATCCAGTATTCAAATACAAAGTAACAGATGGTTCTTCCGGTTTTTCTAATTCGGATTCCGTCGTAGTTGTTTCAGCAATCGCAGTGCAAAATTCAACCGGCGGCACAGAATTTCCAGCAGGCGGTTTTGATGTGAATGATGTCATTCAGAATGGCGTCGCAAATGCAGTAATTCTTGAAGCGAACAATACCGCAAATTCTGAAGCACTAGTTCTTAAAATTCGTCCACTTGCCAGTGACCTCCAAACGGCCAATACTCTCAAATGGAAGTTTACGAGCGGCGAAACTATTCTCAATGCAAATACTGCAAACACTGCTAATGTCATTTCTGTTATTGGTACAAATGCTCAAGGCTCTCTAATTACTGATTCGCTCGGTAAAATCTTATCTATCACACCGATTAATAGTGGTTCAGGTTACTATTACCCGCCACATGTCGGTGTTTCTATTACATCAAACTCTGGAATTGGTACGGCAGAAATTAACCAACTGAACATTACTGGTCAAAACTTCTTAACCAATATTACAGTCGCTAATGCTGCCCAAACACCTATTGGTGAAGGCTTTGGTATGTCTGTCGATGATGGTTGGATTTATCAGAAAGGCTTTGCCGCAAGAGTAGAATCACAATTTCTAGTAGTTAACAAATATTCAAATACAGGCTTTACTAAATCTGTAGGATTTGGTACTGAAGAAGGTTTTGTTGATGCTAATAAAGACCCATCATTACTTGATAATGCTACAGGTACTCGCAATGAAGCTGCTCCTGGTGCGGATCGTCTGAAACTAACCCCAATCCTTTATTCTTTAGAGAAAGCAGATGCTGATGCAAACTCAGAGTTCTTTCCTATTGTCGAATTTGCTGATGGTAGACCTTACAGACAGAATAAGCAAACCGTTTATAACATTATTGGTGAAAAGCTTGCAAGAAGAACATTTGAAGAATCTGGTAATTATGTTCTAGATCAATTTATTCTGGCAACAAAAGATTCATCAATCTTTTCTGAAAATGCTACAGTGTTTAAGATCAATATCGACCCAGGTACCGCATATATTCAGGGTTATAGACTCGAAACAAGTACCAATTACACTGCAAATGTTGACAAGGGTACAGACGTCATTAATGCACCGACATCAACGATTAAAGTCGGATACGGCAATTACATCCGTGTAAACGATCTTGGCGGTATCTTCCAATTTAATACAGGTGCTCAAATCTCACTAAGAGATACAGCAGCAAACTATATTACATCTAATATTGGATCTACAATTTCTGGCGCGGGTAATGAGATTGGTACGGGTCGTATTCGCTCTATCGAATTAGACCAAGGTCAAATCGGTACAGCTCAAGCAGTTTATCGTCTATACTTGTTTGATATCGTAATGAATACTGGTGCCAACTTTGGTGCAGTACGATCAGTGCTTTATGACGGCACAAACAAAGGTGTTGCAGATATCGAGCTAGATATTACTGGTAATGCCATCTTATATGACACACAGCAACTTGGTCTACTTTACAAACCTGTAAATGCTCTGCAGTATGCAAATAATATTTCATACACATACCGTACAATGGATCAATCTAAGACGGCAAACACTACTGGCTTTATTACCATAACGCCACCTGCTGGTGATTCTTTCCCATATATAGGTGAATTGAATAGTGTAGAACAAAGAGATGTTCTTGTCATCTCTCTTGCAAATTATCAGGCTTCTGCTAATGCTCTAGGCACAGCAGCTATTACTTCAGGTTCAAATATACTTACCGGTTCTGCCGGCAACTTTCTGAATGCGTTCGTACCAGGTGATTTTGTTAAGGTCGCAAACTCTACTGTCGATGAGATTGTTCAAGTTCAACAAGTTGGTAACTCAACCTCGATGACACTTCTAAATAATGCGACGACAACATTGTCTGGAAATGCGGTTCTATATTTCCCGGACAACGCGCCTATTGCTATTACTAGCAGAGTAGATAGAACCGTCAACGTCGCCGCGAACGGTCAAATGACTATCGCTCTGGCAAACACTATTGCCAATTCTTCAGGTGGTTCTTCTTCTGCAAACGTTGCAGTGGTCTATAACGTTACAGCAAATAATGTCAATCCTGCTGCCAAGACAACGAACCGCAATATTCTAACCAGAGTAAAAGCTGCTAACAATGCTGGAGCGCTTCAAGGCCCATGGGCAATGGGTGTTTCCGACGTGTTCAGATTAAGAGGTGTTTACCTAGCGAATGGTGCTTCTCAAACCCTTACGTTTGATGCAAATACTGCGATTGACAATGCAACTGATTTTATTACAATTGCAGATAATGTGTTTGCCAATGGTGACAGTGTATCATATACAGTTCCAACAAGTAACACTGTAGTTACGGGTCTTGCTAATAATACATCTTACTTTGTCGTGGACGCTAACTCATCTGGATTTGCGCTTTCCGCTACTCGTGGTGGTGCCAAGATTAATATTACTGCGTCAGCTTTAACTGAAACACATAATGTTACTGGCGAACCATTATATTTTGCAAAAGATACATTTAATGTCCAAGATATTACTAACGATTTTTATATCGATAACAATCAAAGAGAAGATTATCTAGATACATCATATCTATATCTGAAGCCACGTTCTAGAAGCATTACTAATGACGACGTATTTCTAATAGAATATGACGCGTTTACTACGGGTGATGGGGTTGTTACAGTAAGCTCATATAGTATTAATGATACTGCAAACCTTACCCAACTATCTATCGGAACAGATATTAATACGCTCGAAATTCCTGAAATGATCGGGACAAACGGTAAATATTATGATTTGAGAGACCAAGTTGATTTCCGCCCAATATCGGCGAATACGATTCCATTAACGACAGACGTGACTAGTACTGAAATTATCAATCCGTCCGAACCACTTGAAGCAAATAGATTTAGTGGTGCTGAACAGCGCTTCCCAGTTCCTAATTCACAACTAACTGCGAACATTTCGTATTATGTACCAAGAAATGACCGCGTTGTTCTTGATAAGACAGGTGAATTTATAATCGTGAAAGGATCACCGGGTGTTACTGACGCGTTCCCAACTGAACCGAAAGATTCTATCACACTACAATATCTAAGTATTCCACCATACCCATCACTTCCGTTCTCTCTATCTAAAGAGACTGTAGAAATTCTTGATACTAAAGTGGCAAATGAAAAATACGGTAAAAGACAAGAGAATTTCAAGATAACTACACCTATTGATAAAGATGCACGTTCTCGCATTCAGACTAAAAATTACAAAATGAGTGATGTCGCGACTCTTGAAAGAAGACTTAAAGACTTAGAATATTATGTGTCATTTACGCTCGCTGAAGCTGTAGCAAGATCAAAATATATTCCAAGTTCAAATGATCCTACAGTCGATAGATTTAAATTCGGTTTCTTTGTTGATCCGTATAGTGATTATTCATATTTAGATGTAGAAAATCCAGAGTTTTATGCATCTGTTTTAAATGATCAACTACAACCAAAACTTAGAGAGCTCAATTTCGATTTCTTCTTTGACACATCTTTAAACGGTGATGTCGCGATTGAGAACGACGGTTTGATCACGTTACCATTCATCGAATATGAGCTAATTAATCAGGCAGACGCAACAGATGGAGCTATCGAAGAAATTGTTGATGTTGGTAATAATATTATAGGTAATACCACAAGTAACACCGCAAGCAATACTGTAGTTGAAGCGGCCAATACTTCCGGGTTTATTATCACTCCAACAATTATTCAAAGCATTTCTACAGTTATTGAACAGCAGAAGAATACAGAAAGAAGAGATTCGCCACCATATGTGTTTGATGACTTCTTTTACACGTTTTCAAGTTTAGCTGGACCAGTTGAGCTTTATATGAATCATCGTGATAATAATATGGCTATTGAAATATCACAAAGCACCTCACGATTTGGTTCATGGAGAACAATAACTACATCGGCTGCATCAGTAAATGTTACTCAAGCAGATTTAAACACTAAAGGCATTTTGAGTCTTAATGGTGGTAGAAAGTTTGAAATCGGTGACGGGCAAAGGAAAAGTTATGGTCCAGTAGGTGGATTTAAAGAAGATCAGCAAAAACTTCTTTGGACATATGATCCTGCAAATGGTATATACGTTCGTGTACGTATCTATAAGGGCAAAAATCATGGTAGTCAAGGTAGTGCTGGTACTTATGGTTATAAGTTATTTTATCCAACTGATACGATCACCAACCAAACAATTGAAATCCAAAACCCAAGTAACTTCAGTTATATTGGTACAGTAAATGAAATCACTCCAAGATCGTTCCAGCTCGCGATGTCATATTCTAATCTACTTTCAGGTTCATATTATCCAACTGGAAGTTATGTTGCAGACTCGCAGCGTTTTGTTATCTCGGCAACTGGACTAAAACCAAATACTCGTCACGACTTCATCTTTGCTGGTGAAGACCAAACGGCTAAAATTAAACAACTAAGGACGACGACTACAAACACTACAGGTTTATTGTCTGATGCTGATGGCACTCTGAAGTTTGAATTCTTTTATGACGCCGGTATTGATGAAGCTACTTCAGATTTAGAACAACAATATAAGCTTCTAGCAGCAGTGGCGGGTGGAAAAATCTTTAAAATTAGAAGTATAGATAGTACATCTATTGCTGCAGGGGAAATCACACTGAGGTTCTATTCAACAGTTTCACCCGAAATACTTAGTTCTTATGCGAATCTAAATGTGACTGCGACTGTAAATACTACAATTAATGATTACAATTACTCAAGCAATTTAAGTCAAGTTATCGACAGTACTGCGATTAATACTGCCGGTACTGATTACACCACTCGAATATGGTCAAGTAGTGGCACATCGGCGAGTATTTCTGAACTTAATAGCATTCAGTCATTTTAATAAATAAAAATAAAGAGGAATGAATGTCATATTTTGATTATTTACAAACATTTTATGTAAATCCTGATGCGGTTGCTGGTGCCGCTGAAGTAAGTCTAGCATCTGTTGCACTTTACTTTAAAGCAAAACCGTCTCAAATAGCAAATATCAGCGGTCTCCGTAACCCCGGAGTTACAGTTTGGATCTGCGACGTAACAAACAATCAACCATCACCCGCAAAGGTAATGAATGATTCGATTGCGGTTGTTCCATATGATAGAATCAATAGTGCTGGTAATGCTTCTGTTGCAACACAGTTCACATTCCCACAAACTGTAAATCTAAAGGCAGGCAGATTTTATGGTATCGTTGTTAAATATGACGATCCAGGTTTCCGCATATGGATTAATAAGCAGGGCGATAGACTCATAGATGAAACTGGGCCAACGAATGACCCATCTCCAGGTTCACAAGGTAGATTTGATGGTACACTTTACAGATCCACAAACTCATCTGAGTTTCTTCCACTTACAGACTCTGATCTAAAGTTTAAAGTCAATATTGCACAGTTTGTCTCTACGACCGATTCATTCACGGTGACAAATAAAGCTTATGAATTTTTAACAGTTGATACTACAGTAGGAACATTCCTTGGCGGTGAAACCGTTTGGCAAGAAGCTGCGGACGAAACTGGAACATTGAGCATATCATCAGCTAGCGCAAATGTCACAGGATTAGGAACATCGTTCACATCCTATCTTTCAGGCGATAAGATTGTTCTTCAAGATAACGGTGATACTGATATTGTCGAAATTTTAAATATTGCTAATGACACATTTATCGAACTGACAACAAGACCTGCATTCTCAAATACAGCGATCAGTTTTAAAAGGCCTGTATGTGGTAAATCATACTATACTGATTACACTCAAGGCGAAGTTATTCTCGTTGATTCGAAAGCTGCAAATGGTACATTTAAATTTAATGCTGGTAATATAATTTATGGCGAAAGAACATCTGCGCAAGCAACCATCGTTTCGCTAGACCGATACAAAATTGATAGATTTACACCGAAGTTTACAGTAAACAATCCGACTAGATCTGATTTTAACATCTCTTATCAGATGGCTAATTCTAGTGGGGGACTATCTACGTCTTCTAATCTTGATTTGTTAAAAGAAAATGTTCGCGATCAAGAATCATACATTTATTCGAGATCAGAAGAAATCATATCAGGTGGTCTATTCGGCACGAGCAATAGATCAGTTTCTATGAATATCACATTCACGGTTTCATCATCAAACACTAATCTATTCACAGCACCTAAAATTAATGCTAATGAATTAGACGTGTTTGTTTATCAGAACCAAATAAACACTAAAAACGATACTCTCGAATTAAGATATGGGGTTACTGATTTTGACACAGAAGTTGAGAAAAACGGCATCGCACTGAGTAAAGCACTTCAAAAGAAAATTACATTTAATGAAAATCGGGCTGCTGAAGATCTTAGAGTATTCTTAACTGCGTATCGTCCTGCAAATACAGAAATTGGCGTTTATGCTAAAATTCATAACTCAGCCGATAAAGAAGCATTTGATGATAAACAATGGACTCCTCTAGAATTGAAGGGTAACATTGACAAATTCTCAAATGAGAATACTTCAGATGTCATCGAATATGAATATGGCTTCCCACAATTCCCAGAAGTCGACTCTAATCTTCTAGGTGAATTTACTACTGAAAGTGGCAACAATGTTGTCTTAGCATCAAATGATCCATCTGCCGATGTTGTTACTGGAGATACAATTAGAATTTATGATCCACTAACTCCAGAAAATCATGAAGTGTTTGTAGTTCAATCATCAAACACAACGTCGATCACCGTTAATAAGGCAATAACCAATATTAATATCATTGGTAATATGTACGTCGATACTCACAAATATACAAATGTGGCGTGGAACAACATAGCAAACGATAATGTCGCGCGTTATGTAAGTAGTTCTTCTGTCGAATTCGACACATATGACACCGTACAACTAAAGGTTGTATTCTACTCCGATAGTACTTATACTGTTCCGAGATTAGAACAAATTCAAGCAATCGGAGTTTCCGCATAATGAAAACTGAAAATTTGGTTCCTACTAATATCGAAGGTTATGCTAAGAATATGGCAACCGGAGTTTTAATAAATAATAATGATGGTGAGTACCAACGAATTCTGAGTCTTAGGGAGAAGAAAAGACAGGATAGAGCCATCGTTAGAGACATCGATAGACTAAAAGAAGACATGTTAGATATAAAAAACATGCTTGCTTTACTGATTAAAGGTAAACATAATTAATGGCGAAGACCACACCTGAAATTGACATCATAACCGATTCTTGGGAAGACGCAATTCTTTCCTTGAATGGGATGTTGAACTCACTTTCAACCGAAATTATTACTGCCAATGCAACTTACGCAAATACAGGAAATACTACTATTTCTCGTAATGCTCAACTATGGGGAACGTTTGGTGCTAATACTATAGTTGTAAGTGATCGTATTCGAGGTGGCAACATCAATGGTCAATATACTTCTCTTGATGTTGCCACCAATGTTGCTATTTCTAATACGACAACAGCAATCAATCTTTCAGTCTCTAACGGTACAGTTCTAAGCAGTTTAGAACATAACACCATCAGGCTTGGTAATGGATCAGCAAATACTGTTGCTAACACTAATAGTATTATAACACAATCTTCAGCAACTGTCAACACTTTTATTTCATCAACGCTAATAAAAGTTGAGAATGCCACATCATCGGCAAATATGACATCTGGTGCATTTACTGTAGGTGAATTCGCCGCAAATACCACATCGATTAATCTTGGTGCAAATGTAGCGATTACTGAAGCACTGATAACTGTAGATGCCGCAACAACATCAGCGTCTATTAATCCTACTACGATCTTTACAGGCAATTCAACAGTCAATACTACAATCACATCAACTGATTTAGTAGTCGCAAACACAACACAAATAGGAACAATCAATCCTTCACTTGTTTCTCTTGGATCAGTCTCGGTAAATACATCAGTAACTCCGACAACAATTAGAGTTACTGACGCTGCATCAAATTCAACTTTAAATTCAACATCATTATCAATCGGTAACTCTACAGTTGCAGTAGTAATAGACTCTGAAAATGTAACAGGTCCACTAACGTTCACAGATACTCAAACATTCAGTAGTGATATTAGTGTTACAGGTAATGCTACAATTAGTGGCAATGTAAATCTTGGAGATAATTCGGCTGATACGGTATCTGTGAATGGTACCCTCGACGCGTCTTTGATTCCTGTGACTGGAAACACATTATCCCTAGGTAGCACTACACGTAGATGGGAAGCGTGGGCTAATAATGTCTCAGTGTCAGGTACTCTCAATACGATTAAGACTGCTACATTCGCGAATACCGTGGGTGTTACTGGTAGTGCCACACTCTCAAATACACTTAATGTTACTGGAATTACGACTCTATCAAATACACTTAATGTCACGGGCGCAACAACACTTTCTTCGAACACTTCTGTTGGTGGTACTGTAACAATTAATAATGATTATGTTATTCTTGTATCTGCTAATGGTGATATCGGTGCAACCACAGGTTCTCCTCTATTGATTTACAGATTCCCTAAAGCTATCTATGATTCAGCAAAGTTTCAGGTTCAAGTACAAAATACAAGCAATACACAAATTTCCGAATTGGTTCTTGCGCACGATGGTACAGATGCTTATGTAACAACTTATGGTACTGTCGCATCACCAGCCGCAGCAAATGGCTCTGTTTCCCCGTTAGGAACATTCACCGCAACAGTGAACAATGCTAACGTTGAATTGCAATTTATACAAACTAACCCAAATTCTTCAACGAAAGTTGTAGCGCATTTAATTAAGTAAGGTAAAAATGGCAAACACAGCATTTAAAATTGAAAATGGCTTAGTAGTAGCAGGTCCAAATACTGAAATCTACACGGCAGTTAAAATCTTTTCGACACTAGAAACTACTAGCGGGGCAACTATTGGTGGTGATCTTGTAGTATCCGGGAACCTTACTTATTCAAATACACAAATTTCAGGTGAATTAATACCTACAGTCGGTGGAATTCCACTAGGAAACACAACAAATCGATTTGATTTATTTGGCAGAAACATTAATGTGTCTAATAACATCTTAGCGGCTGCTAACGGTGTTGCTTTGGGAAGCAACACCCAGAGGTTTACCGCATACACTACGTCTGTCAATTCGTCAGGTACTATTACAGTCGGTGCAGGAACGATTACAGGGACTAATTATTCTGGTACAGCGAATAACGCTACTACAGTATATGGAATTACGACAAACGGTTTAGTTGCTAGAACTGGTGCAGGTATAGGTTCAGCACGTTCTATTATTGGATCAGATGGTATTACAGTTACTAATGGTAGTGGCGCTGTAGGAAATCCGACCATTACGATTGATACGGGTTCTGGTTTATTTAGTAATACGACGGGTCTTTATGTAAATGCATCATCTATCGCTGTTGGTACTGTGTCACTCGCAAGAGGTGGTACCGGCGCAACAACGGCGACTGGTGCAGCAACCAATATTTTACCAATACAAATCGGAAATTCTGGCAAGTTTCTTACCACAAACGGTGTAACAATATCATGGATAGATGGTCCAGTCGGTTTTACTGGCTCTAAGGGTGATGTTGGTCTAACGGGTCTAACTGGCGCTACGGGTTTTACTGGTTCAAAGGGTAATATTGGTGATATTGGTCCAACTGGTTTTACTGGTTCAAGCGGTTTCACCGGATCTGCGTCCACAGTGGCAGGACCAACCGGCTTTACTGGGTCAAAGGGTAATATTGGTGATATTGGTCCAACTGGTTTTACTGGGTCTCAAGGTATTATCGGTGATACTGGTCCAACTGGTTTTACTGGCTCTAGAGGTAATGTTGGTTTTACTGGGTCTCAAGGTATTATCGGTGATACTGGTTTAGCAGGTACAGATGGTGTTGATGGTGCTACTGGTTTTACTGGCTCCAGAGGTAATGTTGGTTTTACTGGGTCTCAAGGTATTATCGGTGATACTGGTTTAGCAGGTACAGATGGTGTTGATGGTGCTACTGGTTTTACTGGCTCTAGAGGCAATGTTGGTTTTACTGGGTCTGCGTCCACAGTGGCAGGACCAACAGGTTTTACTGGCTCTAGAGGTAATGTTGGTTTTACTGGGTCTGCGTCCACAGTGGCAGGACCAACAGGTTTTACTGGCTCTAGAGGTAACACAGGCACAACTGGTTTTACTGGCTCCGCCGGTTCGAATCTGATTCCGCAGTCGGGGACTACCAAAACAGCTAGTTATACTTTGACTACTAACGATGCAGGTGACCATATAGAATTAGGAACAGGCGGCGCAATCACCATACCGAATTCAGTATTTAGTGCGGGTGACGTGGTAACACTAGTTAACCCTACCATAGATGCTAAGACTATTACATGTAGCACAACCACAACGTATATTTCGGGTATAAATGCAGACAAAACATCAGTCTCCCTTAGAGGAAGAGGAATAGCAACCGTGTTTTTCGTATCTTCAACTCAAGCAATAATTATAGGGGCGGTAATCTAATGTCACTTATGCAACCGCTAATGGCGGATACGCTGAGATTTAATTCATCATATTCAGATCAATCGCTGGCGGATTCTTCGCCTGCGGGTGTATCATTTTATTCTAATGGGCAAGTTACACAATACCACAGTTTTCCTTCAATACCGCAATGGGTATACCCAAGTTATGCTTCTCAACAGAAAACTTATTATATCAGAGCTTCAAATCTTACTGGCTCTACTACCTTTTATTCAGGGCCCGCATTAAATACCTGGCATGCACTTACGACAACTAGAACATGGTCTTTAACTCCTTCAACTAATGAGTTAACTTTCTCTTATTCATTTGACTGTCAAATTGCAGAAGACAGTAGTGGATCATCTATAGTAAGCACAGGGTCAGTAACCCTTACGGTTGAAGCGTCAGGAGGAGCTCTATGACAAAATTTTATTCAATAGGATTTATTCGATAATGTCTATTCAAGCAAATTTGGTCTTAGATCAAGGCGCGACATTCGATGCAAAATTTCTTATCAGAGATTCTGCAAATAATATTATAGACCTTACGGGATATACTGGAGCATCAAAAATGCGGAAGTCATATGCCTCAGCAAATTCACACACATTCATTGTATCGGTGGAAGCTTCTAATGGTATTGTTCAACTCTCTATGAGCGCTGCGAACACATCAAACGTTGCTTATGGTAGATATGTTTACGATGTGGAATTAACCTCTGTAGCTAATGTAATATCAAGAGTATTTGAAGGTGTGGTTACAGTAAAGCCCGAGGTGACTAAGTGATCCAGAGAATAATCAATTATACAGCAAACATGAAAAAGGAGGGAGATAGAATTATCCCCCTCTATAATAAAGAACCCTTACGCGGCTTTAATGAAAATAAGTTAAGAGTCGAAATACTCAACGACGATTATTGAGCATAGCCAGTTTTATAAAAGCACCAATCACTATCAACTCCGTTTTTACTAAATTCGCTTGTATGAATAGACCAACCTCTAGCTTTTAACCAATTCACAATTTCATCACGCTTAGCCCCACCGATATTATATTCTTCGTTTTGAATTTCTAATATCAGAAGTTCAGCATGCGCCAAGACCTTTTCTGCACCCTTTAGAATATCTAGTTCAGCACCTTGAACATCCATTTTAATTAAAGTCGGGAGTGGAAAATTGCTTCTTCCTACAACACTATCAAGCGTTTGAGTTTTCTTAGTAACCTTATTGTCTTCAGTCCAAATCTTGTCGGCATTTGGACTGAATTTAGGATTTTCATCATAATATGAATTTCCAGCAGGATGCTCTAAGCTTTGATTGAATATTACATCAGTCCCATCCGAATCAGACAAAACACCAATGTGGTGCTTATATCCTTCGTATAGGAATTCTAATTCATCAACAGCATCGAACAATACAAATTCTGCTTCGGGCCAGACTTCTTTAGCTTTCTTGGTCCAATGCAATGTACAAGCTCCAATATCATAAATCACTTTTGGTGACCATAAAAATGTGTCTGATAATTTGTGGAGAAAATCTGCATGACTTGCGGGAAGTAGATCTTGATCTGTGAGATCGCTCAGCCTTTCTCTTATCGGGTCTGAATTATCTGTATCTAAATCAGCAATTGCATAATTTTTATTACCATGGTGACCGCATGTGAGTGTCAGATCTGCCCAGACAGTGAAGCCAGCTTCCCTAGCCTTCTTACAGAAATAGACGTCTTCAGACAATTTAATTGTAAGAGCGTCGGTCATTTCATATTTAAAATGTGGGTAGTTCGTTCCTTTAAAAACTTCTGTTTTGATTAAACAGCATCCCATACCACAAGCACCAATTTCTAATAGATTTGCGTCAAACCCTCCATATAAAATTCGACGATAGTTCTTATCATAAAGTTCAATATCGCCGTTGTCTAGTCTTTGTCTGTAAACACCACTAACAATATCTTTATCGGCTTTGAGTAATCGGCCGAGTGTATCACTACCAAATGAGATATCAGAATCTACAAAGAAAATATAGTCATAATTTGTAGACCAGGTTGCAACGAGATTTCGGACTTGATCAATCGCATATCCATAAAAATACTCGAAGTGTGTTTCATAACCGCCAGGCACATTCAAATTTATTAAAGATTTGGCTGTTTCATTCTCGAGACCTTTATTGGTCGGGACAGCTATTAAAATTTTCTTTGTTGTTTCGCCATTCGTCATGTTCCTAATTCTTTCTGCATTTTTTGTTTGTTCATCACCGTTTATCTTATAATCATTTTTGTCATGTGCATCATTATACACGTAATGAATATGCGGCACACATATTACCTTTTCAGGGTCTGCCATCTCAAGCACATTATAAAATAGAGCACCATCCCCACCTGCCCTATAGTAATTACCGTCGGCATCTTTAAATGGATGGTAGCCATGTTGATGAATAAGACCAATAAACAGAGTACTGTCGAATGTTCTCAAGTGAGTGTATGGCATATTCCATGGGAACTGATATTGTCTATATTGTTTCGTTTGTTTAATTTCGGGCGGATATTCTTGTGAAATGAGTGGAATTCCATCTACGACTGACCAACATGAACCATACGTAAATTCGGCTCCGTCGTTGTAGAGATTATTGTAGTAATTGAAAATGTCAGGGTCGTTTACTAACCAATCATCACCGTCAAGCAACATGGCTATACTATCGCCCCTGCCCTCCAAAACACCAATTTGATTCGCGAGAGCTCCAACATTCTCATCATTCTGTTTAATGATAAAGTTTTTTCTCAGATTTTCGGGTAATCTGGCAACACAATTTACAGCTTCGCGATATGTATTATCTGTAGAAGCATCATCGACAATCCACATTCTATAATTTGAATAGTTTTGAGCAGCGACAGATTCAATACATTTGCCGATCCATTTTTCAGCATTGTAACATGGAGTAATAACATCTATTTTATTATATGGGGGCTGTGAAATAGAATCAACTTCTCCAGGATTTTTCCATCTCTTACCGAAAACTTTGTTCACTTCGGCATTAATTTTACTCGTCGCTTTAGTAATTTCTAAAGGAACAGGAACGCCAAGTTTATAATGAATATGACTATACCACTGTAGAGCTACAGATCTCCAAGAACATATGTTTCTAACTTGGCTACAAGCGTGCATTTTTTGTTGGTGTATCAGTCTCCCGTCTGATGACTGATCATAGGCTTCAAGGATAAGCTCAACAAATTTATCAACTTGTTCTTCTTCATTTAACCAACTGGCATTCATGAAATTTGGAACGACTGGATATGGGATCTTATACGATGCAATATCGATTGCGGTTTGTTCTAAAGCACCAAAATTACAAGTGATTACAGGAACCTTGTGATATAATGCTTCCAAAGTAGAGATGCCAAACGTCTCTGGAAAATCACATGGATATACAAAGTAGCTAGCTGCTCTCAAAATGTCTGAAATTTCGGCTTGCGGAATTACTCCAGTAAATTCAATTTCAGGATGATCTTTGACCATCTCTCTCCAATCAAGCTCTTGTTGATCAGGTTCCCCGTTATTCATGCGGTAATAACCACCGACAACTTTCAATTTTGCTTTAGGAGCTTTATCTAAAACTTTTGGCCAGATCTTTTTAACAAGAGGAACCATACCCTTTGTCACTGATGCATTAAATACGAATAAATTAGGATCTTTGGCAGCAGGATCAACCCACTCGTCGTTCATATGACCAATGCCATTTCGTGTCTGGAAAATGTATTTCTTTAAAGCATCGAAATGACGTTGGTTACCATGATTACAGCTCGTAACATATGACGTATGCCAATCAGATAAAGTGAAAATTTCATCTATTTTACCATTCACAACGAGCTCTTCTAAAAGCTGATCGCCATCTGAGAATGTATCATGCATCCAAAGAATCTTGTGTTTCGAACCAGCCAGAATTTCCCAAGAGTCTTTAAACGGTAGTACTGATCGCGTCACTATTACAACATCATATGGAGCTTTGAGAACAACAGTTCTAGCATTTAATATGTGGAAATAATTTACGCCGTCGTAATTTGCAGGGCGAGCATCACCTGAATGACAATCATTATAAATGTCTACGTTAATTCCTAATTTAGTAAGCTCTTCCGCCATTCTAATGACAGCAGTTTCAGATCCGCCTAATCCCCTCTTTTGGAGTGTTGTTCCATCATAATGAATTCCTAGTGGGTCTACAATCGCAATTTTCATTCATATCTCCATAATATACAAATTTATTTATATGTATAAATAATAAAAAGGAGTAAGTTTATGAACATATTATTTCATTTTGAGAACTTTGATGTTAGTTTAAATACAAATACTGAAATATTGACTTCAGCACAATTTCCTTAAAATTAAAGCGACCCTAAACTAATGACCAAGATTAGATTGGTGACTGGAACACCAGGTATTTATTCAATAGATACAATTGACATTCCAAACTTTCATAAAGTTAATTATGAAGTTACTATTATTACACCTACTATTAATCAGTATTCGTATCTAGAGTGTTCTTCAGATGGTAATGAATGCTATCAAACTCTTGAATCTTTCACGAGCGACAATTCTGCTCCTATTTTTATTGAAACGAACTGTGAAAATTTTTCATCAAATATTATTATTACGACTACTGAAGAGAATAATTTTATCATCGCAAATCGAGTCGATTTTTCAACTTCTAATTACGGCGAAAACACTAACATTGGCAAATTGATTAAGCACACTTCTGGATATGGTATCGATTGGGAATCCTCAGCAAACACCGTTTTAGTAAGATCACCATTGATCAACTCATTTGGCCCTTTCACCGAGTCTATGTTTTTGGGCATCGACGAAGAATTGCTTAATGATAATTGGATCGGTGTTAATGGATCTAAAAGAGATGAAAATATCTTCATCGCATCAGCACAGAAACCAAATTATCACTATCAAGAAATTGCAGTCGAACCAGACTTTAATTACGTTCTTGATGTTACAGATTTAATTTATACTATAGCTGATGAGATAAATGTAATAGAAAGAAGTGAAAGACAACAAGGACAGTGTTATGTTCGAGTTGGCTCTTCTCCTGGAGGAAGTGATTTACTTAACTTCCAAGCAACTATAAATCTTCTCACGTCAAGCTTTACTATAACACCTGTGACGGATAAGGTTTATGTTTCTATTGGGTTTGGCGACATCAATAATACAATCACATATGACTCAATTTCATTTAAAAAGAATGCTCCTTTCGAAACATGGAATGTTGGAGCTGGAACAACGTATGTTAAATGGGACGATATCGGCACTCTAGATACGCTTTTAAATATTATTAAACCTTCTGAAAGTGGGATAAATATTTCTATAGAAACGAATGCTGATAACAGTGTTCTAATTACACAGGGGGAAGTGTCTGTGAATGTGGGAACACAATTTGCTGGAACGAATAAACTATCATTTACCAAATTGGGAGCATCGTTGAATGCTGACACCATAGTTCCTATCGATTTGGATTACTCGTATGTGACATATATTCAATATGTAAACATGCCACTAAAACTTAGTTATGTTCCAGTAAACGTGTCTAATATCGATTTGCAGGCTCTATCATCATATGGTTAAAAAAACAAAACATTTTCAGAATGATATAGGTGTAGAAGGAATTGTTGCGAATGGGTCAATCGGTGCTCCTGGAAATGCTTTACTTTCAGACGGTGTAAAGACGTATTGGGGGCCAGGCGCTGGATTTACTGGTTCTAAAGGCGAAACTGGTGACTTTGGCGGGGCCTCATTCGATTACGCTTTCAACACAACAATTACGAACACTGATCCTGGCACCGGATTCCTCAAATTTAATAATTCAAATTTAACTCTTGCTACAAATCTTTATATCGACGACGAAGACGATAGTTCAGCAGATATTCAACAATATTTAAGAACAATCGACGATAGTACATCTACCATTAAAGGTCACTTTAAAGTTAGTATTAAAGCTGACCCGTCTCAATTCGTCATCTATACCATATCTTCCCTGGTTGAGAATGCAGGATATTTCGATGTAACGTGTTCATATATTGATGGTAGCACTACTTCATTCGCGAACAATTCTGACATAATCATTACGTTTGCTAGAACTGGTGATAAGGGTGAAATTGGTTTTACTGGATCTCAAGGTGTAATCGGATTTACTGGTTCTAAAGGTGATATTGGATCACAAGGTGTAATTGGCTTTACTGGCTCTGCTTCGACTGCTGTTGGTCCAACTGGTTTTACTGGTTCTAAAGGTGATATTGGTTTCACTGGATCGACTGGCCCAATTGCTGGAACTAATTCACAAGTAATATATAACAACGGCGGAGTTGCGGGAGGTGCTGCGGGTCTACTATATGACGACGTTAATAGTCGAGTTGCCGTTAACTTAACGTTCGCAAATGCACCATTAGAAGTTGGTGCATCTGCTACTACGTCCTCAAACATCGCGTATTTTAGCAATTCTTCTGGTTCACAAAAAGCAATAATAAGATTGGATGCTCAAGGAGACGGCGAGCTTGTATTAAGAGACGCGGGCAATAATGAAGATGTTCTATTATCTGCGGGCGGTGACAGTTATTTAAATGGCGGCAATGTAGGCATCGGAACATCTAATCCCATTGACCTTCTACATGTAAGATCGGGTGATACTGGACGCTTATGGGCAACAAATTCTAGAACTATTGCGGTAATTGAGGGCACTACCTCGAGCGGTACTGTTCTCTCTATCATATCTCCAGATACAGGTTATAGTGGCATTTTCTTCGGTGATGATGCAGAAGAAAATACTGGTCAAATACAGTATGATCACGCGACAAACCAAATGAGATTCATTACGAATTCAACTGAAAAACTCCGCATCGGTGCGGCTGGTGGTGTTACTGCTCTTAATGGGCCCGGTACTATTGCTAATGCGACATGGGATAATGGTTGGTTAAAGGTTGGGACGAACACTGCCGGTTGGAGTATGGACCCTAATGAGTTATATTCTGCAGGAGCTGCGACTATTGGGTCACTGTCAGGTTCTCTAGCTATAAGAACTAATGATGCTAGTAACCTCAACATATCTACTAACAGTACAATCCGCACCACAATCTCTGGTGCTGGTTTAATTACTGTAAGCGGTAATATGGTAATGTCTGGCGCTTCGTTTACTCCAGAACGCATCATACCAACAAACTTAACTGACTTCAATAGTGCTATAACAACACCAAATACTGTTCAGTTCATAAGAGGCCCATTCCAAACAATTAATAGACCGCCAGATGCAAACTGGCACACTGGCATACATCTTAGACACCCATCAACGGCCGATTATTCTACTCAGATTATGGCAGGTTCCAGTTTACAGAATCAACTGTGGCTTAGAAATAATGTCAATGGCACGTGGGAAGCTTGGGCTGAAATTTACCATGACGACTATCATCCTATAGCCGATGCTTTAACGACCGCACGAGATATAGAACTTAGTGGTGATGTTACTGGTACTGCTTCGTTCGATGGTTCGGCAGACATTAATATAGTTACATCTTTAGACAGTAACTATATTCCACTTACCACCGGAGGCACATATGATATCAACAGCGCATTGGCCTCAGGTGCGTATATAGGTTCCACTGCAAATTTTGTTAACCGAGGACCATCGAGTAGTAATGCAGGCGGTCTATTAACATTTAACACCCACCCCGGCGATTATTACAGTCAGTTTTGGTTCAATACGAGCGGTGGAGCAACATATATACGTCATGCGGCCAACGTGTTGCCAACTGGAACATGGCAAAGATTGTATGCAGATGACTATCACCCAGAGGCAGATGCCGTTGGTGGAATTCCAGCAGCTCAGATCCCATATGCCACTGGCGGAATATATGGTAGTACTAACACAGCGCCGTCTAGTGGTGGGATCGGTGCAGATGCCATACGTCGAAGCATGTTCTTCAGAGATAGAAATGAAGAATTTACATCACTAGGCTTACATATACAGCATGCATCACACACCGATTACGCATTTCAATTTGGTGTAGAAAGTTATACTTCCGCCAGCGGAAATATCAGCGCGCGATTATTAAATAATGGCACATGGGAAACACCAGTCAACCTTATTGACAATGGGGCGTCAGCACAGACAAAGACGGGGAACTTTACTGCCGCTAGACTCACCGCGTCTTCTGGATCTCTAGTATTATCAGGCGCATTAGCTAGGGCAGATTTTAGAGAAACAGATCAGGCAGTCGACGAAAAGAACTGGAGTTGGTTAGTAGACGACTCTAACATGGCGTTAAGGTTATATAATGATGCATTAACGAGTTATACTGGGCCCATTAAAATTGATAGAAATGGCACCACGTCTGATCTTATAACGCTGTCGCCTGATACTTTAATGTTAGACACCGATATATTAATTCCGTCAACTGGCTCTATGTATAAAGTTAACACTTCCCAACATGGATATGTCGCCCAACCAACTGGGGGCTTCCTCAACGGTCCAGTTAATACGGTAGGAGCTATTAAAATATCACTCCCTGTTCATGGTCCAACTGATATGTTATCATTTTGGGTAGATATATACGATTATACTGCAGGAGAATCTATATCTATTTTTGTGAGCGGGCATGTATATCAAACTACTGGAAATATTGAATGGATTCATCCAACTGTAACAATTCTTAGTAGCTTTGATAGTAGTAAAGATTATACAGTCCGCTTTGGTGGCGACGGCACTAATAACTGTATTTGGATTGGGGAATTAGATTCGACGTGGGAATATCCACAAGTCCTAGTTAGAGATGTTCAATGCGGATCTACCGCTACGGCTGAACATTATTCTAAAGGTTGGGCCGTAGCGGTAGTAACGGCTTTTGATACCGTTGGTCGTATAGTCTCAAACAATTTCCCAGTTGCGCAAAAACTTGGTGTTGCGCGAAATATTGCATTATCTGGAGACGTTACTGGCTCTGCATCCTTTGATGGATCAGGAGATATTAGCATAATATCAGACGTTTCGAACATTACTGGTCCTTTGACCGTAGATGGCACAATTACCGGTTCTACACTCACTGCGTCCGATGCTGATGTTGGTCTTAATCTTAAGGCGGGCGACACGTATTCTGTCTTTGCTGGAGATCAAATTAGGTTTGGATATAACGGAACAGATGATTATCGTCATTCTATAGGAACACGTCATTCATCTAGCACGAAGATTTATAATGCCATAGACTTTTATCTGTGGGACTATGGAACAGATGCCGCGGCATCTGTAGGTACATATAAAGTGCTTACTCTGGACCAAACTAGTAGTGTTTTAGATTCTCCTTTTACTATAGTGACACAATCATCGACTATTGGAGGGACGTCTTGGAATAATGGTTGGCTCAAAATTGGATCAGCAGTCGCTGGTTGGGCAATCGATTCGAATGAGATTTATGGCGCAGCCGCAGCAACTATTGGAACAATTACTGGTCAACTTGATATTAAGACAGTTGACACGAGCAATCTTGTATTATCCACTAACAACACTTCCAGAATGTTTATCAATGGCACTACCGGATATGTCGGTATTGGTTCTACTACGTCCACTCCAGAAGGCCAATTGCAGATTATTAGCACAGCTGCAGGTACTGACAATTTCTGGGTTAAAAATAGTAAAGCAGAATGGGATCTAAAGATTGTTGAGAAAAATTCCGGTACTGCCAATCTCCCACTATTTTCCCTTGGTCTATATTATCAGAACACTACATCACAATGTGAAATCCTATTTGAACGTGGTAGTGGATCTACCGATGGTGAGATGTCATTTAGTACTAACGGTACCGAAAGAATGCGTATAGATGATAAAGGCAGAGTTGGTATTGGTGTATTAGACCCGCAAACAGACCTAGACGTGGATGGAGAAATTAAAACAACCGGATTAATTACTGCTACTGGTGGAGTCACTTTAGGTTCAGGAGCTGATCTTACTCTACAAGGTTTAGGGGCTCTACTACAACACACTAATGTGAGCAGTAGAGACAAACTTCGAGTTTGGAATACAAGTACATACACTATTGGTATGCAGAATTTCTTTAACTTTGGAGGTCTTACTAATAATTTTGCTATGACGTTTCAAATGAGTGATACTGATGGTCGCGGATTTTGGTGGGGTGATACTACACACACTCAAGGGCAAGGCGCCATGTCCGTAACGACGAATGGTAAATTGACGGTCGCGCATTCTATAAGAGTTGGGTTCGGTGAGTCTGATACAACTACACCAGGTACAACTCACGATTTAGAGGTTAGTGGTACTGCTTCAGTAGATGGTGGTATTGAGGTAGGATATCGTGCAATCCCAAGGTCTACTACGACTACTACAGTTGCGGTTGGAGATAATGGTAAATGTATAGCACTCACTAGTAATATAACGGTTCCTGCTAGCACATTTTCTGCAGGAGATGCGGTGACTTTATATAATAATGGAGCTACTTCTCTCACGATTACCCAAGGTACTGGTCTCACATTAAGATTAGCCGGCTCGGCAACTACAGGCAATAGAACCTTAGTACAACGTGGCTTATGTACACTTTGGTTTAATTCGGCAACTGAAGCAATAATTTCTGGCGCAGGTCTAGCATAATGGGTATACAACAAGCACTATTTGCGGTCACATCAGGGGAAATAATTATAGTTCCTAATTTTGATGCTGTTAGTATAGTGTCGCAACCGCCTGCCGAAGCTATATATGAATTAGATCACAGAGGGGCTTCTTCAATAACATCAGTGGACCCATCGCCTGATTGGGTTATCCCGGCGCCGCCGGACGATTCGAGTATTTATGAAGTCCGAGCTACAGTACAGAGTGGTACAAATCCCACTGGTGATAACCTAGGAGTTTGGTTATCGCTACAGAGTACGAGAAAATGGATACTAGAGCAAAATCAACAAGGAACAACAACCGCTAACGTATTTATTGAAATACGAGCGACCGGTGGTTCGGTACTAGATAGTGCATATGTAAATATCACAGCAACACTAACAGCATAGTAATATAAATAAATCATGGAGGCAATATGGCAACGCATAATATTACAATCACATATCCCGACGGGCAAGCTTCAACTATTTTAGATGCTATTAAAGGTCATATGGCATTTGATAGTGGTTTGGACGCAGGGACAATCACGAATGCTGAAGCACTAGCCTTCATCGACGACGAGACTAGAAATTTAATAAGACGGATCGTCAAGAACAGAATTCAATACGAAGCATCTGTTGTCGCTCAACAGACACCAGTAGATATTACTTAATGGAGAAAATTAATGGAAAATGAAAATATTACTCTTACACTTAGTGTAAATGATGCGAACTTAGTTTTGCAGGCACTACAAGAACTACCTTATAGGGTTTCAAATAAACTAATTGAAAACATTCAAGCTCAAGGTTCTCAACAAATACAACCGCAGACACAAACCGCTTCGGACGAAGACTCGCAGGAATAAAGAACTGCATAGGTAATTTTCCATTTATAAATAATTAAAAAGGTGGAGAATTACTTATGGCAATTCCAAAGTCGAGAGAAGAGTTTAAGGAATATTGCTTAAGAGCTCTAGGTAAGGGCACGATTAGTATCGAAGTTACCGAAGAGCAGATTGATGATCGTATTGACGAATCTCTTAAGTTTTATTGGGACTATCACTTTGACGGTACAGCTGAAGTCTATTATCGACATCAGGTATCAGAATCAGATAGAATTAATGGATACATCACACTTCCTGAAAATATTCTGGGAGCAGTAGAAGTATTTCCATTAGGTGATCCTTCTATTAGCTCTAATGATCTCTTCAACATTCAATATCAGATCGCATTGAATGATCTCTATACATTAACGTCAGTTTCTCTGTTGCCATATTATATGACAATGGAGCATTTGTCACTTATTAAAGAGATTTTGGTTGGACGTATTGCGTTGAGATATGAAAGACATAAGAACTGTCTGCATCTTGATATGGATTGGGGGAAAGTCAGAGCTGACCAATTCCTAATGGTAAAAGCTTATCAAGTAATTGATCCTGACGTGTATTCTGATGTTTGGGGTGATAGGTGGTTACAGAACTATACTACTCAAAAGATTAAATATCAGTGGGCATCGCATCTAACCAAATATACTAATGCTAACCTTGCAGGTTCTATACAAGTAAACGGTGAAAGAATGCTTAATGATTCTGAAACTAAAATTAAAGAGTTAGAAGATGAAATGATCGTCAGTTATTCCTTACCTGTTACTGACATGGTGGGGTGAATTACATAGTTTTATAAATACTTTCGAAAGGAATTATTTATGGAAAAATATGGATTCGTTTATATTTGGAGAGATAGAAAGCATAAAAGATATTATATTGGATCCCATTGGGGAACCGAGGATGATGGTTATATCTGCTCATCTTCTTGGATGAAGCAGGCCTATGATATTAGAGAAAAAGATTTTAAGAGAAAAATTTTATCTAGACACTTTGATAGAAAAAGTATGATCGAAGAAGAAAATAGACTATTATCTAAAATTAAAGATGAAGAGGTTGGTAAAAAGTATTATAACTTCAGAAACCAATCTTTTGGACACTGGTCTATAGATAAGGACTTAAGAGAAACAACAAAAGAAAGAATCTCTAATGCTACTAAAGAAGCAATGAAGAGACCTGATGTACGTAAAAATTATGAAGAAGGACTAAAAACTAGAGATTGCAGATCATCAGATGAAGACGTTAGAAAAAAACGATCAAAATCTATGAAAAAAACTATGGCATTAAAGTTTCCAATTGAAAATAGACGAAAAAAATTAACTGAAGAAGAAAGAAAAGAGTATTATTCAAATAAAGCTAAAGACAATTGGTCTAAACCAGGATTTAAAGAAAAGGTTGGTAAAACAATAAGCGAGAGTCTTAAAGCTTCAAAAGAAAGTAGATCAAAACAAATGTCAAGTCTAAAATGGTACAATAACGGAAGTCAAAATGTTAGAAGAAAAGAGCATCCCGGCAATGAGTGGGTATTAGGTAGAGTTTAATGTTCAATCTTGGATTTGATTTTTATAACAACCAAAACGAGAAAAATCTTCTCAATGATTTAATGTCCGAAAGTGTAAGCATTTACGGACACGATATCTATTACTTACCGAGAGAACTAATTAATAAAGACGACATTTATGGCGAAGATACAGTCTCAGAATATAATGAGAATTACTTCCTAAGAATGTACATCCGGTCTTATGATAATTTTCAAGGCGACGGATCATTCCTGTCTAAATTTAATCTTGAAATTCGTGATCAAATGGTTTTCACTGTTTCACAGCGAGATATTAACGATCAACTAAATGTTGAAGGAAATATTCGTAGACCACAAGAAGGCGATTTAATCTACTCAACAATGATGAAGAGAATATTTGTCGTAGAGTATGTTAATAAAGAAGCGCTGTTCTATCAGCTCGGTGATCTCCAAGCGTATGATCTTACATGTGAAGTTTGGGAATACTCTAATGAGAAGCTGCGCACTGGTATCGAGGAAATCGATCGCTTAGAAGAAAAATATTCATTCGACATCGAAGAGCAAGGTTTCCTTACTGCGGATGACTTTATCATTTTAGATTCAAATGGATTTGGGTTTATAAATGACGAGTTCGATTATGATACACAGTTACTAGACGTCTTCGCTGACAACGATGAAATATCTGAAGAGGCAGTTCCAATCGTAGATTGGTCAGAAACAAATCCTTTCCAAGATCCAATTTGATGAGAGGGACTTAATAATGTTTGGTCAAGTTTATTCAAACAGAGCAATTAGAAAATATGTAATCTTTTTTGGTTCACTCTTCGATAACGTTTTCGTTACAAGAGATGCGCCCGATGGTTCTCGCGAGCAGACGATGAAAGTCCCTCTAAATTATGGACCCACTGAAAAGTTTTTGGCAAGACTTGAAGGTAATCCTGATCTTGATAGGGAAGTGGCTCTTCAGTTGCCGAGAATGTCGTTCGACATTACAAATATGTACTACGATTCTCAGCGCAAGCTCGCATCAACAAGGCGCATCGTGTGTCCTGATCCTGAAGGCGGGGAAGGTGTCACATATAATTATGTTCCTCAACCATATAATATTGAATTTAGTTTACACATTATGACAAAGAGTCTAGAGGACCGTTATAGAATCGTCGAAAGCATTTTGCCTTTCTTCGGTCCTGATTTTACGGGGACTCTTACTTTGGCAAATGAAGTTAAGTATGATATTCCAGTCGTATTGAACGGAATCGACAGTTCAGATACTTTTGAAGGACCGTTTGAACAGAGACGAGCATTAATTTCAACACTTAACTTTACACTAAAAGGCTATGTCTTTGGGCCAACACGATCAGATGGTCGCGGTCTCATTAGACAAGCTGAAGTTAACGTTAAGATTCCCGAAACGTTTGCAACACTTGATCAAAATTTACCAAATGTTGTTGAAGTTGTTGTAACGCCGGGACTTACATCAAATGGAGAGCCGACAAGTAATTCGGCATTAACTATCGATAAGAGTCTAATAGGACCAGACGATAATTATGCATACATTGTCGACATAACAGAAAACTTATGAGTAAAGAATTAGAAAAGGCGTTAGATTTACAGCCTGACGAAGATGGAACATACAGAGTTCCCACAATAAAAGAAGATAAAGAAATCATCGAAACTGATGATAATACCGACGCAGAGAAGATAGAAAATGACTTCGATCTCGGTCGTGACTCGTTGCACGATTTAATTGAAAAGAGCGAAGAGGTTATTGAAGATATGATGTCCATTGCGAGACAATCTCAACATCCTACCGCATACGCAACTTTAAATCAGATGTTAAAAACACAAGCAGATTTACATAAGGACTTAATGTCCATGCATTCTAAAAAGAAAAATCTTCTTAAGAATGGCAGAGAAAACAAAAAGACTGAAACAGAAGGTGAAACTACTACCAATCAAAACATCTTTGTAGGAACAACGGCTGAATTTGCGGCACTAGTTGATCAGTTGAAGGAGAACAAAGATGGATAATGACGAACTGTACGATGACTATAATGACAGAGGATATTTAGGAAATCCCAATCTCAAGAGACCGAGACAGTCTGTCCATTGGTCAGAAGAGCAAAAGGCTGAATGGATTAAGTGCGCACTGAACCCAATCTATTTTTCTGAAAAGTATATTCAGGTCGTCCACGTGGATCATGGGTTTATTCCTATTAAACTCTACGATTATCAAAAGGAGATTGTAGATTCTATTAGTACAGGTCGTCGAGTTGCCGTATGTACATCCAGACAGGCTGGAAAGTGCGTTAAAGATTCAACAACTATAAATATTAGGAATAAAAATACTGGCGAAATCCAACAAATTGCAATAGGCGATTTTTATGAAATGCAAAAGAAACATTCTCAAAATGAGAATAACGAAGAGAAGTGATATATTAAATCTTACGGATTTGAGAACGGTTGTTGCTTGTACGAAATATAACATAAAAATTCCTAGAAGAATGAACGATAGAATTATGAAATCTAACAAATCGTGGCAAAAGAGAATAAGGTGGATTGAAAATATTAATAACTACTCTGGCAAGAGGGGGATGTCGAAAGAATATTTAAAGGTTTTGTATGATAATGATTTGCATATGTTTAATACTTCTAGAAAAAAACTATCCGATAGAGTAACTGGTAAAAACAATCCCGGCTTCAGTCATGGTGGCAAATTTTCTATTTATTCTAAATACAATCCAAATTATAGCGATGCTAATAGAAAAAAAGCATTAGAAAAAAATAAAAGCGCGCAATTAAACGGTTCATCAATAAGAACTATACAGTATTGGATGAATAAAGGTTTTTCTCGCGAAAAATCTAAAGAAAAATTATCAGAGCATCAGGCAACATTTAGTAAAGAAAAATGTATAGAAAAATATGGATATTATGCAGGTATAGAAATTTGGCAAGCTCGTCAAGACAAATGGCAAAATACACTTAATTTAAAATCTGATGACGAGACAGCTAAAATTAATCGAAAGAAATCAACTAAAATAAATTATAAATCTTTATGGAAAAAAAAATTAGACTATCCTGGAATACTATATTTGATAGAAATTGATAACAACCATTTAAAAATAGGAATTACTACAAAGACTATTAAAGACAGATTTAACAGATGTAATTTTAACTATGTTGTTATTCATGAATATAAAACAACAATAAGTAAAGCTTTTGAAATTGAGCAATTAATACTAAGAAGATTTAAAGAATATAGATTTACAAATAAACATACGACAGAAAATTTAAAAATTGATTGCTTAAATAATCTTCAAGAATGCATATTCGAAAATGAAAAGCGTTCATATACTGAAATAAGAGAAGAAGTTAGAAAATATGTCTCTATCTAATAAAATAAACCGAAAATTTGTTGATTCTATAGATTTGTGCGATTGGGAAGTTGAAACAGATACTGGTTGGAAAGATTGTTCTTCAATACATAAAACTATTGAATATGAAATTTATAAATTAGAAACTGAAAATGGTACGATTTTAGAATCTGCAGATGATCATATCGTATTTGACGAAAATATGAATGAAATATTTGTCAAAGATTGTATCCCCGGTCAAACTAAAATTCAAACAAAAGACGGTCTACAACTAATAAAGTCAATTGAAAATACTAATACATTAGAAAATATGTATGATATTACAGTCAGTGGCGACGATCATAGATATTACACGAACAATATACTTAGCCACAATACAACGACCGCGGCATGTGTCATTTTGCATTACATCCTTTTCAATAGATACAAAAGAGTTGCTCTGCTTGCTAACAAAGCCGATGCCGCCAGAGAAATCTTAGAAAGAATTAAAATTGCTTACGAAGCACTTCCAAAGTGGATTCAGCAGGGTATTAATGAATGGAACAAGGGTTCTATTTCATTGGAAAATGGTTCGACTGTTATTGCAGCCGCGACATCATCATCTTCAATTCGCGGTAAATCTTGTGTTTCTGGGGATACTAGAGTTTGCATTGAAGATGATGATAACTACTACTTTACCGAAATATCAACATTAATAAATAAAAAGTAGTTTCATCAAAGTAGAATTATGTATTATACTGTATATAGAACAATTAATAAAATTAATCAAAAAGAATATGTTGGTTTTCATAAAATACACGATATAGAAAATATCGTATGTCAAAAATCTGAAGATGGATCAATTTATCGCGATGGATATCTTGGCTCTGGTAAACTCATGAAATCTGCTTTAGAAAAATATGGACCCTTGAACATGTGCCAAGAATTATTATTATTGTCACATGACAAAAAGGAAGCAGAAGAATATGAAAAAGATATAGTGAATGTTGAATGGGTAAAGAATGAAGACAATTATAATTTATCTATAGGTGGTAATGTGTGTATTTTGTTTGGTGAAGATAATGGGTTTTTTGGTAAGAAACATTCACCAGAAACTATATCGAAAATACAAGATACGAGAAATCAAACATTAAAAGAATCACCATTTAATTTTGCTGAGTGTATGCATGTAGACACCAATGAAACATTTTATAATACTAAAGATGCTTGTGATTCTTTTAATGTAAAATTCGAAAGATTTAATGTTGCTAAACTTGTGTATGAAAACAAACTAATCTTTAAATCTAAATACTTACAAACCAAAAGTCTAGATTTTTATCATGAAAGAGTCTTGTTTTTATCCGAAACACAAGAAAGAAAAAAGAAGAAATCTGAAGATACATCAAAAAGATTTAAAGGGATTGCAAAAACAAAAGAATCTAATATTAAAAGAGGAAAATCTATATCTAAGTGGATAAATGAAAACCCAAATAAACATAAAGAAAAAATGAATAAGATTAATAAAAATCCAGAAAAGATTAAAAAGACAGCTGAAAAACATTTGGGAATGAAAAGATCAAAATCAACACGAGAAAATATTTCAAACTCTCTAAAAGGCAAAACGTCAAAGAATAAAGACAAGATTTTTATCTTTAATATTAATACAAACGAACGTAAAATGATAGAAAAAGATTCTAATGTTCCTAATGGGTGGTCTAAAGGTTATGGTAAAAAATGAAAATTCTTTCAGAAGGAAAATTTAGAAGTTTCAATGGTTTTCAGTCGATGGGGATTAAACCTACATATAAACTAAATTTCGACAGTACCCAAATAGAATGCACAGATGATCATTTATTTTTAAGAGACGATGGTGTGTGGGTTGAAGCAAAAAATATGGTTGTCGATGAAAAATATTCTAAGTATAGATTTTTAAATTCAATTAAAACAAAAAAGCAAATAGAAGTTTTTGATGCAATAAATGTAGAAAATACAAATTCATTTTATGCTGAAGGTATTACTGCTCACAATTGTTCTCTCTTATATATTGATGAAACGGCGTTCGTTGAAAATTGGGATGAATTCTTCCAATCGGTTTATCCAACCATTTCTTCTGGTAAGAAAACAAAAATTCTTTACACCTCAACACCAAATGGTTTAAACCACTTCCATAAGACGTGCGAGTTTGCACAGTTAGCAGAAGATGATGTCGATTATAACGGATTTACATATATCGAAGTGCCATGGCAAAGGGTTCCTGGTAGAGATGAAGCCTGGAGAAAAGATACACTAGCAGCAATGAACGGTGATACAGAACAATTTGCACAAGAATTCGAGTGTGTGGGTGAAGATACTGAAATCATTCTTAAAGACATAGGTAGTGATGAGATTGTAAAAACTACTATTGGAAAACTATATCGCTGGATGCAAATGGAAAATTCTTAATTTATAAAAAACTATAATAAAAACAAAGGCCAAAAGATGTCCAAGTATCAAGTTTTAACACCATCTGGGTGGAGCAACTTTTCTGGAATAAGAAAAAAGCATTCTAACAACACAATCTCAGTAATGTCTGGTGATTTAATTTGTACTAAAGATCATAAATTAAAGATTAATGGAGAATTTGTTGAAGCTCAAACATTAAAGTATACCGAAGAAGAGCCTCAAAACGTTTATGATCTAATTGATGTCGAGCTGAATAATGAATATTATACGAATGGATTAATAAGTCACAACTGTGAATTTCAAGGTTCATCTGGTACCCTTATTAATGGTGCCACATTAAAAAATCTTACAAAGAAAATTCCCATCGAACAAGTTGATGGTATTTCACAGTATTTTAGACCTGAAGAGGGTCATAGATATGTTATGACGGTCGATACTTCTCAAGGTAAAGGTTTAGATTATTCAACATTCCAAATGATTGACATCACGAAGATGCCTTATCAACAAGTGTGTGTTTATCGAAACAATCTAGTTACACCGCTTGACTTCGCTGAGATCATCTTTAGGCTAGCTAGAGCATATAATGACGCAACTATACTCATCGAACTGAATGATGTCGGTGAACTTGTAGCAGAGTCTCTCTATAATGATTTTGAAGCAGACAATTTGATCTTTACAGAAAGCGCTGGCTCCCGAGGAAAAAGAATTTCTATGGGATTCGGTAAAGCTACGGAAAAAGGTATTCGTGTTTCGAAAACAGTAAAGGGTATCGGATGTTCTGTCCTCAAGCTTCTTGTAGAACAGTATCAATTAGTGATTCACGATCATGAAACTATTTTTGAGCTATCAACATTCTCAAAGAAAGCCAACTCGTATGAAGCTGAATCAGGTCATCATGATGACTTAGTAATGCCACTTGTTATCTTTGCATGGATGACTGATCAACAATACTTTAAAGATATCACGGACATCAACACTCTTATGAAATTGAGAGACAAATCTGATGAAGAAATCATGCGCGAGCTCGCTGGAGTCGGATTTATTTCTGATGGTCATGATTCCCACTTCGATACACCTGAATATATGCCTATAATCGACCTCACTGAGGAAATGTACGAAGAATTTAAGAATTTCTTTTAATGTGCTATTCTTATAAATATTAAGAATTGTAAGAACAAAACCTTCGTCAAGGGAGATAAAGATGGCGTTTCAAGTTAGTCCGGGAATTAATACCAGCGAAATTGATCTAACCACAGTTATCCCATCCGTTGCTACAACTGAAGCTGGGATGGGTGGTGTATTTGGTTGGGGTCCGATTGGTAAACTTTCTCTTATTAGTTCAGAAAATGAACTAGTTACAAAATATGGTAGTCCGACAAATAATAATTACGAGACATTTTTTACCGCAGCAAACTTCTTAGCGTACTCAAATGCGCTATATATCAGTAGAGCTGCTGTCACAACTGGTTTCTCAAACACACTATCATCAGATTTAAACGGTAACACGACTCTAGTAATTGCCGACCCATCCACTGGCATTACTGTCGGACTAGGCGTTTACGGCGAAGGTATTCCTGATGGAGCAACTGTCGCAACAGTTACTTCGAATACTACAGACACTATTATTGAAATGGATCAAGCGGCAACTCTTGGCAATTCTACAGTCGTATCAGCCGAGACACTAAACTTCTTTGATACTGATATTGCATTTAATGCTGTAGCGAACAGCGCCGCCGCAGTCGACCGTATAGATTATACCATTAAAAACAGTGATGATATTGACAACGTTTCTATTCCTGTTGGCGTAGAGTATGTTGCAAAATATCCAGGTAATAATGGTAATTCGCTTAAAGTTTCTGTATGCGATACTTCAGAGCAATATGGATCAACTGTTAACCCATTTGCTCTAGATGGTTATACAAACACAACCATTATTCCAGGGCCTGAAACAGGTTTTACTCTGGATGTTAATGCTACAACTGGTAATGTTGTAATTTCTAACTCAGCGACGTTGGACTTCTCTACTACTTACACTGCGGCTGGTGCTCTAAGAGACAGTTTCGTAGTTGGTGACGTTGTCGAGGTTGGTAACACTTCAATCGGTAAGCAACAACTGAAGATTAAGACTGTTGGTCTTCTCCAAAACACCAACCCACAATCTCCATCTGGTGAAGTTTACTTTGATCTTGTGTTTGAACAGCCATTCGGAAGATCTGCTAACTGGTCTGCAAATACTGTCGATCGTAAGTGGGAATATTCATCTGTTGTTGATAGCGCTCCAGGTACTTCACTTCCTGTAGCTGACCTCGGTCGTACTGAAACAGATCAACTAAGTGTTGTTGTTGTAGACCAAGACGGTAAGTTTTCTGGAACTTCAGGTTCAATCTTAGAAGTTTATCAAAACCTATCTAGAGCTACAAATGCACGAAACTCAGACGGCACTTCAAACTACTATAAAACAGTTATCAATGACACCTCACGTTATGTTTGGAATGTGAATGACAGAAGTGGTGCTTCTTCAGCAAACACTCTTACTGTTGTCGATTCTACTGAAACAAACCCATTCACTGGTTCGTTCGGTGGTGGTTCTGATGGTATTACAGAGTCTGATGGTAGTATTACTGCTCTCGCTTCTGCTTATGATTTATTAAGCGACGCGAAAACTATTGACCTATCACTTGTTCTTGCCGGCAAATCTGTAGGTGTTAATGACACACAACTAGCAAACTATCTAATTGATAATATCGCTGAAGTACGCAAAGATTGCGTCGTGTTTGTTTCACCAGCTAGAGCAGACGTGGTTGGTACGGGCGTTACAGGTACTCAAGCTGATAATGTTGTAGAATTTAGAAACAACATGAGAAGTTCTTCTTATGCATTCCTAGACTCTGGTTACAAGCGCCAGTACGACAAATACAACGATGTTCTAAGATACATTCCATTGAATGGTGATGTCGCTGGTCTTGCAGCTAGAACGGATGATGTTAGAGATCCATGGTGGTCTCCAGCCGGTTTCAATAGAGGTCAGATTAAAAATCTAACAAATCTCGCTTGGAACCCTAATCACACTGAAAGAGATGCTCTATACAAAAATGACGCCAACCCAGTAGTTTCGTTCCAGGGTTCTGGTACAATTCTATACGGTGATAAAACTGCACTTGGCCGTCCATCAGCATTCGATAGAATTAATGTTCGCCGTCTGTTTATCGTATTAGAAAAAGCGATTGCTACAGCCGCAGAGTCTACTCTTTTCGAATTCAATGATGACTTCACTAGAGCTCAGTTCAAAAATCTTGTTGAACCGTTCTTAAGAGATATTCAAGGCCGCCGTGGTATTTCCGACTTTAGAGTAGTTTGTGATGAAACGAACAACACACAAGAAGTAATCGACGAAAATAGATTTGTAGGCGATATTTACATCAAGCCAGCTAAATCTATTAACTTCATTCAACTTAATTTCGTAGCAGTACGAAGCGGCGTTGAGTTCTCTGAAATCGTTGGCAAGTTCTAATTAATCTTTTGACCAAGAATACTTAAAACTGCCACAGTCATAAATTCTATAGTAGCCAAGGGAAGACATTTTTTCTAATTCTGTCTTCCCTTGGGCTACTATTTTTTTGTTTTGATATTTTAGTCTACTTTCCAAACCATTAGGATTATTTTTATCATAATACCAATAATTAGCATTGGTTTTACCTATTAGTTTGAAACCAGATTTAGGATATACATTACCATGCCCAAATCTAAGGTCAGCATATGTTAAGCAATTGGTTGGATTATATTCTTTAGTAAAAAATGAAAACATTTTACTAAATCCACCTATTACAGTAAATCCCGCCTTTGTACTATATCTAGTAATTTCATATTGATAGTTTTTATCGAATCTAGATTTAGACAATGAAAGTACAGATATTAATTGCTCATTATGAAATAGTCCCAAATTGATAGAACTATTAACATATCCAGATATGTGATTTTCTTTATGGAATTTTTTAGATTCAAATGATTGTATTGGTGATACATGACACTTTCTAGCAAAAACTCTCTCGCTAATTCCTAAACGTTGTTTTATCATAGATTCTATTAATGACCTTTTCTCTAAAAATTCACTTTCAAATATCGTCATAATAGATATATTTCTCTCTTTAAAAAACAAGGCTTTGTTTTGATGGTAGTTTTTATCATCTCCTAACTTATAAGAATGCCAATATTCGCCGCAATATTCTATACCAAAATTTTTATCGGGTACGAAGCAATCTATTTCAAATGTGTTTTCGAACTTTTGCATATGACAATCTAGTCCTAAACTTTTAATAAATGTCTCTACTTCTATCTCGCCTTTAGATCTATTATATGAATGAAGTTTAACTGGAATTTTTTTTTCTTTAAATGCCCACTTTAATTGTTCTACTGAAATATTTTCTTCGTTCGCGATATCTTTTAATGTCTTAGTTTTATTTTCTATTTTATATTTGTTGATGTTTTTAAGAATAATGTTTCGTCGTTTTTCCCACGTTTCAAAGCATGTAAAATATTCAATACTATTTTCTTTAATAATAGTTTTTACTAGTGATCTATTCAAGCGAAAAGTCTTTGATATTTCATTTATCGATAATCCATCATTGATAGCATCTCTAACTAATTCGACATTTGCTTTATTCTTTTTAATATTTAAATCTAAATTATATTTTTTCATTAATCCTCTTATAGATGCTAAAGACATGCCATATTTGTCAGCAATTTTTGTTTGTGTCATATTAGGAATATTGCACTCATCAATAAGCTTATTTTTTTCTATAAAGACTAAATCATTTTTTTCTAATAACTTGGTCATGCTGTGAGCATTTCTATTATAAACTTCACATAATTCTTTAAAGTTATACTTATACCTTTCTAGATTGTTCTTTAAATTTTGCATATTAATACCTATAAACTTTATACAAATATATTTATCATCTTAATTATGTGAAACGAATAAATAAATAAAACAAAGTTCACTAGGAGATAACAGCAAATGGCATTTAATATCAATGATATTCGCTCACAACTAACATTTGATGGGGCAAAACAGAATCTGTTCCAGGTACAGATTACCAATCGTGGTAACGCTGTAGCAGACCTTAAAGTTCCATTTATGGCTCAGGCCGCTTCTCTTCCTGCATCCAACTTAGGTACTATTCAAGTTCCTTATTTTGGCAGATTTATGAAGCTGGCTGGTGATCGTACTTATGACCCATGGGTTGTAACAATCATTAACGACGAAGATTTTCTTATCAGAAATGCTATGGAAGAATGGTCAAATAAGATCAATAGATTCCAGGGTAACATTCGTGACATTCGTGATTACAAGTCACAAGCACAAGTAATTCAATATGCGAAAGACGGATCTGCCCTAAGAATTTATGAGTTTGATGGAATATTCCCATCGGTAGTATCACCTATCGATTTAGGTTGGGACATTAATGACTCATATGAAGTCTTTCAGGTAGAATTCCAGTACGATTACTGGACAGTTTCAGGTGGTAGCACTGGAAACGCGGGTGGATCTTAATGGGTTCGGGAGAATTAACTCCCGTCTCATTTGTTTAATTATTAATTAAGGATTGGATTAATTATGGCGCGCTTATTTGGGTTTGAGATTACAAGAACAGAACAGGAACCTTTATCTTTCGCATCTCCAGAAAGAGATGACGGAGCTATTACTGTGTCTGAAGGTGGTATTTATGGCACATATGTCGATATGGACGGTACTATTAAATCAGAAGCTGAACTAGTAACAAAATATAGAGATATGGCTGGGCACTCTGAAGTGGATATTGCTGTTGATCACATTATCAATGATATGATCGTTCAAGAGCCAGAAGAAAAGGCTGTCCAGTTGTTAATGGACAATACTAAATTTTCTGAACCCCTAAAGAAAAGAATCAACGAAGAATTTAATGAAGTTCTTCAGATTATGGAGTTCAATGAGCTCTCATATGATATTGCTAAAAAATGGTATACTGATGGTAGACTGTACTATCACTGTATCATTGACGAAAATGATCCTATGAAAGGGATCACCGAACTTCGCTATATCGATCCGCGCAAGATCAGAAAAGTAAGACAACAGAAAGAAGTTCGCTCAGAAGACGGTACCACATTTAAAAAGGTAACGAGAGAATACTACGTCTTTAATGAACGTGGCTGGTCTAAAATGGCAGGCACCCAAGCTGTTCCATCGACTAGTTCAGCAAATGGTTTAAGAATTGCTAAAGACTCTATCATCCATTGCACTTCAGGTATTCCTAGTTCGAGTGGTGGTGATCTAGTTCTCGGTCATCTCCATCAAGCTATCAAACCTCTAAATATGCTTAAGACTATGGAAGACTCTCTAGTCATTTATCGTATTTCTAGAGCTCCTGAAAGAAGAATCTTTTATATCGATGTCGGCAACCTTCCCAAGATGAAGGCTGAACAGTACGTCCGCGACATGATGGTCAAGTTTAAAAATAAAACCGTGTACGATCAGGGTACAGGTGAAATTAAAGACACTCGCAAGTTTATGACCATGTTGGAAGACTTCTGGCTTCCACGTAGAGAAGGTGGTCGTGGTACCGAAATTACTACTCTACCAGGTGGTGAAAACCTAGGTCAAATTGATGATATTCTATATTTCCAAAAGTTACTTTATAAGTCACTTAAAGTTCCTCAGTCTAGATTAGATTCAGATGTTAATTTCAATTTAGGTAGATCGACAGAAATCAGTCGCGATGAAGTTAATTTTGCGAAATTTATTCAGCGCTTAAGAAACAAATTCTCTATTCTATTCATTAGAGCTCTCGAAAGACAGCTTATTCTTAAACAAGTACTTACACCCGAAGAGTGGGATGAAGCAAAAAATCTAATCGAATTCAGATACGCTCAAGATAACTACTATGCTGAATTAAAAGAGCAAGAGATTATGAGGGAGAGAGTTACTCTCCTAAGAGATATTGATGATTACGCTGATAAGTATTATTCGCATCAGTGGATCAGGAAGAATATTCTTAAACAGAGTGATGAAGAAATGGAGACGATGGACGAGGAAATTGAAGAGGAAAGAAATGATCCTCAATACAATCCTCCAATGGAAGAAATGCCACCGGGTGGCCCAGATGGAGGAGCGCCTGAAAATGGGCCAGTATCGCCTCAACAACAATCCTCCGGCCCTTCTAATTAATTCAAACTTATAAGTTTATAAATATAATCAAAAAGGACATTCGAAAATGCCAACATCAAAAGATTTACTGCAAAATTCTGTTTCAGATGACGCTCTGGGCTTTGCGGACGTATATACCGAATTGATGGATGAGAAAATTTCTTCAGCCGTTGAAGAAATGAGACTATCTATTGCCGAAGGTATTTATGGTTCCGGAGAAGAAGTACAGGAAGAAGCCGAAGCTCCAGTAGAAGTTTCTGAAGAAGGTTTAGATGAATCCGACGATGAAGATCTAGAAGATCTTGATCTCGATCTAGAAGATCTTGATCTAGAAGAAGACTTGGAAGAGCTAGGAGATACTGATGCCGAAGAAGACAACTAAAGAATTTTTTGAGGTCTACCGCCCAAAAGCTAAAGGCGAACAACGTTTCGTTGATAAACACATCACCATCAAGCATAAAGATGCTAATGGGAATGGTGACGATGTCTTTAAAGCAAAGAATGTTAAGGGTGTTGATAGAAGTCCAGACCACGGATATAATCCAGGCGAAGATGCTGATGTTTACGAATCTCTTCATAGAAATAAAGGTAATCTTATGTCAGACAAAGACGTAAAAGAAGATGTTGTCACTGAAGGTGTAGAAGTAAAAAAGACTGCCATCAAAGGTGGTCATGTTATTACTGTACATGATGGTAATAGTCAATCATTTCCTCTGCACCCTGAGCACCAAAATAAAATCAGAGCTCTTCAAAAGGGCGAAAAGACATCATTTAAAGATGAAACTGGTAGCAATGTTTCTGCTGAAAGAACTGGTTCATTAGTACATCTTAATCGTGGCACCGATGCGGGCAATCGTAAAGTTGCTGTAGGTTATCATCACTTTAAAGAGGGTCTAGAAGAAATCGCTGAAGGTATTAGAGCCTACTACGAAGAATTAGGTGAAGAAATTGAAACAGACGATTTATTAGAATTTGCTGATGAGATTTATGAAAGCCTATTTGAAGAAGTAGAAGAACTTGAAGAAATTTCTCAATCTACACTCAACTCTTATTCTAAAAAAGTTCAAAAGAAGATTGATTATCACAATAAAGCGGCTGAGAAACATTCAATCAGATCTGACGAAGATGATATTGATGGCGATGATGACGGTTACTTCTACAATCGAAGTAAATCGAACCAACACCAATCTAAAGCTAGACAGCGCCAATCTATGCAGAGTTTAGCTAAAGCTAAACAATCTGAAAAGGCAGCTAAATCGCACAGAAAAGACGCAAGGTCAAACAACTGGTCTCGTCTTAAAATTAAAGAAGATATTAAAACTAAAGAAGACGTTATTAATAGCTTTATTGATCGATATGTTACCGAAGATGTTAACACCTCAGCGATTAGTTTAGAAGACCAGCTTATTGCTAAGTTAGAAGAATATCTTCCAGAGTCACATATCAATTCTTTTGTTGATCTATTCAGAGAATTAAATGAAGATAACCAATTCCAAATGATTGAACATATCATCGACGAAGATAGTGTTAATGACATTATGAACTTCATCATTTCGGAAAAGAATTCTGAGGATGAAGCCTAATGACAACTACAGTAACGTCCAATAAGAGAAACATTTCAGCGCAAGTACATCTGAATGCTACAGACACTATTGTTGTAGCTGGCGCGACTGGTGTCTCTGATATTGCTATAGCGGATGAAGTACTTACTGGAGCATATATTACTCAAGTATTTGCCGGTTGTACAGGCGGCGGCAGCGTTACCATCACTAGAGGTGGTGAATTAATTGGTGCTTACGATTCAACTGGTTGGTATGATTATGCTGGTTGTGGAATGTCTCTAAATATTAATGCAGCTGATCCAGTGGTTGTTGCAATTACTGGTACTTGCTATGCTTTCATCGAACTTAAGAAGAAAGGAGCAGGTACCTCTGAGTACCTAGTAGGATAATGCAAATGAAACTGATCACAGAAATCAACGAAGACGTTGAAATGGTTGAAGAGCTAATCGACGAGGAAACTGGCAAAAAGGACATGTTCATTAAAGGCGTGTTCTTACAATCTGCTATTAAGAATCGTAACGGTAGAGTTTATCCTGAACAAGTAATGGACCAAGAAGTTCATCGCTATATCAACGAGACTGTAAATAAAAATAGAGCGATGGGCGAATTAGGTCACCCGTCAGGACCACAAATCAATTTAGACCGCGTTTCACATGTGATTACTGAATTGAAGAAGATTGGGACCGACTGGCATGGTTCTGCCAAGTTAACCAGAACGAAAATGGGCAATACTGCCCGTGGTCTTATCGAATCAGGCGTTCAGCTCGGAGTTTCTTCTAGAGGTATTGGTTCAATTAAAACCAACTCTAAAGGAATTAATGAAGTTCAGAACGACTTCAAACTAGCTACAGCAGCCGATATTGTTGCGGATCCTTCTGCTCCAGATGCCTTTGTAAATGGTATCATGGAAGGAGTTGAGTGGGTGTGGAAAAACAACGTTCTTGTAGCTGAAGAAATTGAAGAAGAAATTGAACAAGCTACACGCTCAAGAGAATTAGATGAGTCAAAAATGCTACAAGTGTTTGAAAAATTCATCCAAAGCATTTAAAAACCTTAAAATTAATAAATAAAATTAAGTTACCCAAAGGAGTACAAAATGGACGCGACAGACAAAAAGGCTGAAAGCCTTGAAGAAGTTACTACTTCAGAAATTGATGAAGGCACTGCTGCAGCTGATACACTTAAGCCTAAAGCTGGATCTAGCGGAACAGAATCCAAGTCCCAAATGCTTGACACTTTTGTCAAACTGATGGCACAACTCGGTAAAGAAGACATGACTAAGTTCTTCAATGACTCTATGGCTCAAATTGGTCACGAAGCCGATAAGGTTGGAGATAATGCTGCTAAGAACAGAGCTTCTGTTGCGGCTAAACCTTCTGCTGCTAAAGGCGCTGTCAAAGAAGATTTAGATGAAATCTTCTCAGAAGAAACTGAAGAACTATCTGAAGACTTTAGAGATAAAGCATCAACACTTTTTGAAGCTGCTTTGAACACGCGAATCAATTTAGAGACAGTACGTCTTGAAGAAGAATTCGGCGAAAAAGAAACAGAACTTCGCGAAGAGTTATCCGAAGAGCTTCAAACAAAGGCAAATGAAATCTTTGAAGAAGTTACAGAAAAACTAGACCAATATTTGAACTACAATGTAGAAGAATATATGAAAGAGAATAAAGTTGCTCTTGAAACTGCTCTAAGAGCAGAAATTGCTGAGAACTTTATCCACGGTCTACAAAATCTATTTAGCGAACATTATATCACCGTTCCAGAAGAGAAGATCAATCTTCTTGGTGAAATGAAAGCTGAAATTGATAGCCTAAAAGATAAGCTAAATGAATCTATCAATTCTAAGATGGAACTTGAAGCTGCTCTTAAGGAAAGTGTAAAATCACAAATCGTTTCAGAAGCAACTGAAGGATTAACTGTTTCTCAGAAAGAAAAACTAACTGATCTTGCTGAAGGTGTCGAAGAAACTGACCCTGAAGCATATGCTAAGAAGGTTGGTATTCTTAAGGAAAGCTATTTCGGTAAAAAGACAATCACTAATAATACTGGTCTGATTACTGAAGAAATTGACGGCGATGTTGAAGAGCTTGAAGAAGATGCTTCTACCGGCGCAAAGACACCGACAATGGATGCATATTTAAAACATATCGCAAAAAATAAGTAAAAAAACGTAGTTTAATAAATAAATTTGAACTAATAATAATAATGGTTTAGTAAACATTAGGGAGAAGTAACTAAAATGTCAAATCTAGCCGAAGAAGTAATGAATAAGTGGAAGCCACTTCTGGAAGCAGAAGACCTTCCGGAAATTAAGAATACCCACAAGCGCGCAGTAACAGCTCAGTTGCTTGAAAATACGGAAAATGCAATCCGTGAAGATAGAACAAGCGGGCTGCTTTCTGAAGCAGCACCAACAAACGCGACCGGCGCAAGCATTGATAACTTTGACCCAGTTCTAATTTCACTGGTTCGTCGTTCTATGCCTAATCTGATCGCATATGATATTTGTGGTGTTCAACCAATGACTGGTCCAACTGGACTAATCTTTGCTCTACGCTCACACTATGATGGTCAAACCGGCGATGAAACTTTCTACAATGAAGTTAACACCGGTCATACTGGTCGTGGTGGTGCTAATTCAACAGCAATAGCAGCAGGCTACAGTGCCTCTACTGATGTTGGTGGTGAAGCTGATAACGTTGGATCTACTCCGGACGTTGCTAACAACGCTGGTGCTAATACTTACGCTTTCGCAGGTGGTATTCAAACATCTCTCGCTGAAGGTCTTGGTTCTAACACAACCGCTGAATTCCCAGAAATGTCAATCAGCATTGAGAAAGTTACCGTGACTGCGAAGTCAAGAGCTCTAAAAGCTGAATACTCACTAGAACTAGCTCAAGATCTTAAAGCAATCCACGGTCTAGACGCTGAAACAGAACTTTCAAACATTCTGTCTGCAGAAGTTCTAACAGAAATTAACCGTGAAGTTGTTCGTACTATCGTAACAACTGCTGAACAAGGCGCTGTTGAGACAACAACTGCAGGTCGTTTCGATCTTGATGTTGACGCAAACGGTCGTTGGAGTGTTGAAAAGTTCAAAGGTCTTATGTACCAAATTGAACGCGAAGCCAACGCGGTTGCTAAAGGCACTCGTAGAGGCAAGGCTAACATCATCATCTGTTCTTCAGACGTTGCGTCTGCATTAACAATGGCTGGTGTTCTAGACTACACTCCTGCTCTTAGTGATTCACTAAGTGTTGATGATACTGGTAATACTTTTGCTGGTGTTCTAAATGGTCGCTTCAAAGTTTACATCGATCCTTACACAACTGGTAACTACATGGTTGTTGGTTATAAGGGTAACACACCGATGGATGCGGGTCTATTCTATTGCCCATACGTTCCACTACAAATGGTCCGTGCAGTTGATCCTGCTACATTCCAACCAAAAATTGGTTTCAAAACTCGTTATGGTATGGTAGCAAACCCATTCGCTGAAGGTCTTAATGAAGGTCTTGGTCGTCTTGAGCAAGACAGCAATAAATATTATCGTCGTATGGTCATCGACAATTTGCTCTAGTAACGTTAAAATATAAAAAATATAACAAAAGAACTAGGGCGGCTTCGGTCGCCCTTTTTTTGTCTAGACTCGGGGAACAAGTCTAGTATTTAATAAATAAAATAAAAAGGGTGAAGAATGCTTGAACTACTTGAAAATTATTTTCTAATCGAAAATGAGAAGAGATTAGACTTCCTTAAAGATAAACATAAAGATGGTTTTGACACCTCTCACGATACTCTTGCGAAACACCAAGAGCCGAACGATATTGTAAATCACTTCGCCAAGAAGGGTGACCCTACACCTAAGAAAGAGCACACTCAGTGGATCTTAAATCAATATAAGAAAAAGAACATTCGCCAGGAAGATGCACCCCAAATTAAGAAAAATTTAAAAGATTTTGAAAAGGCAAAGCCGCATCTTGAGAAGAAAGATCTTAACAGCTATGACCATATCTCAGATTTAAGAGATGCCGTTGCTACTAAGCTCAATTTTGCCAAGAAGAAAGAAACCGAAAAGAAAAATTTGGAAACGAAAAAAGTAGCGGATGTTAAAGAATTATATTCGCACGAAGACGGTACGAAAGGTTATAAAATTCCTAATAGAGAATCTTCCATTAGGAACTATGGCTCTTCAGGTAAAATGGCAAAAACAAATTGGTGCACCGCCGCTAATTCGGAAAACAACATGTTTAATGATTACAAGGGTGGGAAATATACAATGCATTTTCCTAATGGACACGTTTTGCAATTCCACCACCAGTCTAAACAAATCATGGATGAAAAAGATAAACGTGTCGATGATAATGATCCACGGTATAAAGAACACTTGCACCATATACGCAAATTCATTACTCAAACACATGAATTAGAAGGAAAGCCTAAATCGAATCTTCTGCATAGTTATAAGCACTATGAGCCGCACGAAATTGAGGATCATATGAATAAACTTCATGAATCAGTCTATGATAGTAGATTATCATCAGACCAAAGTTCAATTCTACAAAAACAAAAAGTTGATAAACGCCATATCGACAAAATTATGGACAACCTCGACGAAAGACATTCCAAAGGTGAAAATATACCATGGCATGATCAACATCACAAAGCATTAGCTGAACACATAAGTACGAGCCCACACATTCACCAAGATCACATTGATCGAATTATCAAAAACTCTACTAATGCTAATGAAAATGTTGCTAGTCATAATCGCGAAATGCGCTCTAAGTTAATGGATAACAAGAACAGAACAAGTGAACAATTACATCATCAACTAGATAATCCTGACGATTATGGAACCCGACAAGACGAAACACTAATAGCTTCGCACAATTACGATGAAAGTCATATTAAAAAGCATATTAAGACGGGAAATATGAGTGTGACGACGATGGGATCTATATTAAAACATCATCCGAAACTTTCTCATGAAACCCAGGATGATATTATAGACCGCTATAAAAGTAGGTTCAATGCTGGTGAATCTCATGCGAGTAATAAAGTCTACCGCGATGCAATACGTCATCAAGATAGTCCTTCCCCTAGAGTTATTGATCACATTGTAAACAATAGCTCTGCCGCAGACGGCATGGACCATATGTCTGAGTTTATGAAGAATAAAGGATC
>Ga0209121_10000128_pt1 | contig 76337 bp, 92 predicted proteins | sample Cruoilmetagenom3_FD_187292 | JGI IMG/M metagenome (GOLD analysis project Ga0209121, IMG submission 187292) | Oil polluted marine microbial communities from Coal Oil Point, Santa Barbara, California, USA - Sample 3 (SPAdes) (version 2) | ecosystem: Environmental > Aquatic > Marine > Oil seeps ...
AATAGTCATCTTGTCCTCAGCGGGCATAGTTCCTCCAGTAACATTATCATTTGAGTAAACTATACCACTTCGGTAACATTTTGCGTGAGTGAATACGAGACCTTGACAAGGGGAGCCCAAATATGATACTATTGGGCGGAAGTCGGAGAGGCGCCAGCGACGCCTTTTTGATAGAGGGGAGTAGCTCAAGCAGGTAGAGCAACGGTCTCCAAAACCGTAGGTTGCGGGTTCGAATCCTGCCTCCCCTGCCAAATAATCGGGGGTCGTCTAGTGGTAGGACAGGGGATTTTGGATCCCCTAACCCAGGTTCGAGTCCTGGCCCCCGAGTTCTTCACAGGAGGTCAAGGTCAATGAGGCATGTCCTGGTGCTTAATGCTACCTTTGAACCGCTCAACATCGTCACCGTGCGACGGGCTATCGTCCTCCTTCTTAAGGAGAAAGCCGAGGTGATAGAGGCTACAGAGGCCCAAATCCGGTCCCAAAGACTATCCTTCGATGTTCCGTTGGTCATCAGGTTGGTCTACTTTGTGCAGGTCCCTCGCCATCTCTTTCTGCCCCTGACGCGGCGGACGATCCTGGCTCGAGACCACTATACCTGCCAGTACTGTGGCGCTCAGCCTGCTAAGAGCCGATTGACCGTAGATCATGTGGTGCCCCGTTCCCGCGGAGGCGAGACCGACTGGAAGAACGTGGTCACCGCCTGTGTGCCCTGCAATCAACGCAAAGGCCAAAGGACCCCCCAGGAGGTAGGGATGAGGCTCCTCGCGCCTCCCCGGCGGCCTCGGTACGCCGCCCTGGTGCTTTTGGGAAAGGCCCAGGCCCATGAGACCTGGCGGAAATACATATACAGTGAGCCCAAAGGAGAGTTCATAGGAGAAAAGAGGAAAGAAAGCACCGTATTGCCGAATATTGCATAACAATAGGCTGTAATTAGGCATCTGTGGGGTTGACAGGTGCCTTCTTTGATATTATAATTTAAATAGTTCTAAAATTTTAGAATTATCTATGGAAGAAAAAGCGTCATCTGAGTTCTCTGCTGAAGCGATCAGGATATTCAAGGCTCTCTCCGACCCTACTCGATACCGGATGGTACGGATGCTTCTCAACTGTAACGAGTTGGGGTGTGTAGAGTTGGAGAAAGCGTTCGATTTGAGCAAGCCCGCCATGTCGCACCATTATAGGGTTTTGGAGAACGCAGGGCTTCTCTCCTCAAGAAAAGAAGGGGTGTACGTTTACTTTAGGTTAGATAAGGAGCGGTTGGAGAGGTTCCTTCCTGGCTTCGACCAGGCACATCTATAGGTTTTTGGACATCGGTTTTGTCTAAGGGTATCGATGTTGAGGTCTGACTGTGATAGAAGAGCGAGAAGATAAGAGGGATACAGATAATGTGGTGGCCCTTTACCTCAGGGAGGTGGGAAAGACCCCCCTTCTCACTCCAGAGGAGGAGTTAGAGTTAGCCCGACGCTGCCAGAGGGGGAGGGCCGCAGAAGAGCAACTCAGGGAGGGGGTACCCAAGCACCAGACCAGGCAAAGGCTACTTAAGGAGATGGAGGAAGGGTATGAGGCCCGGGAGCGGCTCGTCAAGGCCAACTCCCGTCTGGTAGTGAGCGTGGCCCGCAACTACCTGGGACGAGGGGTACCCTTCGCTGACCTCATTCAGGAGGGGAACCTGGGGCTGATGCGGGCCATAGAGAGGTTCGATCCAGAGCGAGGGTATCGTTTCAGCACCTACGCCATCTGGTGGATCCGCCAGGCGATCAGCCGGGCGGTGGCTTATCAAGGGCGAACCATCCGCCTCCCGGTCCATGTGGTGGAGGAGATCAGCAGGCTCAATCGCGCCTCCCGCCGCTTGACCAAGGAACTGGGTCGTGAGCCCAGTGAGGAAGAGCTGGCGGAGGAGATGGATATAAACCAGGAGAAAGTAGCGGACCTGACTCGAGTGGCCGCCGAGCCCGTCTCCCTCGATATCCCCGTGGGCGAGGAGGAGATCAGCACCCTTGCGGAGTTCATAGAGGATGAGGTTACCCCTCCCCCTACAGCGGAGGCCTCTCAATCCCTCTTGGAGGAGCAGTTGGAGGAGGCTCTAGCCTCTCTCACCCCTCGGGAGGCGGAGGTCATTCGCTTACGTTTCGGGTTGGACGATGGCCGGAGTTACACCCTGGAGGAGGTGGGGCAGAAGGTCGGCCTCACTCGGGAGCGGGTACGGCAGATCCAAGCCGAAGCCTTGCGCCGCCTCCGTCATCCCAGCCGCAGCCGTCTCTTGAAGGGTTACCTGAACTAATAAAGGCTCTGGGAAATCCCAGAGCCTTTCTGGTCATCAAGGGCGACTGAGTCCTACTCCGAACTCAGCGTCAATTCTTCCTTGGCAGCGCGGATGAGGGCTAGATTTACTACCTGGCCAGCCTTCTCCAGCCGATTGAGGTCAATTACATTATCTACCGGGGGCTCTTCCTCACTGGGCGCCCAGCCTACCACTACCGTCCCAACCTTCCCCTGGAGATACCTCTGATAGGAGTGGGGTGGGGTGGCCCCTACATCGACCTTACAGGAGAAGTCTCGGGCCGCCCCCCTTAGAAGTTCTACTACATCCTCCCTCCCTTCGCTCAGTTGGAGGATGGGCTCCCCTCGGCCCAGCCTATCCAGATCTATCACCGCCTTCACCTGCCAAGCTCGACGGGCGAACTTACTCTCGAAGTAATCGAACCAATACTCTGCTCCAGAGTAGGCCCGATCGGAGCCCGCCCAGAGGGCAAAGAGCACAGTGCGACCGGGCTCGAGTTCATACTCCTTCCAGACCCTGGCGATCTCCAAGAGCGTGGCTACGCCGGAGGCACTCTCGTTAGCCCCCATGTAGAGAAGACCATCCTCCTGCCCCAACCCATCATAGTGGGCGGAGACGATGATCATCTCGGCGTTTAGCTGGTGCGTCGTGCCCGGACGCTGGCTGCCACTCTGTCCCGGCAACATAGCCAAGACATTGTAGGCGGTCACCTCCTGCGGCGACGAGAGGGATGCGGATATCCTTCCCTGAACGGTCAATTCTTTCAGCCACCAAGCCTCCCCTCCTGACCAATTGGCCAATTGGTCCCACAAGAGGGAGAGGCTCAAGCCGTCTGCCCCGAGGAACTCCTCAGCCACCTCAGGGGTGATATGAAGGATGGGGATAGTGGGCTCCAAGAGGTACTCTTCCCCGGGCTGGAAGATGAAATTATCTGTAGTCCCTTCCTCCTCGGAGATAGCGATTAGAGCCTTTGCTCCTCCGGCCAGCGCCTCATCCTCGAAACCAGTCGGAACGTTCCCTTCAAAGTAGAGGACCGCCTTGTCTTCGAGATCTGCCAATCTGTAAACGCTTGATTCGTTGTAAGAAGGCAGCGTAGGGTCAACAAGCAAGGCCAGGAGGGGGACTCTTTCCCCGCTTATGTTTACTTTGGTGAAGAGATCCTTCTTCGCAACAGATGGCGACCAGGCCGTCTGCATAGTGTCTAACTGCATTTTGAGGGAAGCAACGCTCAGGCCATCAGGAGCAAGAAGCGAGTCAGCCACCTCCGGAGTGATGACGGCGAGACGGTCAGATGGAACATCTTCGTCGTCCGAAACGTACAAACTAGGTTGGAAAGCGGCTTGCACGAAACTGAACTCTGGCCTCCAGAAGGCAAGTTGATTTTGAGGCTGCACCTCCTCGGAGATAACCAATAGACCCTTTGCTCCTCGCTCGAAAGCCTCTCGATCAAAGCCGGGAGGGGCGTTATCTTGGAGGTAGAGGGCGATCTTTCCCTTAAGTTCCAGGCCCGAAAAAGAAGGGTGCTCCTCCCTCCTCGGATCGAATAGGAGTAGCGCCACACTCCCTTGGGCCTCTCCACTCCCCCCATGGCCATATATCTGCTCTCCAAAATCGATTCGACGCCGGTAACTCTTGACCACCTGGTCATCGCCATCCAGAAGGGAGAGTTCTGGCGGAGAGAGGGGGCGAACCAGGCGGGTGGTGAAGGGTTGCATATAAACCTCCTCTGGAGAACCCACCTCTCCATAATATTGCCACCCTCTCTGATAGCCGTACTCTCTGAACCGAGAGGCGATATACCGGGCTGCGGCCTCACCCCCTGGTGTCCCCGCTTCCCTTCCCCCCATCTCCCCTGAGGTCAAGGCCTCTATATGCTTCAGGGCCTCCTGAACATCGAAACTCGTGGCCAACTTAGCGTATGAAGGCGCAGGGCCAACATGTTTCATGGTATAGATGGTACCTAAAGTGAGGAGGGCGATGATTAGAATCATGCGCCGACTGAGGAGGAAAGCGGTTTTCATCTCCCGCCTCTCCACCACTCTCCTCAACCCCTCCCCAAGGAGGTTGAAGCCCAGAACGGCTACGAAGAAAGCGGTGGCTGGAGCAAGCATCATCACCGGGTGGGAGTAGAAATATTTGCGGTACGCGCCAAGCATCGACCCCCACTCTGCGATATTGGGGACGATGCAGGAAGGGGTGAGACACAGATCCCCTGCGCGATCGATTCCCCCTCCGATATAGACCTCCAAGAAGCCCAGTTCTCCTATTAGCATCAAGACCGCACCCATCTCTAAAGGGGTGATGACGATTAAGGAGGGCAAGATATTAGGCAAGATGTGCCTCACTGCTATCTCCAGGTCGCTCAACCCTATGGCCCGTGCCCCCTCGATGAAGGGCTTGCGCTTGAGGAGTGCAAATTGCCCCCTCACCTGTTGGGCTATCTCCCCCCAGCCCACCAAGCAGAGGGCAACGATGAAGACGATCATCCCCCGCCTGATGCCCAGGGCAAAGATGAGGATCATCCCGCTAAGAAGAGCAGGGAACGAAGCACTGGCTTCGATCAACCCCATTACCGCCCGATCGAAGAGCCTGCCCTGGTACCATCCAGCGAGGCCGCCTAAAAATAGCCCCAATATCAATCGGGCCAGGGCCACGAAGGTGGCTAAGACCAGCGTATTCCGGGCTCCCATGAGGATGAGGCTCAAGAGGTCCTGGCCGAAGGGGTCTGTGCCTAGGGGGTATTCTCGGGAGGGCGGGTAGGGAGGAACAACGAGTTTCCCCTCATGGTAACTAGCCCCCGCTCGCCCGCCCAAGTAGGGATCCATAGCGGCTAGACCGGGACCGAATACCACCAAAAAAAAGATGGCCCCTATAACTAGCAACCCAAAGAGGAGGGGAAGATTAGAGAAGGCCCTCGTCCAACGCGTCCCTAAGGGAAGGCGTTTCTCATCTGGCGATTTCGCCGGAGGAGGCCCAATGGGCCTCACTTCCAACCGTTTCGCCCAGGCGGGGATGGGCCTTTCTCGATTCATCCTTTGCCACTCCATAATTGCCGGTTCAACCGATAGTCTCCGACCGAAGCCGGGGATCGATATATCGATAGGTTATCTCCAAGAGAAGGTTAAACACCATAAAGGTCAATCCGAGGCAGAGAGCCAGGTTAACAGCCACCATACCATCTTTCTTCTTTATGGCTTCCAGCATGGCTACCCCTATGCCTGGCCATCCGAAGATGACCTCCACAACCGGCAGGCTGCTTAGAGCGAAACGGAACGATACGCCCAAGGCGGTAAGGATGGTTATGGCTGCATTCTTTAAGGCGTGTCGAGTGAAGATATCCCTGAAGAAGAGACCTTTCGACTTGGCGGTGCGGATATAATCTTGTTCCCAGATTTCTGATAGGGCCACAAACGATACTCTGGCCACGTGCGCCAAAGGACGGGCTGCCAAGACCAGGCCGGGGAGTATAATATGACGGTCCCACCCAAACCCTCCAGCGGCCAGCCAATGGAGACCAAAACCCTGACTCAGCCGAACCGCCACCATCTGCAGAACCAAAGCGGCGAAGAAACTGGGAGCCGAGATGCCCAGGAGGGTGAGGGTGAGGAGGGAGAAAGAGAGGCGGGAGTGACGTTTTAGAGCTGGTAAAACCCCCGCTGGCAAGCCTATTAAGAAGGCCAGAGCGAGGGCAAAGAGGAGGAGCCCCATGCTCCGAGGATAGTATTCCAAGATGAGTTCGCTGATAGGGCGGGAAGCCCCTGTCACCATGCCCGACTGAGTAGGAACCGCCGGAAGGCCAACGGGGGAGAACCGTGTCACCATCCCCAAATCGCCATGTAGTACCCCCTGGAGATACCCCAGGCTGCTATGAAAGGCTTGAAGGGCACACTCCACTGGAGAGAGGCCACTCCCCTCAGCCAAATTCAGTCCAAAGAAGACGAAGAAGATGATGGTGATGATGGTGCCGGCGATGAAAAGAAGACGCCGGAGAAGGAAACGGAACACAAAAGCCTCCCCTTGTGCAATGAGGGTTATATTTTCACTATATCATACCACCATATGCGTGAAAAGGTTCATCCGCCTTTACAAAGGGAGACTTCTAGGCTATAATTGGTTTTGCGCAGGGGTTATTTCGACGCCCTGCGCTTACGCATAGATTCCGAAGAGCCTTGTCATCCGCCCCCAAAACGTGTACTATTTCTGGAGAGGTTATGATGTCTCAGAAGCCCGTATATCTCACACCGGAGGGACGCAATAGATTGAAGGAGGAACTGGAGTACCTCCGCACCGTTCGGCGTCCCCAGGTGGCGGCCTACATTCAATTGGCTAAGGAGGGCGGGGACATTATGGAAAGTGCAGGGTATGATGATGCCAAGAACGAACAAGCCTTCGTTGAGGGGCGGATCGCCACCCTGAAGGCGATGCTGAAAAACTCTGTCCTCATCGAGGAGTCGGGCCCCTCTGAGGTGGTCATCCTAGGTTCCTGGGTGAAGATAGTGGAGGAGGATGGTCACGAGGAAGCCTACCGCATCGTGGGCTGGGCTGAGGTCGATCCTACAAATGGCCTCATCTCCAACGAATCCCCTCTAGGCCAGACGCTCTTGGGGCATCGAGTGGGTGAGGAGGTCACCGTTCAAACTCCCGATGGGGCGAGGCATTTCAAGGTTTTGGAGATCCGATGAAGCAAGAAGGGCTAAGGGGCCTACGGCAACAGCGACTCAAGAAATTAGAGGAGTTAAAGAAGAGAGGGGTAGACCCCTACCCAGCGCGGGTGAAGCGTACCCATACCGCTGCCCAGGTTTTGGCTCTCCTTGAAGAGTGGAGGAAGAGCAGACCTCCCGAGGGTGAAAAGGGGCCGGATGAGAGCGTTGCCCTCTGTGGCCGCATAATGAGCGTACGGGTGATGGGTAAAGCCTCTTTTGCTCACATCGCTGACGGCACAGGGCGGATACAGATATATGTGACCCAAGATAACTTGGGCGAGGAGGGCTACCGCTTCTTCAGGAAGGATCTGGACATCGGCGATTTCATCGGCGTGGAGGGGAAACCCCTTTTCACCCAAACCGGGGAGCCCACGGTGAGCGTCTCGTGGCTCACTCTTTTGGCTAAGTCCCTACGCCCTCTCCCAGAGAAGTGGCACGGGCTCAAGGATGTGGAGACTCGCTACCGCCAACGGTATCTTGACCTCATCGCCAACGAGGAGGTGCGTGGGATCTTCCTGGCTCGGAGCCGCATCATATCCGCCATGCGCCGCTTCCTGGATGAGCGAGGCTTCATCGAGGTAGAGACACCGATTTTGCAGCCCATCTATGGCGGGGCTGCGGCCCGCCCTTTTGAGACCTATCATCACGCCTTACATCGAAAACTCTACCTCCGTATCGCCGATGAACTCTATCTGAAGCGGCTCATCATCGGTGGCTTCGAGCGGGTTTACGAGATAGGCAAGGATTTCCGGAACGAGGGGCTCTCCACGGTGCATAACCCAGAGTTCACCCAACTAGAGGCCTATCAGGCCTACGCCGACTATGAGGATATGATGCGCTTGGCGGAGGAGACCTTCGCCTACGCCGCCCAGGAGGTGCTGAGGACCACTAAGATCACCTACCAGGGTAACGAGATCGGCCTAACGCCCCCTTGGCGGAGGGTGACCATGCGTCAGGCGGTCCTCCAGGAGACGGGTATAGATATCGGGGAGGTGGGCTCCTTCTCCGCCTTGAAAGAGGCCATAGCCGAAAAGGGGTTAGAAGTGACCCCCAAGGAGACCTGGGGGAAACTGGTGGAGGAACTCTTCAAGGAGTATGTGGAACCCACGCTCATTCAGCCTACTTTCATCCTCGATTATCCGAAGGAGATATCGCCTCTGGCCAAAGAGAAACCAGGGGAGCCTCGCTTTGTGGAGCGGTTCGAGTTCTTCATCGGTGGCTTGGAGTGCGGCAACGCCTTCACGGAACTGAACGGCCCCTTGGAGCAGCGGGAGCGGTTCGCCGCCGAGAAGAGGGCCTTGGAGAGTGGCGAAGAGGTGGCTCACCCTATGGATGAGGATTTCATCCAAGCCCTGGAGTATGGTATGCCCCCTACGGGAGGGATAGGGTGGGGGGTGGATCGGATGGTGATGTTATTCTGCGACCAGTCCTCTATCCGGGAGGTAATCCTCTTCCCCCAGTTGCGGGAGAAATAAACCCTCGTATTGCACTGTGTTCCTTCTCGTGATATACTGAACATGTGGGCCGTTGGCTCAGTCTGGTTAGAGCACCTGCCTTTTAAGCAGGGTGTCGCTGGTTCGAATCCAGCACGGCCCATCTGAGCCACCCTAGCTCAGTTGGTAGAGCAAGCCCCTCGTAAGGGCTAGGTCATGGGTTCGAGTCCCATGGGTGGCTCTGGGTACCGCGGGTTTCAAAGTGGCCAACCGTCGACAAGCGGTTGGCCTTTCTGTTAGAGGTGAGGTAGGCAAGGATCCGATGGAGAAGGAAGAGAGGGGAACGGAGAAGCGATTTAAGCCAGGCCAGATCGTTCCGCAGTCGGGCCAGTACTTGAACGAGAGGACCGGAACTGAGGCCACCTGCGTGAAGGGTAAGAGGTTCCCGCCCGGCCCACAAGGCACAACTTATACCCTCAGCAGTGCGACGAGGCACAAAGGAGATTGAGAGGCCTTCCGGCCAGTGGGGCGGATATTTCTCCTCGACATTTTGTGCAAAAGAAATCGCTACTATTCCTCAACCTGGGGGAACGGCTGGCTCTATCTTCGTGGCGAGGCAAATGGGGCTAACCATCTATCGGCGGTTAGCCTTTCCGCTAGGGGAAGCAATCAGAAGAAAAACAGGGGAGTGGTAACATGGCTACCAAATCAAGAAGGTCACTTTTGAAAGCCATGACGTCGTCTGAGCTTTCCGAAATCGCGTCGAAACATGGGGTGAAGGTTCCAAGCGGTCTAAAGAAATCGCAACTCGTTGAATTTGTAGCGGAAAACATACCTCTATCTGATGAGGAACTGCGGTGCGTGGTCGATCAATTTCAATGCGATAAACTAATCGGGAAAGTTCGAGACGCCAGCGACTATTTCCTCACCAAGCAAGTATCAATTAGCCATTTCGATGGGCGAGAGGCGCTGGTGCGAGTGGGCAACTACGCCATTGCCATCAGCAATCTGGGAAAGGAAGGATTTTCCTACCGATGTGATAAGCGGTGCAGTGATTGGCTTTACCAGGTAAGGGCAGGCCGTTATCCCTTCTGCAAACATTACGCTGCCGCTATTGCAGAACTTAATCTATCAAGGGCAGATTGACCCGGAAACAACTTCTATCAATCATATCTCTGGGCCAATCTTGACCGAGTTAATGGACATAGTGAATACCCGTCGCAAAGAGGCAGGGCTGATCGCCGCCAAGGATAGGGGGATCAAGAAAACGCTAGAGAATCTACAGGAAGACTTGGTTGCCATCTCCCGTCAGGATCAAGAACTTGCTCGTAAGAAATATCATGACGATGCAGAGCGGGTATTTGAACGGCTGGTGGAGCAGGCGTTCCAATTGCTAGAGTTTGACACAATAGCAAGAAGGAAAGAACATGGTTGGGACTTGCTTGTTGTGGGCACTCTAGCTTCGTCACCTTACATCACGGTAGTTGAGGCTAAGACTGCTGTCAGTGGTGTCTACGACTACGTTGCGCGCCATCCGGATTACCTCATTCGTTTGAAGAGTTATTGCATTGATATGGTTAAAGAGAGGCTTTTCGGGCCCTACAAGGAGTACGTGAAATATGTGCTTCTCATTGCCCCCGATTTTCCGGAGGAATCGAGCGACCTTTGTGCACAGTTCCGACACATGACCGGAGGGATCAAGCTGGCTTTTCTGCCCGCTCCTTCCCTTTTGCACTTGGTCGAACGATATCGAGCGAACCCTATTCTCACCCACACTATCCTCGAGGAATTATTCTCGAGTGAAGCGGTGATCTCAAAGGAGGATATTGATAGGCTCTTCGACTTGGCGGAAAAGCAATTGAATACCCTTGTTCAACGAGCCAGGAAAGACCTCAGACAAAGGTTGGAGAAGGTGGCTGACAAGTCGGCCGATGCTTGCTTCATTAAGTTGGACATGCCAAGCCTCGGTGCTATCCTTCGAGACATTATCAAGACTTTGGAACGGGAACTTGTGGTAGTGGGCACTGCGCCAATCGGTACAGAATCGGCCCATATCAAGCATGACTACTATGCGATTTGGCAGCAAGTTCTCACTGGTCTTGTGGACGAATTTGTGGACATTCTTCGGCAGGAATCCCTTCTGCAGGAGAGGAGGACAGCCTTAAAAGAGGATATCCTTCGGTTGTTAGACTTGGGTAGATGAGAACTCAACGATCTGGCTCTGTGACAGGGGGCACCGATTGAGAACGCTGGGTTGCGCTTTTCAAATCCTGGCTCTGGCCTTGGGCCTCCTCTCCCACAGGGATCCTTTACGGACTGGCCCTGCCCAGACCGAGAGTGCGAGAGAGGCGGGTATACCTCTTTAGGCGATGGTGGTAACGCGGCAGATTCTACTTGCGAGGTGAAACCATGGGCGAGATGGACAACGTGGGTTGGTTCCTAGTCGGGGCTGTAATGACTGCGCTCTTGGCCCTAGCCGTCTTTCTCGCTTGGCTACTCTTTCCCTTGTTCCAAAGTCTCCTTTAGATGGAGGTGAAAGGCATGATCTGTCCCCAATGCGGCGAAATGAACCCTCCCGAGGCTGAAGAGTGCACCAATTGCGGGGCTAACCTTTCGTCCTCGAGGACGGTAGTCTGCGAGGGGTGCGGCACGGAGAACCTGATAACCAATCGATTTTGTCAGGGCTGCGGTCGGCTCCTCTTTCGCCATGAGGTAGCTTTCCGCCCGAAGGAGGTAGAGCCGGAGGTGGAGGAAGGGCCGAGCCGGGGTCTCCCGCTCACCTACATCCTCCTGGTCGTTCTCCTCATTCTAGCGGCGTTGGCATTATACGTCTATTTTACGAGCCGCTGAATTCTACTGGCTGCACTTGTGAGATTGCGTCTCTCCTGGGCCTCTTGGAGAGTCTCTTAAAGACTGCTTTGTCGGGAAGGTAAAGGGCGCTCGAAGGTGGGCGCGCTTTTTCGACAGAAGCGCACCACAAGATGGGGAGGTTTGACAGGCTCCGGGCCCTCTGCTAGATTAAGGCTAGATGGTTGTGAGGTTGGGCTATGGCTATTGAATCCTACACCTTCGGCCGCATCGTCATCAAGGGCCAGACGTACACCTCGGATGTGATCATCTATCCCGACCACGTTGATGCTCGCTGGTGGCGGAAAGAGGGCCACCACCTGCAGCCCGTTGACCTGGAAGAAGTGATGAGGGAGAAACCGGAGATATTGGTAGTGGGAACTGGCTACTTCGGCCACATGAAAGTGCCCCCAGAGACCAGCGACTACCTTCGATCTCAAGGGATAGAGATGATTGCGGAGAGGACACAGGAGGCTTGGCAGACCTACAATCGGCTCTCCCAGAATCGTAAAGTCGTCGCTGCTCTCCACCTCACTTGCTAGAGAGGGACGCCTTGTCCCATCTCTTATATGAGATAGGGCCAGCCGCATGACCGGCTGGGCAAGATACCGCTTCGAGGAGCCCAGTTTTTAGGAATAAGAGGGGCACCATAGAAGATGTCATCGGTGAGAGTCGGGTTCTAGGCTCAACTCGAGGGGATATTGCTGCAGATATCACCGATGCTTCTATATTTGTGTCCCCGGGGCAGCCGCTCCAAATCCTCTATCGCCATCTCGGTAGCCCCTCTGGATTCGGCGTAGGCGAGGATGGCGTTCTTGTCGGCGGGGTATTCAAGGCCCTGGAGGACACTATAGACCTCCAGGCCACATAAGATGCTTGTGTTCTCACATACCTCATCCATATTCTGGTAGTGGACGCCCTCTTGCAGTCGGTTGAGGGCGATGATTACCGCCTCTGGTGCGTTCTGGGCGGAAGCATGGCTGATAATCCTTTGCTTGTCGGCTGGGAATGTGAGCCCCTCCAAAGCCTCAAAGACATCTCTAGAGCAATAGATAGCCATGATCTACCTCCATTAAGGGGACAAACAATCTTTTCCGTGCGACGATATTCATATTTCATCACATCTCTTCCTCCCTGTCAAGGCCCGCTTCCCTTCGTTGCTTTTTCTCACCTTCTCTGATATATAGATTGCGTGGCGGAGTATAGATAGATTCTTGATGGTCTTTAAGAAGATGTTCCCGCTCAAGGAGATCGATGACCAGATAAGGGCCATCGGAGAAGATCGTCTCTCCGGGGCCCGAGAGTTGGCCCAAAAAGGGGCTCGGGTCCTCATCGCTTTAGCCAAGGGGAGCAAGGCCGTCAGCGGGGAGGAGTTCGGAAGGGAACTCCTAAAAACGGGCCGGGCTCTCATTAAGGCCCAGCCCTCCATGGCCCCTCTGGTGAACTTGGTGAATAGGAGCCTCTTTGCCGCACAAGAGGAGATGGATTTGGAGGAGGCTAAAAGGGCCCTCATAGCCACAGCCCAGGGGTATGCCAACCATCTGGAGAGGAGCGTAGAGCGGATAGCCCAGAGGGTTCTTCCTCTCATCCCTGACGGCGCTCTCGTTTTGACCCATTCTTCTAGTTCGACCGTGTTAGCCGCACTTTTGCACGCAAAGCGGGAAGGACGAACGTTTGCCGTTCTTTGCACCGAGTCTCGGCCTCAATATGAAGGCCGGGCGCTGGCTGAGAGGCTCGACCAAGCGGGGGTGGAGACCCGACTGGTAGTCGATGCCCTCGCCCCCAGCATGACCAGCATGGTAGGAGGTATAGAGGTTGTCTTAGTGGGGGCGGATAGCCTATCAACCGAAGGGTTGGTCAACAAAATAGGCACCTACCCCTTGGCTCTCGCCGCTAGAGCCCATCAAGTGCCCCTCTATGCGCTCTGTGGGACAGAGAAGTTCCTGCCCCTGGGCTACACGCTGCCCGAAGAAGGTCCTAAGGATCCCCAAGAGGTCTGGCCCGATCACCCCCAGAGGGTTGAAGTCGTCAATCGATATTTTGATCTCACTCCGTTGGAGTATCTCACTGGCATAGTGGCCGAGGAGGGGATACTAAACCCAACTGAAGTGGGAGAAATCATAAATAAGAGGAGGCTGCATCCATGGTTGAGGTAGAGGTCATCGCCATTGGAAATGAACTCTTGTTGGGGGACGTCCTGGATACCAACAGTAACTGGCTTTGCCAACGGGTCACCGGGCTGGGTGGGAGGGTGAGGAGGGTTGTCATGGTGGGCGATGACCTGAAGGCCATTGCCATAGAGATCCAAGATGCCCTGGAACGCAAAAGCGACCTCATCATCACCACCGGAGGCCTGGGGCCCACCGCCGATGATATCACCCTGAAGGCCGTAGCCGAGGCTACTGACCATCCCTTGGGGGTGAATCTAGAAGCCCTGAAGATGGTGAAGCGCCGATATGAAGAGTTGGCCCAGGAGGGTTACATAGCCGATAGCACTCTCACCCCCTCTCGCCGGAAGATGACCCACCTCCCCCAAGGGGCCGCCCCCATCTTTAACCCGGTGGGCACGGCTCCGGCCTGCACCTTCCGGGTAGAGGATACCACGCTCATCTCCCTTCCCGGCGTGCCTGAGGAACTGATGGGCATCTGGGAGGGGCCGCTGCAACCTCTCTTGCGGGAGATATTTGGGGAGGGTTACTATCAGGAGAAGATGGTCTTTGTAGATTGTAAAGACGAGTCGCTCCTGGCCCCCATCCTCAAGAAGATGACAGGCGCTCACCCCCAGGTATATATCAAGTCCAGGGCTAAGAAGTTCGGCCCAGAGGTGAAGATCAAAATCACCCTTTCCTCTGCCGGAAGGGATAGGGACGAGGTCGAGGGAGCCATAAACGAAGCGTTGAAGGATCTGACCAGGAGTTTGGGTTCATCAGGTCTTGCGGTCGAGACGATCGAAGAGTCATAGAAGGAGGAGTAATGAGCGAAGTCGTCATCTTGGTCACCAACAGCGGGCTGGGCAACGCCGAAAAGGGGTTACGGGAGAAGATGATGGGGGTCTTCTTGAGCACTCTCGATACTTTCCCCCAACTGCCAGGCAAGATCCTCTTCTATACCGATGGGGTTAAACTGGTGGTCGAAGGGTCGCCGGTTATCGGCGAGTTAAAGGCCTTGGAGGAGAAAGGCGTCCACCTCATAGCCTGTGGCACCTGCCTGGACTACTTCGGGCTGAAAGATCAACTGGTCGTAGGAGAGGTTGGAGGGATGGCCGCCATCCTAGAGGCGATGATAGGGGCGGAGAAGGTGCTAAGCGTCTGAGTAGGTATGCCTAACGGTTCGAGCCTATCTAAAGTTCCGAGCCAGTGCCGAAGTAGGTCAGGTTTCTATACCTGACCTACTCAGTCCAATTCAAGACCCATGATTGCCTGGGGGCGGAGCCGATACCTAGTCCATCCCTCCCAATATGCTCAAGAGGATCTCTCCCATCGACTGCAGGACGTTTACATAGAAGTTCCCCCCCAGATCGCGGAATATCTCGAAAGGCAAGCCTGGGGCCCCGAAGAAGGGCCGGAGCGTCCAGGCCATCTGGGTCCCCACGAAGCCGTAGACCACGATCCAGCCCCAAAGGGCTAAAGATCTGACCCTCGTCCCCCCTCCCTTTTCCACGTGGCGCATCCCCTGCCAGAGGAAGGAGAGGCCGGAGAAGCCGGTAAGGGTGAGGATAGCCACATTTAGGAGTTTGAAGAACTGGTAATGGGGGGCCGTGAGCCAGAAGAAAAGAGCGATGGGGGCGAAGGAGAGAGTGAGGACGGCGGTGACCGCTATGGCGGTGAGGATGAGAGCCAGGGTTTGGGGGAGGCTCAATCGGGAGCCGAAAAGGAGGTTGAAGAAGTAGAGGGTGGGGAGGCATATCACCAGGGTGATGAGGAAGAGAACCGGGAGTTTCACCGCCGAGGAGATCGCCTGGAGCAGGCTGTTGGAGAAGCCCATCACCGCCCCGTAGGCGGCGAAGAAGATGACGGAACTTATGAGCATACTCTCTATCTTTCGGGAGACCCCATCGCCGTTCCCTATCTCGTCGAAGAACCCTCTTCGGTCGCGCAAGATCCGTTCGATGACATAGAAAGCCTCCATCTTTCCTCCTCGAAATTGGGCCAAGGCCCTCGATCCTAGAATCAGCCTCCCCGCTATTCTCTCTCCCCTCCCAGGCTCTTGAATAGTTGGGGGAGAATCCACAGCCACAAGACCAAGGCCACAAGAGCATAGCCCACGATGTCACCCGGGACGGGCCGGCTCCATGAAAAGAAGTAGAACTCGATGAGTTGATAGAGCCCCACGGGGAGGAGCACTAGAGAGAGGCCACCATAGACCACTCCGCTCATCATGAGATACCCCTTGTTCAAGAACGAGAGGCGCCGCTCCTCCGGGCTCTCCACCCGATTGCGAAGGGCCCAATGCAGAGCGAAGAAGAGAGCCCCCGCTCCAAAGGTCACGCCATTCAAAAGATCTCTTAAGCGGGCCCGCTCGGAGGATATCGACGGTCCCCCGTAGTAACTGAACTCTATGCCCAGAGGGTAGGAGAGAGCAGCCTTCAAGAGTAGCCCCCCACCTATGAGGAGTATCAGGGAGGAGATGAAAAGCATGGTGTAGGCGTAGAAACGAAGCAGGAAACGCCGTTGGAGGGCCTCTGGCTCTTTCTCGCTTCTGAAATAGACAACCGCCACCACGAAGGAGACGAAGCCCAAAAGGACGACCAGGGGGAAAAGTATTGATAACATATCCATCTCTTTCTCCTTTTCTATATTTGAGCCACAGTCCCTCGACCCTAGAATTGGCCTCCCGCTATTCTTCCAATCTCTCCCCTCCCAGGCTCTTAAATAGTTGGGGGAGAATCCACAGCCACAAGACCAAGGACACAAGAGCGTAGCCCAGGGTGTCCCCGGGGATAGGCCAACTCCAGAAGGTCTCCGCTGTCGGATCGCCCCGGGGCACGAAGTAGAACTCGATGAGTTGATAGAGCCCCATGGGAAGCATCACCAGGGAGAGGCCGCCATAGACCACGCCGCTCACCATGAGGTAGGCCTTATTGAGGAAGGAGAAAGGGCGCTCCTCTTGGCTCTCCACCCGGTTGCGAAGGGCCCAGTGTAGGGCCAAGAATAGGCCGCCCATGACAAGGGAAGCGACCCCGTTTAAGAGGTCCCTCAAGCGCTCCTCCTCACGGTATTCTATGCCCTCAATGGGTGGTGGTTCCCACTGCACAATCTCTGGCTCCACCTCGGCGTAGATGAGCTGCCCCCGGTAACCGAACTCCATGCCCAATGGGTAAGAGAGAGCGGCCTTCAAGAGAAGCCCCCCACCTATGAGGATTATGAGGGAGGAGATGAAGAGCATAACGTAGGCGTAGAAACGGGGGAGAAAACGCCGCTGAAGGGATTCCGGCTCCTTCTCGCTTCTGAAGTAGACGATGGCTGCCACCAGGAACGAAACGAAGGCCAGAAAGACAACTAGGGGGAGAAGAATCGATTGACCCACACTCATCTTGTTCTCCTTTCGTTTCTAGCATATCCGAAGTTGCGACTAACGAGAGCGAAACCAGACATGCTGTGTTAGACGTTTGCTCTTTTCTTCTTCCTCCTTAACCCGACGAAAATCATAACTCCAAATATTACTATGCTAAACAGAATCATCCCATATTCCGCATATAGGTTTGGTTCACCTTTCAAGATGTCGTGTAGTGCTGCCCAGTCAAGAGCGAGCAAAAGCACTACCATACCAATCAATAGAACGGTTTTCATTCTATCGTCCCCCTTCATTCGTGTTTACAACAACCAGTATAAGGTAAAGAGCAAATTTCGCCTAACGTGATCGGCGTAAGCGAAGTACTCGGAGCATAGTATAGCGGCGCTTATGCTGTGTTATGCGCCGTTGCCGATATCGGGCTGACGTTGGCAGCATCCCGTGACACACTTTCAGTTTTGATGTTTCCAGGCCTGTACTGGAGCCTGTCATACAACAACACCGTCAGCACCAATGCCAGAAAGAATTCAATTGCCCAAGCCGTGTGCCGCATCCACAAATTCCACGAGTACGAACGAAGCAAGCCAGGGACGATAACGGCTATCATAAGCATCGCGCCCCATGGAAGCAAAATACCCCACCTTTGACAGCGTTGAGAACGGGCAAGCAGAACCCAAAGTGGGCAGATTAACATAGGCGCGGTCAGGGCAAGGCTTACAATGCGTCCCAGCGGATAGACTGCCATCGCATAGTTGGGTTCCGCGAGGAACGTATATAGGATGGATTCAGCAACAACCAGCGAGAGCGCGGCCCGTAGACGGAAGCGTCGAGCCAACAACAAGCCGATTGCTACGGGCACGAGCGCGATAGCGGGAGTCGCAAGCGACATTCGCAAGCAGGTTACGGTGTTAAGCGCGCCGGTCACTGCTCGGCACGCCACAAAGTCGATCATTCCGAAGGCTAACATCAACGAGGGCAAGACCCAACCAGATATTGGGATATACACACCCCGCCAACGCAAAATAAGACCTACACCGAGGAAAACAAGCCAGAGCCATCCGCCTGCGAAAGCGAAGGGCACGCTTGCAAGCACAAGAACAATGCCCAACGCGGGCAAACTCCAAATTGGCACATGGCGAACGAGACCCACGAGAGCCAACGTGGCCCACAACACCAAGCCCAAGATGGCGGGCCATCTGCTCTGTGTGGGCCCAATGAACAAACTGGTGCTGACGGAGTATAGGCCGAGCAAGGCTGCCAACCCGACCTCCTGCCAGGATTTAACCGCAAGTACATTACTTTTGGTTTTCACACTTCCCCCTTCCGGCTACTACTCTAAAAAGCAATGGCGCATAACGTTCCGCACGTTTGCGAAGTGCCGCGCCAACGGCGTCCCTTTGGGAAAAGCATTTGAGTGAGCGAAGCGACCGCAAAACACTGTTAGACGAAGTTCGGTATCCGATGTTTGTCCTCAACCACCAACAATAGTTTTGCTCTGTTTCTGAGTCCGCCACCGTTGAGATAACGAAAGCAATATGGTAAGAAATACCGCTTGCAAAGCCACCATGAGGAGAAATGATATCCCCTGCCCGATTTCATCATTAACAAATGGGCCGAAAACCCTATGCCACCATACAGTAGGCTGTTTCTCTATCCAAAGATAGAGAATGCTACAAGGGAAATTGATGGCGGCAAAAGCGTGACTGAATGCAGACCAATGGAACCTTGCAACTCCAACAAGCCAATCTATCCCCAGGAGAACAATAGCTACCAAGAGGTATGTCTGCCAAGTTTTCCTAAACATAACGCCCTCCTTTCATAGAATTCTTACATCTGGGCGATGGCTATGAGGCTGAAGAAAACCCAGGCTGCATATCCGTACCGCCAGCGGCGCATAGTGAGGCCGGGGATGAGCAAGGCTAGAAGGGCTAGGGAGATGGTGATGGCCGGAGTAGGATTGCCCTGCCAATTGCCTAGCGTCTTCAAGAAGGGCAGGATGACCCACTTGAAGGCCATAGTCAGGGCCACGGGGAGGAGAGCGGCCAGGATGGCCTGATTGGCCGACTCGACATATACCTGGCGCATCATCTGGGCCACCTTTTCCGCCTCGCCGAAACGGGCGATGGCCAAGGCCATGCTCTCCTCTGGGCTGTACCCTTTCCGGTGAAAGTCCGCTGCCGACTCCACTAAGTGAGAGCGAATCTCCTGTACGATTTCCTCCTTGGTTGGTCTGTCAAGATAGAGTTGGCGGGCCAAACAGCCGAGGTACTCTTCTAGGGATGGCATCTTTGCCTCCGGATTTTGTCTCACGTGGAGACAGGTTTGGCCTCTTCCCGTCCTAGTATCTTGAGCAACCGCTGGGAGAAGGTCGTCCACTCCGCAGCGGACTTCTCTAGGATTCTCTTGCCCTCCTGGGTGATATGATAGTATTTCCTCGATGGTCCCTTCTCCACCACTTGCCACTCCCCTTTCACCAGACCTTCCTTCTCCATGCGGTGCAGGAGAGGGTAGAGGGTTCCCTCCTTAAAGTCGAAATAGCCCTCGCTCCGGCGCTCTAACTCCTTGGCTATCTGGTAGCCATACATCGGCTCCTCGGCCAGGAGGCTGAGAACGAGGACTTTGGTGCTGCCCCTTCTTAGATCGGTCATCATTGTACACCCAACTGTTCACTGGCTCTGGCTAGTCAGCCCTGAACATTTTACCACATACTCACAGAATACCCTCTATCCTCTGTACCTGATTTCCTAGCGTGGCCTTCAGCCACAGCCAAACGATTCTCTCAGACAACGCAAATGTTATGAGGTAGTGCTATGTCTGCCATTTAGTGGTACTCCTCGACGCTGAGACTACGTCCGACGAGGGATCAGCCGCAGTCCGCTGGCTATGCGGTTAAGTATCGAGCCACCGACGAGCGAGCCCCAGATCAGGGCCAGAGTCATCAGGGGCACCCGCTGGTTGCCATGGGCGATCAGCCAGTCACGACACACAGTGTAGTGCACCAGGGTGATGCCACCACCCAACAGGGCAACAAGAGCCAGGCTAACCGCTTTCGCCTGCGTATCCCCCCGTATGAACCAGAGGATCAACGCTGAGTAGAGCAGTCCCACCGGCCCGCAGGCCAGAGCGATGTCTACCCGGTTGAAGGGGCCAGCGGTCATCGAGGCGATGATGTACAGAGAGATGGTCGTAGCCATGCCCAGGCCCACCAGAGCACCGTCTTGCCAGCCCCGGACAGCGGCGACGATAACCGGGGCTACGATAGCCACCAGCAGCCCTATCATGATCAGGACATCGGCCCAGGGGGAGATGAGAAAAGGCCTGTCTTCGGCGGCGCCTGACAAGGCGAAGGCCAGAGCCCACGTGGCAGCACCGGCCCAGGTATAACTCCAGCGGGGCAGCCGCCGCCTTGCCCCCACCAGCGCCCCGACCACCAGGCTCAAGACAATGACTCCACTCACAGCCACGCCCGCGCTCAGGCGAAGCATGTTGATTTCGCCATAAAGTACACTCCTTGACGGCCCACCGATGACCAGCCCACCCTGTGGGAAGTTTATGAGAGTAGTGATCATCATCGCCACGCCGAACAGAGTGGGTGGCACGGCAGCAATCACTTCGCTACGGGCGCGGTCCCATTCCTTATCCCCGGTATTCCGCATCATGGAAATCTCCTTTCTGCAAAACCCGAGATATACCTAGATTATCTATATACATAGAAATTATACTACCTTTTCGGGGATCTGTCAAGGGTTGCTGAGATGGAGAAACAGTGTTATACTCTCTTTCAATATGAAACGGGGTCTCAAAAAGGTAACTCTATGACCATCATCGGTATCCTCTATCTCCTTTGTGCGCTCTTTCTGGCTCTTTACGGCTTCAACACTTTCGTCCTCATCTACCTCTATCTTCGCCACCGTAACGAGTCCCTGCCTCTTCCTTCTCTTGACGAGTGGCCCCAGGTGACGGTGCAGTTGCCCATCTTCAACGAGGTCTATGTAGTAGGCCGGCTGATAGACGCCGTGGCTCATCTCACCTATCCCCGCGAGAGGCTTCAGATCCAGGTTCTCGACGACTCCACCGATGAGACGACAAACCTGGCGCGAAGAAAGGTGCAACACTACCGGGGCCAGGGGATAGATATCGAACTCATCCATCGTCATGAGCGGGTGGATTTCAAGGCCGGCGCTCTGAGGGAAGGGCTCAAAAGCGCGAAGGGAAGGCTCATCGTTCTCTTCGATGCCGATTTTGTGCCTCCATCCGACTTCCTCCTGAATACTATCCCCTATTTTGAGGCTCGACCCCGCTTAGGGTTCATTCAGACCCGGTGGGGGCATATTAACGGTTCTTATTCCTCCCTGACCCAGGCCCAAGCCATCGCCTTGGATGGCCACTTCGTGGTGGAACAGACGGCCCGTCAACGCTCCGGTCTCTTCATGAACTTCAACGGCACCGCCGGGGTATGGAGGCGGAGGTGCATCGAGGAGGCTGGTGGCTGGCAGGGAGACACCCTCTCCGAGGATATGGATCTAAGTTATAGGGCCCAACTTAAAGGCTGGGAGTGTCTATACCTCCCTCATGTCGTTGCCCCGGCGGAGATCCCGCCCCAGATCCACGCTTTCAAGCGACAGCAGTACCGGTGGGCCAAGGGCTCCATCCAATGTGCCCTCAAACTGGGACCCACTCTCTTGACCGCCTCGGTGCCCCTCTTCAAGCGGCTGCAGGGGCTTATCCATCTCACCAACTACTTGGTCCACCCTCTGATGACCTTGCTTCTCCTCCTCTCTCTGCCCCTTCTTCTCTTAGGCCGTCCCTTTAACCTACATCTCACCTTCATCAGCCTGGCTAGCCTGGGCCCTCCGGCTCTCTATCTCATCGCGCAAAGGGCTCTATATCCCGATTGGTGGCGGCGGTTCGCACGCTTCCCCTTCCTCGTCCTTTTGGGGACAGGGATCGCCCTGAACAATACGAAGGCGATCTGGGAGGCGGTTATAGGGAAGGGGAGCGACTTCGGGCGCACGCCCAAGTTCCGAGTGGAGGGAAGGGGAGACCGATGGAAGGGGAAACGGTATACTTTGCCCTTGAATGGCGTGACCCTGGGGGAAGCATTCCTCGCCCTATATGCCCTGGCTGCGGTAATCGTGGCCGGGCAACGGGGTAGTTACTACGCTATCCCCTTTCTCCTCCTCTACGGGCTGGGCTTCGGATACGTAGCCCTTTTGACCCTCTTGCATTCACGACCTAGGGTGAAGGAGAGGAAGTATAAGCCTGCCTTCAAGCCCCCCTCCGTTCCCGAAGCCCTCTCAGAGTAGGTATTTACGCCCCTGCCTTATTGTCTTTATGAAGGAGGCGTAGAATGAAAGCCGATAGGCCTCGCATCCCACCAGGCCAGGTGGTGACCAGTAGATTTCCGGTCCTCCATCTAGGGCCCATCCCCCCTTTCGACCCCCAGAGGTGGGATCTTCGCATCTTTGGCTTGGTGGAGGAAGAGGTGGTCTTCTCCTACCAGGAGTTCATGAGCCTGCCGAAAGTAGAGATAGTATCCGACTTCCATTGCGTCACCCGTTGGAGCAGGCTGGACAACGCCTGGGAGGGGGTAACTTTCCGGGAAGTGATGAAGCATATAAGGCTCAGACCTGAAGCCAGATATGTCAGGGTTCACTGCGATGGCGGCTATTCCACTAATCTGCCTCTCCACCTCCTCCTGGACGATGATGTGCTTTTCGCTTATGGCCACGATGGCCAGAACCTGACCCCGGAGCATGGCTGGCCCCTCCGGTTGGTGGTGCCCAAGAGATACGCCTGGAAGAGCGCTAAGTGGGTGCGGGGGTTGGAGTTCATGGAACGCGACCGGTTCGGCTACTGGGAACAGCGGGGTTACCACAACGATGGCGATCCCTGGAAGGAGGAGAGGTACGCAAACCAAGGTTCATAAGGCTGCAAAAAGAGGCCAAACTACAAATTGGCCTCTTTTCTTATTAAGGGATTTACTCCTTCGGCGCCTCCTCATCCTCGGGGTAGATCACCTCACCGCCATATCAAGCCACGACCTCGATTTTATCGCCTTCTATCACCTCCCCTATGACCCAGTGCTCCTCGCCTCGCTGGGTGAGGAGTTCTTGCAAGCGGGGCAGTTGGTCGGGAGGTAGGGCGATAAGCAGGCCTCCCGAAGTCTCGGGGCAGACGAGAAGATCTATCATCTCCTCCGAGAGCCCCTCTGGGAGCACAGCCCTATCGTTTTCCAAGATATAGTGGCGGTTGCGCACTAGCCCTCCGGGGATGAACCCCCGGGCTGCATAATCTAGGGCTCCAGGGAGGAGGGGAAGGGCGCTCACCGAGATCTTCAAGCCAACCTTGCTCCGCTGGGCCATCTCCCAAGCGTGGCCCAGGAGGGCGAAGCCGGTTATGTCGGTGCAGGCGTGCACCCCCACCTCCTGCATAGCCTGAGCGGCGGCTCGGTTGAGCCTGAGCATGCTCTTTACCGCCGCCCGCGCATCTTCTTCCTTCGCTGCCTGGGCTTTGAGGGCGGTGGCGACCAAGGCCACGCCGAGGGGCTTGGTGAGAACGAGGGCATCCCCTACCTGGGCCCCGGCTTTAGTGACCACGCTGTCAGGGTGGATTATCCCCGTGACGCAGAGGCCATACTTAGGCTCGTCATCGAGGAGGGTATGGCCGCCGACCAAAAGCCCCCCTGCCTCGGCCACCTTCTCCGCCCCTCCCCGCAGGATCTCATTTGTGATCTCCACAGGCAAGGTGTCGGGGAAGGCGGCCACATTGAGGGCCAGAAGCACCTCTCCTCCCATGGCATAGACATCGCTCATGGCGTTGGCGGCGGCGATCGCTCCATACTCGTAGGGGTCATCGACGATGGGAGGGAAGAAGTCTACCGTCTGGATTATCGCCAGCGCTGGGGTCAAACGGTAGACGGCTGCATCATCGCCTCCCGCCAACCCCACCAGAAGATCGGGGTGGATATGCTCCTCTATGGGCAACAGGAGTTTCTCTAGGTCGCCCGGACCCATCTTAGCCGCTCAACCGGCGCAAGAGGCGAGAGCGGTTAACCTTATCTCCTCGCGGGTCAACACTTTTCTCCTATTCTTATTCTATACATCAAGCGGATATTATAGCCCATCTGGCAGAATGGACAAACTGCAGGGCAACACCACACCTTTCTATCCTCCATCACTGGATGATGGTCACCACCACATCGTCGGTGGCTGCATCGCCTTCGTCATCGATGGCCCACAAGCGGATGATCCACGGCCCCAGATCCCCTTCCCTGGCTATCCAGGGGCTGGTCCAGACCGGCTCCTGGTTCCCCTCCACCAGCATCTCTCCCCGCCGTTCCTCTTGCCCTTCTGGGGTCCCTACGATCTGCCAGTCGTAGTTGACGATCCTCCCCCCATCAGGGTCATGGGATAGAGAGCCGTCGAGGAGTACCGGCTGGCCTGTATGTACAGTCACATCAGGCCCAGCGTTAGCCACGGGAGGGACTTTGGTCGCCAGGCTGCAACCTGCTAGCAGGAGGGTAGTCACTAAGAGATACCAGTTTCTCATCGCACCCCAGGGGCAATTATATGGATACTCCGCTTCCTGGCAAGGTCAGGGTAGAAAAGGTCGCTTTCGGGTAGAGGCGGCAGTTCAGCGGTCTAGGCCCCTCCTTCCGTCAGATGCACTCCGACTTCCTTCACCCACCATCTCACGGAAGGTGATCAGGCCCGTAGCCAGCGTCAACCTACCCCATTGATGCCCGTGTAACGCATTTGCAACAAATAACGCCAAAGAATTTGGCCTTCCTTTGGCCGACCAACTTTCGTAACTACTATATCTATTTTGTCAACCCCTCAAGGCACCTCTGACAATACCCTTTCAGATCGACATGGGCCCCTGTGACTTGGAAATGGTGGTCTTGGGTTATCTGGGCCTTGATGCGGTCGGTGAGAGGGCTCTCGAACTCGATGATCTCCCCGCAACCCAGGCAGATGAGATGGGAATGTTCCGCTCCCCTCCTCTTGATCTCATAATGATGATGTTCCTCATCGAAATGCAACTCTTCGATGAGATCCATCTCTTTGAGGAGGTTCAAGGTACGGTAGACCGTGGAGAGACTGAGACGCGGCTCTCTTTCCTTGGCTAGAAGGTAGAGTTCATCCGCATCCAAGTGCCCTCCATGTTCCTGCATAACCTCGAAAATGAGCAACCTCTGGGGGGTGACTCGCTTCCCCTGGGAACGAAGTAGCCTCCTAGCCTCTTTCAACTCGGTTGACATCTTCCCCCGTCTTTTTGCAACTCATTTGCAATTATATTACCATACAACTAGGGGGTTGTCAATCGCTCTGCTAGCCTAGGCACCACCTCGTAGAGGTCTCCCTCTATCCCGTAATCGGCTATCTTGAAGATGGGGGCCTGAGGGTCTTTATTGATGGCCACTATGATTTTCGAGCCCAAGATGCCCACCGTATGCTGGATCTGGCCGGAGATGCCGATGCCTAAATAGAGTCTGGGGTTACACTTCTTCCCGGAGAGGCCCACTATCCGCTCCTCGGAGAGCCAGCCGTAGTCGGAGGCCAGGGATTTGGTGCAACCCACCTCGCCCCCCAAGGCCGCGGCCAGTTTCCAGATCATCTCTAAGTCCTCTTCAGCGCCTAACCCTCGGCCTATGCAGACCAGGACCTCGGCCTCCTCGATATTTACCGCCCCCCCCTCCTTAGCCCGCCTCTCCACCACCCGAACCCGAGGTTCGAGGAGTTCTAGGTCCAGGCGCACGGTTTGGCCCTCCCCGGCCTTTAGGGGGAGCGCTTCGAAGGTCTTGGGCATCACGGCGATGACCTTCCTCTCCGTCTTGATGACCTCTGAGGCCACGGTGTTGCCCCCCAAAGCGTAGCGGTCAGCCACCAGGCCGTCCCCCTCCAGACGGAGGTCTATGGCATCGGTGATGCAGCCCGCCCCTAATCTTTGGGCTACTCGGGAGGCCAACTCCTTCCCCCTCTTGGTGGAGCCCAAGAGGAGGATCTGGGCCCCTCCCTCCTCCGCCACCCTTTGCAACGCCGGGGCGTAGGTCTCCACGTAGAAGTCGGCCAAGAGAGCGCTCTCCCCCAGGTAGACCTTCTCCGCCCCATAGGAGAAGTATTGGCTTGACCTCCCCTCTACCTCCGGGCCCAGGAGGGCGGCGGCCAATCCCAAGCCCAACTCCTCTTTCATCTCCCGCCCTTTAGAAAGGAGTTCGAAGGCTATCTCATCTTTCTCGCTGAAGACCAATATCTCTGCCATGGCTACCTCGCTATTACCCCCTCCCTTGTGAGGGCGTCAGTTAACTGTTCCACTACCTCGTCGATCTTTCCCTCCAAGATGATATTCTTCCTTTCTTGTTCCGGGGCCAGGTTGCGAATGACCTCTAGGGAGGAGGCTTCTTTCCCTACTTCATGGGCGGAAAGGCTGAGTTCCTCGCCGGTCCATTCCTGCAACGGTTTCTTGGAGGCCCTCAGTATCTGGATGAGAGAGGGCAGACGAGGCTCGTTTATCTCACTGGTCACCGAAACCAGGGCTGGAAGGGGGGCCTCAACTACCTCCAGGGCCTCCTCCATATCTCTGGTGGCCCGCAGGCCGCCCTCGGTGAACTCCAGTTTGCGCACATAGGTCACCTGAGACAGGCCCAGAGTCTCGGCTAGCCGGGAGGGCACCTGGCCCGAATAGTTGTCCGTGGAGCCCTCGCCGCAGAGGATTAGGTCGCATTCTATCTTCTCGATAGCCTTGGCCAAGATCTTGGCCGTGGTGCTGGTGTCTGAGTCGGCGAAGGCCGGATCGATGAGGAGGACCGCCTCATCGGCGCCCATGGCTAACGCTTCCTTTATCGTATCTCTCAGTTTAGGGGAGCCCAGGGCCAGAGCGGTTACCTTCCCCCCCTCCCTCTCCACGATCCGCACCGCCTCCTCCAGAGCGTTCTTATCCATATCCCCGAAGAGAAGAGGTACTCCCTCTAAGACTGGCTCACGGGTATCCCGTTTTATCCTTATCTGTTGGAGATCCGGTATCTGCTTGAGGCAGACTACAATCTGCATCTTTCCACCTCCTCTTAGCCGAATCTATACTGGACCCCGAAGCCGCCTCGGGGGTAGTTCCAGGCCAAGCCTATATCGCAGGCTATAATACAGGCCCCACACTCCAGGCACCCCTCATACCTTATGAGGATCTCCCCCTCCTGGCCCAAGGTGTAGACCTGGGCCGGACATACGTACAAGCACTGCCTGGTCTGGCACCGCTCTTTGCATCTCATCTCATCTATTATCTGGATATGGCTCTCCTCGTCGATCTTGAAAGCATCGAGGGCCAAATTGGCGTCTATACTCATATCCTCCAAACCTTCAAGAGATCCCCCACCGCGGAGGGGATTAGTCTCCTGGCTTCCCCCCACAAGGTGGTGGAGATCTTCTCCTTCGGCTCCTCGCCTATCCACATGAGTCGCTCCAGGCTCTCAGCGAGAGCCTGGGGATAGAGGTTGAAAAGCCTGGGGTTCTGCAAGAAATGGGGCATCTCTCGGAAGGTTTCCAGTTCCTTGAGGACGAAACTCTCTTTAAGTGACTCTTCGTAGCGAGATAGGGAGGCCAGGGAGAAGTCGTCTCTCTTCTTGGCCTCTATTATCGTTCGAGCGGCCAAGGCACCGGAAGCGAGGGCGAAATCCATCCCCCTCACTATGAGGCCGGTGTTGAGGGCTAGGCCGGCGGCGTCCCCCACCACCAAGATGCCATGGCCATAAACCCGGGGCATGCTCTCCAGGCCTCCCTCGGGCACTATACGGGCTGAATACTCCACCGGATGCCCCCCTTCAATCAGGGGTTTTATCTCCGGTCGCTCCTTGAAGGAATCGAGGAGCCGATGGAGTTCGAACCCCGGCGCCTTCTCCATCAAAGCGCCGATACCCACGACCACTCCCAGGGAGATGGTATCGATATTGGTGTATAAGAAACCTCCGCCGAACATCCCCTCGGTTAGGGAGCCGAAAAAGAGTTGGGCCGCCCCCTCCCCATCGCTAAGGCCGAACCGCTCTTCGATGGCACTTGATGTTAGCTCGATCACCTCCTTTACACCCACGGCGTAATCTTGAGGCTTGCGCCCCTGACCCAGGCCTGCCTTCTCCACCATGAAGGAGAGCGCTCCATCGGCGGCCACGACCACGGAGGCGTGGATCTCCGCTTCGCTGGCCACGATACCTATCACCTTCCCCTCTCGCCACAGGAGGTCATCGACCCTATTCTTGGGAACGATGATCGCCCCCTTCTGAGTGGCTCTTTTAGCCAACCAGGGGTCGAACTTGGCTCTGAGGATGGTATGGCTATGATAGGGCTTCTCTTTGAACCGTTCGCTTGCGAGTTCAAAGGTGACCGATGATCCTTCTCCCATAGCGGTGAGCCGTTCTTTGGTTACATGCCTCTCTAGAGGGGCTTCCTCCCAGATGGGGGGAAAGAACCTCCTCACGGGGTGGAGGTAGAGCCTCCCTCCGGTGACGTTCTTGCTCCCGGGGAAATCTCCTCTCTCCACCACCAGGGTCTCTAAGCCGGCATCGGCCAGATGGTAGGCACAGGCGAGGCCAGCCAAGCCAGCCCCTACTATGACCACCTCCACCTTCTCCGCTTCGGCCATCGCTCTCTCCCAAATCTCTCCGGCATTTGCAGACGGGGAAAGAAAGTGGCAAGGCCCCGCCTTGGCCCAAGGGGAGCCCTGCCCAGACTCCATCGATACCGCTCTACTTCGGTCGCTTTTGGGTGCCGCGGTAGGGGACAGCCTCATCGCCAGCGTAATCGCGAGCGATGATGATCTTCAGGATGTTCTGCCCACCTTCAGCACCTACGCAGTATGATAATACCCCTCGCAGGCCCATCTCCACCGGGCAATCCTTGGTGTACCCGAAGGCCCCCAGTTGCATCATGACATGTTGGCCGACCCGTGCCGCCAACAAGGGGGCCCGGAGTTTGCACATAGCCACGGTCTTGTTTATATCTGCCTTGGTGAACTCACCTGTCCCGGCGTAGAACTGGTCCACCATCCAGGCCGCCTTTTGGAGCATGAGTTTGGTCATCTCCAAGTCGGTGTGATCCTCGGCGATCTCGAAAGAGATGCCCTCGAAGTTGATCAAAGGCCGGCCGAAGAGGATCCTCTGCTTGGTGTAGTCCACCCCGATCTCCAGCATCTTCTCCGCTGCGCCGGTGCAGGCAGCAGCCACCACGATGCGGGCCACGTTGAACCCCTCCATGTTCATATGGAATCCTCGGCCCACCTCGCTCAACCGGTAGTAGTCCGGAATCTCTACATCCTTATAGACGAAACCGCCGGTGGAGAGCCCCATGCGGCCCATATCCATATAGATGGTGGTGGTGATGCCTGGCAGTTGGGCCGGGACGTAGAAGAAGGTCATCCCTCGATGGCCCTTCTCTGGGTCGGTCACGAAGAGGCTGAGGTGGCCGCCCCCTCGAGTGGTGGCCTCGGTCACCCCGCTGATGTAGGCCTTCTCCCCGTTGATGACCCATTTATCACCCTTCTTGACCGCCGTGGTGGTGATGGCGCTCACATCGGAGCCACCTTGGGGCTCCGTGGTATTGATGCCCACGAACCACTCGCCGGAGGCCACCTTGGGCAGCACTTCCCTCTTCAGTTCCTCAGTGCCGTACCTGACGGTTAGATAGCCCCAACCGAGGCAAAGCAAGGTGTAGACGGGGAGGGACATGCTCAGTTCTGCTCGGGCTAGTTCCTGTATGGTGATCATGGCGTAGACCATCTCCTGGCCGGGCATGGCCGAGCCTCCATACTCCTCGGGGATGGTGACGCCGAGGATACCCAGTTCAGCCATCCCCTGGATTATCTCCTCGGGGATGCCCGCTTCCTTCTCATCGATCTCCCGAGCCCGAGGCTCGATATTCTTTTCCGCGAACTCACGGACCATCCTCCTCCAAAGTTCCTGCTCCGCGGTCAGTCGAAAATCCATTTCGCTTCTGCCTCCTTTGCGAATTTGTGCACAAATTCGCCCAACATCTTACCATTGAGATATACTTGTGTCAAGGGAACGGATAGAATCCTGCCTATTGTGATGGATAATCTAGGAAAGACCTGCGCCTTTTCGAAGGAGGCAGACCGATGCTCAAAGGCCATGATCCTAGAGCGCACGCTCTGTAGGAATAGGGTACCGACCGCAACTCTACCTCATTGAACCCTAACCTCTTCCCAGCGGTGATAATGTAGGGGCTTTTTGACAGAAGGAGGGCCGTATGTTATAGTTTAAACTACCCCAAAGAGAAAACCCCAGAAAGAGCGGAAGGCATACCAGTGAAACAGGTACAAGAGATCGCAGAGAAAATCATCGACAACGTAGAGCAGGTCATCATCGGCAAACACCAACAGGTAGAACTAGCCCTTATAGCCCTCATCTGTAAGGGCCACATTCTGATCAACGATGTCCCAGGGGTGGGGAAGACGATGCTGGCCAAGGCCATCGCCAAATCGTTGGGCTGCACCTTCAAACGCATCCAGTTCACCCCAGATATGTTGCCCAGCGATGTGACCGGGGTCTCCGTTTTCGATCAGAAGACAAGAGAGTTCCAGTTCCGCCCCGGCCCCATAATGGCCCAAGTCGTCCTCACCGATGAGATCAACAGGGCTACCCCAAAGACCCAATCGGCTCTCTTGGAGGCGATGGAGGAGCGCCAGGTGACGGTAGATGGAGTGACCCACCCCCTAGAGGAACCCTTTTTGGTCCTCGCCACCCAGAACCCCATCGAGTACGAGGGAACCTTCCCCCTCCCTGAGGCCCAACTGGATAGGTTTTTGATGCAGATCAGCCTGGGCTACCCCAGTCCCCGTGACGAGATCGCCATCTTAGACTCCCAGCAGTACAGACACCCCATCAAAGGGATCGGACAAGTGGTGGCTGCGGAGGAACTGCTAGAGATACAAGAGGGGATCAAGGAGGTTTATGTAAGCGATGCCCTCAAGGGGTACATCGTGGCTTTAGTGGGAGCCACCCGGGAGCACCCCGACCTCTATCTGGGAAGCAGCCCGCGGGGGTCGCTGGCCCTCTACCGAACTGGCCAGGCTAGAGCGGCGATCTTGGGCCGAGACTACGTTATCCCCGAGGACATCAAAGCCCTGGCTCATGTCATCCTGGGCCACCGCCTTATCGTCCAGCCCTCCGCTCGCATAAAGGAAGTCGCCCCTCTGACGGTGATTGATGAAGTCCTGGCCTCCGTACCTGTGCCCGGGGCTCCAGCCAGGGCTAGGCTCTAACCGAAGGAAAAGCCATGCGTGTCAACTGGATCATCTTCCTTCTTCTGCCCTCGGTTCTTCTCCCTGCGCTGGTCACGGGGCAGGAGTTCCTCTACCGCTTGGTCTATCTCCTTTTGGCCATCATACTCTTCGCCTTTCTCTGGGTTTGGTACAATTCGCGCGGCATTGTGATGGAGCGCTGGCTCCGTTCCAGCCGTGCCCAAGTGGGCGGGCTGGCGGTGGAGAGGATAGTGGCCCGCAACCCCGGAAGATGGCCCAAATTCTGGATTGAGATTCGTGACCACTCGATCTTGCCAGAACACCGAGTAGGGCGCCTCATCCCCTCCATGCCCGCGGGTAGAGAGTTGAGTTGGACGGTGAAGACCCTCTGCCACTGTCGAGGAGAATTCGCCCTGGGGCCCATCACACTGGTAGCCAGTGACCCTCTAGGACTCTTCCAGATGAGTCGTCCCCTCCCGGGCGTTTCCAGCCTCATCGTCTATCCTATGACTGTCCCCCTACCCGGCTTCATTCCTCCTGGGGGACAACTCTCCGGGGGAGAGGCCATTCGGCGTCGGACGCAGGAGATCACCACCAATGTGGCTAGTGTAAGGGACTACCTGCCTGGCGATAGTTTCAACCGTCTCCACTGGCCCTCCATAGCCCGCACGGGGCGGCTGATCTCCAAGGAGTTCGAACTGGACCCCACCGCCGACATCTGGTTGCTTTTGGACATGGAAGCCCGAGTTCAATTCAGTGTCCCGGAGGAGGCTCCAGTCGTCGAAGAGTTCCCTCTCTTGAGGGCTCCGCGCCCCTGGCGGGTGGACCCCACCACCGAGGAGTATGGAGTGACCATCGCCGCCTCTTTGGCCAAATATTTTTTGGCTCAGAAGAAGGCCCTAGGGATGGTAACCTACGGCCAGCGCCGCGAGATGGTACAGGTCGATAGGGGCGAACGCCAGTTGTCCAAAATCTTGGAGGCTCTGGCGGTCATTCGGGCCCAGGGCCAGGTCCCTCTGGTTGAGGTAATCGCGGCCGAGGGGGGTGGCATGGAGCGAGGAGCCATGGCTATCGTCATCACCCCCTCCACCGAGGAAGGCTGGGTCGCCGCCCTGCGGGAACTTCGGCGACGAGGGATAAGCGCGGTGGTGATACATATCGAGCCTAGCACCTTCACCGAGGCTCCCACTTCCCTGGGCATCATCACTCTTCTAGCCGCTCGCGGTTTCCCCACCTACCTAGTGAAAAGGGATCAACCCCTAGAGGAAGCCTTGAGCCAGAAGATCTATGAGGGCCAGAGATGATCATAAAAAGCGCCGAACTGGCCGATCTAAACCAGTGTATGCTCATCGACCCCTCCTATATAACCGAATACGTCTGGCAGATGTACCTAGAACGGGGAGAAAGGGGGACCACCATAACCTTCCGTACCGTTAAACTCCCCCGACCGATGCCGGTCAACTATCCTAGAGATACCGACTACCTCTTGGAGAATTGGCAACGAGGCGAATGTTTTCTGGTGGCCGATGAGGGAGGGGTGATACGGGGCTATCTGGACATGATGGTCCAGGCCTGGCACCAAACGGGCTGGATTAACAACCTGGTGGTGGCCAAGGAGTATCGTCGCCAGGGCATAGGGACAGCCCTGATGAAGGCCGCTCTTCGCTGGGCTGAAGAACGGAACCTGAGAACGATAATGCTAGAGACCCAGACCAAGAACTACCCTGCCATCTGCTTCTACCAGAAACACGGCTTCATCTTCTGTGGCTTCAACGATCATTACTACGCCACCCAGGACATCGCCCTCTTCTTCGCCCATAAGCTACCTTAGAAGCCCAGTTCTTTGAGTGCCGTCAGGAGTTACCTCCTGACGGTCAACGGCAGGGAGAATCTATGGCGAAGACAACAAGGATAATCTTACTAGTGGTTATGATTACCTCGGTGGCTTGCACACCGGCGTCGCCAGCAGCGATGACACCTTACACTACCCCCACCAGCACAACTATTGCCACCTCGACCCTCGTGCCAACAAGCACACCACCTCCTTCCCCCATGCCTACCGCAACCTTCACACCCGGCCCAGAAGTGGGGGTCGCACCCTGGGTTCGAGTCTTCGCTGCCCTAGATATATTTCCTTGGTTCCGGGAACGTACGTTCAGTTGGTCTCCTGATGGCCAGACTATCGCCTTCTTTTCCCCAGAGGGCGCACTGTGGATCGCAAGGGCTCCAACCTTCACTCCTCAGCGCTTGGCCGAGGAGATGGGGAGACAGCCTGTCTGGTCGCCTGATGGGGAGCAGATAGCCTTCGTAGCCAGCCGCGAGCCCGAGATGCATGCCGACACTATCTGGGTGGTGCAGGCTGATGGCTCCAGTCTTCGGGATCTCCTACCCGGAGAAAAAGCCATCCGCTCGGTGAGTTCAGGGAAATCCCTTGGGCCCTGGTTTGACGACCGGACTCTTGTTTTCATGGACGCCTGTGGCACGGCATGTAGGACCTTGGTAACGATGGATGTGGCAACCGGTGAGGTGGAGGGGGTCTGTAGTACACAATCAGAGGTTTCCCCGCCTGTCTTCGGCGCGGCCTATGATTGGGCGCCATCCTTACGCAATGTTGTGGTCACAACAGGTGGGGGTATTCCCCAGATAATGTTGCTTCGAGTGTTCGACCTCACAAATTGCCATAAGTTACTTATGCCCACCCCTAGTGAGTTCCACGCCTGGTCGTCGGACGGCAAGGCTTTCCTTTTCAGCCACTGGCAATGGGAGCTAGGACAGGGCGATCCGTCCCCCTTGATTGGTCAAGTGCCGACCCTCCGCATCTGGGATATCATACAGGAGGAGATTAAGTGGACAGGCCCCGAGGGAGGCTATGAGGGAGCCTGGTCGCCGGACGGGGAGCATCTGGCCTTCTTTTTGCTGGGCAATCCGCGATATGAAGGCCAAAGGATAATCGGTAGCGACCTTGTGCCCGGGACGCCCTTCCCCTTATTTCTTGTGGTACTCGATATCCAGACAGAAGAGATCCTTGCGCTTGTCCCCTTGGGAGAAATTACAGACTTCTATGACTATCCTTTCGGCATCTGGCACTGGTTCGACCAAAGAAGACCCGTCTGGTCGCCTGATGGGAAGCAACTTGTCTACTGGGGAGAAGAAGACGACCTGCGGATCATGAGGTGGGACGGGACCAATCAGCAAAGGTTGACCGAGGACCTAGACATAAAAGAGACAGCTTGGTCGCCTGATGGGGGCAGGCTTGCCATCGCCACACACGACCAACTGTGGATCATCGAAAGGCCTTCGATAGAATAGAGATGCGGTTTCCGTTCATTGTTCTTACCTAAGTAACAAAGTCCCTTTCCTCCCACGAGGGCCTCCTGTGCAAACCAAGAGGAGAGATACCGCCCAGTTGACGAGGCGGGCAAAAGGTGCTATAATAAGAAACACTTAGGAATCAGTTCCCTTCTTTATCCGATACTATTGTAAGGAATTCCACCAATCTGCGCTCCTATCTTTTCCCCGGATCTTTCATACAAAAGCCTTGATGCTCATGTGATGAAGGTGGCTTTCTGACTTTATACCAACGCTCAAAAACAGCGAGAGGGGTGTAAGCATGGATACCAAAACTTTGGAGCCCGCTGAACAGGCCGGCTATGCCAACGCCTTAAATATCGTCGAATTGGAGGCTATGACCCTAACTGAACTGCGGGAGATGGCTAAGGAACAGGAGATCTCCGGTTATAGCCGCCTCAAGAAACAGGACCTTATCATCCGCTTGTTGCGCGCTAAGGCGGAGCAGATGGGGTACATCTTCGGCGGAGGGGTCCTGGAGATAGTCCAAGAGGGGATCGGTTTCTTGCGCTCCGATCACCTCCTCCCTGGGCCGGAAGATGTCTATGTCTCCCAATCCCAGATCCGCCGCTTCGGGCTGCGCACTGGAGACCTGGTAATCGGCCAGGTCCGACCTCCCAAGGATACGGAGAAATACTATGGTCTCCTCCGAGTGGAGGCGGTGAACGGCTTGGACCCGGAAACGGCAAAGCGCCGCCCCCACTTCAACTCCCTCACCCCCATCTTCCCCCAGGAGATGCTCACACTGGAGACCAAGCCCCATATCCTGGCCACCAGGCTCATAGATATGATAGCCCCCATCGGTCGAGGTCAAAGGGGGCTCATCGTCTCCCCCCCCAAGGCGGGAAAGACTGTGGCCCTCAAGCAGATCGCTAACGGTATAACTACCAACTACAACGATGTCCATCTCATGGTTGTTCTCATCGGCGAGCGGCCCGAGGAAGTAACCGACATGGACCGCTCCGTAGAAGCCGAGGTGGTAGCCGCCACCTTCGACGACCCGGTCCAGAGCCAGGTTCGCGTAGCCGAAATGGCCCTGGAGCGGGCTAAGCGGCTAGTGGAAAGTGGCTTGGACGTGGTCATTCTCTTAGACGGGATCACCCGTTTGACCAGAGCCTACAACCTCACCGTGCCTCCCAGCGGCCGCACCCTCTCCGGCGGAATCGACCCCGGAGCCCTCTACCCCCCAAAGCGGTTCTTCGGCGCCGCTCGCAACGTCGAGGATGGAGGAAGTCTTACCATCATCGCTACCTGTCTGGTAGAGACCGGCAGCCGGATGGATGAGGTCATCTACGAGGAGTTCAAGGGCACCGGGAATATGGAACTGCACCTTAGCCGAAGGCTGGCTGAAAAGTATATCTTTCCCGCCTTCGATATCGAGCGCTCAAGCACTCGGCGCGAGGAACTGCTCCTCGATCAGGAGACCCTCTCTAGGATCTGGACTCTACGTCGCATGATAGACGCGATAGGGGGTGTCGAAGCGTTACCGCCCCTCCTTACCCGCTTAGCCAAGACAAAAGATAACCGCCAATTTCTCGACACCTTGAACAAGGATGCCATCTAACCACCGCCCCATCCAAAGGCTCATCGAGGCCACTACCAGCCTCTGGAGAGATCGGTTGTCCCGCCATCTCATCCGTTACACCTCCCACCTATCCCTCTTGACTCTCTTTCTTCTCCTCACCTCCCTGGGGAACTTCAACCCCCAGGCGTTGCGTCCAGTGGGGGAGCCTCCACCTGCCGAGAACCCTGGCTCTACTTTCCTCCCGCGGAGGATGAGTCTATCCTCGGAGACCGGCTACTTGACCAAGGAGGCTTTGCCTTTCACCATCATCCCCCAGAGACCTCGACGGGAGGTGATCACCTATGTGGTGCAACCGGGAGACGTAGTCACTAGCATCGCCCAGAAATTCGGCTTACGACCGGAGACCATTCAGTGGTCCAACTCTCAACTCTACCCCTACCCAGACCTCTTATATATAGGGGAGGAACTCTTCATCCTGCCCCTCAATGGGGTCTATCATAAAGTAGAGACGGGCGATACCCTAGAATCGATCGCCGAGGAATACGAGGTGGAGCCGTCGGCTATTCTGGAATCGGAGTACAACGACATCGTCGATCCAGAGGCCTTGGCTGTAGGGCAGATGCTGATCGTCCCCGGAGGGAGCAAGCCCTATGTGGCCCAGGTAGTCTATGCTGGGGCACCACCGCCGGGAGCAGCCCAGGGAAGCGGCAACTTCATGTGGCCTGTCAGTGGGGTGATAACCCAGGGCTACTGGGGTGGTCACCGGGCGATAGATATCGGGGCTCCCTGTGGCACCCCGATCTATGCCTCCGATTCGGGCTATGTGACCACCGTAGGATGGCTAGGAGGCTATGGCAACCGCATCCTTCTCAGCCACGGAAACGGGTGGGAGAGTTTGTACGCTCACTTCAGCCAGATCCTGGTGCGTCCTGGAACCTCCGTCCAAAGAGGAGCACTGATCGGACGAGTGGGCACCACCGGTCATTCCACAGGCTGCCATCTCCACTTCGAGATCCGCCAGTACGGCACCAAGCGAAACCCCTTCGGCCTCCTCCCTTAGGCTTCACTTACTTTTGTTTTGCCATCCCTGAGTTCGTCTCTCCCTCCGCGCGGTGGGAAGAGATGCCCGCCTTTAACCATAGCCCTTTTTATGGTATACTTATTTTAGAGAAGGCTCACCCGAAAGAGAGATGGCGCAACTTCTTATCGGCACCTCCGGTTGGAGTTACAAGCACTGGCAAGGGCTCTTCTATCCGCAGGGTCTGCCCCCCAGAGAATGGTTCTCCTACTACAAAGAACACTTCAACACCGTAGAGATCAATAACACCTTCTACCATTTGCCGGCCGAGAAGACCTTTAGAGATTGGCGCAAGCAAGCGCCAGGGGGGTTCATCTACGCCGTGAAGGCTAGCCGATACATCACCCACATCAAAAGGCTACGCGACCCCCAACTAGCCCTGGAGAAGTTCATAAGCCGGGTGCGGCTTCTGGGGGAGACCTTGGGCCCTATCCTTTACCAGTTGCCACCCCGCTGGCGGCCCGACCTGGACCGCTTGAAAGGGTTCGTCGAGGCCCTCCCCCAGGATCTCATTCATATCTTCGAGTTCAGGGATCCCCGCTGGTTATGTCAGCCGGTCTTCGACCTCTTGGAGAAGAACGACTTGGGTTTCTGCATCATGAGCCTTCCCGATTTCGATTGCCCCAAGCGAGTCACTGCTCAGACGGTCTATATTCGCCTGCACGGTTCCCGCTCGCTCTACGCCAGCAGGTACACCCAGAGGGAACTGGAGGGGTGGGCCAGGTATGTCGTTCCTCTCTTGTCGGAAGGGCATGACGTCTATGTCTATTTCAACAACGACGCCTTCGCCCACGCTGTGGAGAACGCCAAAGAGTTGCGCCATCTAACAGAAGAGATGGTGCCCCTTGAGGAGAAGGTATGATGAAAGAGGCCATGCTCTACACGAAACTGAAGGACGATCTAGTACGCTGCCAACTTTGCGCCCACAGGTGTACTATCAAGCCAGACAGGGCAGGCATCTGTGGGGTGAGGAGAAACGAGGAGGGTACCCTATACACTTTGGTCTACGCAAAGGCGGTGGCTGTGCATGTGGACCCCATCGAGAAGAAGCCCCTATACCATTTCCTCCCCGGGAGCGCCTCCTTTTCCATAGCCACCATAGGCTGCAACTTTCGCTGCCTCTTCTGCCAGAACGCCGACATCTCCCAGGCCTCCAAGGGCGGGGGGTGGGGGTATCCCGTGCGGGATTTTCCCCCTGAGGAGGTGGTGGCCGGAGCCAAACGGTACAAGTGTGCCAGCATAGCCTACACCTACACCGAGCCCACAGTCTTCTTCGAGTACGCCTACGACACAGCCCTCCTAGCCCACCAGCAGGGGATCAAGAATATTTTCGTCACTAACGGCTACATGACCGAAGAAGCGTTGGAGGCTATAGAGCCCTACTTGGACGCGGCCAACGTGGATCTCAAGAGTTTCAACCCCCAATTCTACCGCCGCATCGTAGGGGCTAGACTAGAGCCGGTATTGGAAAATATCGAGAGGATGCACGAAATGGGGATCTGGGTAGAGGTGACCACCCTCATCATCCCCGGCCAAAACGATGGGGAGGAGGAACTGAGAGAGATCGCACGCTTCATCGCCGGCATAGACGTGAACATGCCCTGGCATATCTCTCGCTTTGTCCCCCATTACAAGATGAGAAATATCCCCTTCACCCCCGTGGAGACGCTCCATCGTGCCGCCGAGATCGGTCAGGAGGAGGGGTTACGCTACATCTACGCCGGAAACGTCCCCGGTGACCCCCACGAAAATAGTTACTGTCCTTACTGTGGCCAGGTGGTCATCCGCCGACTGGGATACCATACCCATTCGGAACTGAAAGGGCGGGCTTGTCCCTCCTGTGGAAAGGAACTGGCCTTCACCCTCAACTGATTCCAGGAAGGAGATATGGATAGAGAAAGGCTGAAGTACCTAGTAAGCCTCCACTCTGAAAAGCACCTCCTAGTCAGCCTCTACCTCCCTCTGGAGAAAGGAGAACTGGGAGAGGCGAAACTCCCCATTCGATTGAAGAACCTGATAAACGAAGCCCTAGAGGCCAAGGAAAGTTGGACTCCTGAGCAGATTCATTCCGTGGAGGAAGACCTGGCCCGAATCGAAAGGCTGGTGGCAGAGGAGAGGGTTCTAGGGAGCAAAAGCATCGTTGCTTTTGCCTCCTCGCCCCTTGGCCTTTGGGAGGTCTTCCGGCCTCCAGTGAGAGTGGAGAAGAGTCTGGCCATCGATCACGCCCCTCGAGTGGTTCCTTTCATCGCCCTCGCGGGCCAACTAGAGAGATACTGTACGGTGCTGATAGATAAGAGTCGGACCCGGATATTCTTCCTCGATTTAGGCGGTGTGGAGGAACGGTACGATATCTACGGCGCCGTCCCCGGCCGGCACGATCAGGGAGGCTGGGCCCAGGCTCGGTATCAACGCCACCATGACGATCGCGTGATGCATCATTTGAAACACACCGCTGATGAACTGCTCCGCCTTCGCCATGAAGAGGGCCTTCAGCGCCTCTTAGTAGCCGGAACAGAGGAACTTGTCAGCCAGTTTACCGACTACCTACACCCCTATCTCAAGAAGTGTCTAGTAGCCACCTTACCCCTGGAGATGGCCGCCTCACCCAAGGAGGTGCAGGAGCAAGCGTTGGCGGTCGCGGAGGATCTGAATGAGCGAGAAGAGGCAGATCTAATCCAAAAACTCAAGGGAGAGGCGCTTTCAGGGAACCTGGGGGTCATCGGGCTGGAGGATACTCTTCACACCTGGCAGGCGGGCCAGGTGCTCACCTTGCTGATCAACGAAGATTTCCACGCTCCCGGGAGGCACTGCTCCCGATGCGGCTCCCTCACCGTTCGAGAAGGGTCCTGCCCTTATTGTGGCCAGAGGTTGGAGCCCCTCCGGGATGTAGTGGAGGAACTGATAAAACGGGCCTTCTTGGGGAATACGGAGATAAAGTTCATCGCCGGAGAGAACAAGGAAGCCCTGGCGGAGATGGGAAATATCGGAGCGCTTCTGAGGTTCACGGCCTAGGAGGTCACTTCGTTGGGCATGGACTTGGAAACGAAGCTCCCTGTTAGCAGAAGAATTCGGCTATTTCTTGGTCGCTTCCGTCGTTTGCCGGTGACCCTCTGGGTGGTCTTAGCCACCATTTTTGGTATTGCAGACTTTCTCACTTGGTCAGTATTGGCAAACGTTGGGCCTCACGAACGAATAAGATGGACAATGGGCATAGCGGCCATAGCTTTGCTAGTGACCGTGATCACTATGCTCTGGCACCCTACTGAAGACGAGAAGATGGCGAACGCCAGGGTTTTTGAGCGAGCGGCGCGGGAAGCCTGGAACGCCACCAATTACGCCAAAGCCGAAAAACTCCTGCGACGTGCAGTAGAGCTTGACTCAGAAAGGGTGGGGGCCTGGGCTCTGTTGGGAAGGACGTTAATAAGGCTAGGAGAATACAACGAAGCAATACCAGCTTTGACGCGAGCGCTTAAACTCACTCAAATAAATCCAGCTTCGAAGCTTCATAATCGAGGAGTCGCTTATGCCATGCTGGGCCAGTATGGCCGTGCCCTTGATGATTTCGAAGAGAGCCTCAAGGAGAGGCCGGATCAACCAGACACGCTTCGATGGCGGTCTCTCGTTTGGCTCTATCTTGGGAGCTTTGCCAATGCTCTGCAAGATGTTGACTCTGCCCTCGAAATGAAGCCCCTTTACTTATGTGGCCATGCTACCAAGGCGGTAGTTTTACATCTGCTTGGGCAAGCTGAAGCAGCTGAGGATGAACTGGCACATTGTTCATCTTTGCACCCGCAGGATGCAGACGACTTCTATTGCCTTGCACTAGCCTACAGTCAACTAAAAGATGCGGCTCAAGCCTTGCAAGCACTACCGATTGCAATCGAGCGGGATCCAAAATACCGCGCCCGCGCTGCTATCGACCCACTCTTCGATCAGCTTAGAACCGACCCAAGATTCCAGAATCTCGTGTCTAGTGACAGACCCCCTGGCAGCAAGAACTGAAGCAGAGGGCGTTGTCACTGAGATATCATCTCAATAGATTTGCCTAATGCCCGGTGGCCGGGCTTTGCTCAACACTGAGAAAAATAGCCCTTACCTCCACAGGAACCGACCGAAGAGAAGTTGCCGCGAATGACCATCAAGCCAAGCGCGGCCCCCTAGCCGGTGAGGCTCCCTTCTAGGGCCTTCAGGAGGCCCTCGTCCTCCTCTGGGAGCACTGTACGGGGATCTAAGAGGTATCTCCCTCCCTCTATCCGCCCCACTACAGCGGGTTCACCCATCCTCAGCCGCCTCGCCAGTTCCTGGGGGGAGGGTACGGTGAGGGCCAAAAGGTAGGTAGGCAAGGTTTGCCCCGGCAACGAACCTCCTCCCACCGCCGAGCGGCCGGGGATCACCTCGCCTTTGAGCCTTCTCGCCCAACCCTCGGCCCGCTCCTCGATCTCCTCCAAGGGGGTAGCGATCATCCGCCAAACGGGGACTTTCTCTACCGCTTCCCCTTTGAGGTAGTGGAGGAGCGTGGCTTGTAACCCGGCCAAGGTAGTCTTGTCCACCCGCACTGCCCGGGTGAGGGGGTGCTCCCGCAGAGAAGCGATCAGTTCCCTACGACCTATGATGAGGCCCCCTTGCGGCCCCCCCAGAAGTTTATCGCCGCTGAAGCAGACCAAGTCCGCCCCCCCGGCGATACTTTCCTGGGCCATAGGTTCATGAGCCAAACCGAAGGCTACCGTATCCAAGAGGGCTCCACTCCCCAGATCGTCGAATACCAAAAGGTTATACTCCCCTGCTAATTCCACCAACTCCTCCAGGTGTACCTCATGGGTGAAGCCCACGATCCTGAAGTTGCTGTGATGGACCTGCAGAAGAGCCGCCGTCTCCTCGCCTATCGCTTGGGCATAGTCTCTTTTGTAGGTGCGATTGGTGGTCCCCACCTCTACCAGTTTGGCCCCGCTTTGGGCCATCACCTCCGGGATCCGGAAGCCACCGCCGATCTCCACCAACTGGCTACGGGAGATGATCACCTCCTTACCTCTGGCCAAAGCGGCAGGGATCAGGAGGAGGGCGGCAGCGTTGTTATTCACCACCAGACCAGCCTCCGCCCCCGTCAGGCGAGAGAGGAGATCCTCGGCGTGAAGATAACGGGAACCTCTCCTTCCCGCCTCTAAGTCATACTCTAGGTTGCTATACCCCCTGGCCGCCCTCTCCATCGCCAGACGAGCCTCAACGCTGAGGGGAGCCCGCCCCAGATTGGTATGCACGATCACCCCGGTGGCGTTGATGACCGGTCTCAGAGTAGGACGCAAGGCCTCCGATACCGAGGCGACCACCCGCCCTAAAAGGGTAGAGGTATCGGGACAGGGTTGGCCACTCCCGATGGTCAGGCGCGCTTCCCCCAGAACGGTCCGAATAGAAGCCACCACTACCTCCCGGCCACTCTGGGCCAGAAGGCGCTTGATGGCCCTCTCCTGGAGTAGAGCGTCAACGCTGGGGAGTTTGCGGAGTTCCCTTTGCATCTCACCCTTATTATACCATATTACGCCAGGAGAGCAACGAACCTATCAGAAAGGGGTCCCGTATCTTTTACCCTCCTTCTGTGTTATTGAGGATTAAATAGACCCATGCTATTGAAATTTGGGGCAAGGTACAAAAATTTATGACAATTACCATCAATGCCCTTGCTGATCTTGTATATTCGTATCTGCAATGCTCTTTCACTTATACATCAACGCAGCCAGATCCCGTGCTAGGGACGCGTTAAGGAAAGGAGGTGGTAGAGTGAACTTTTGAGGAGGCCTCACCGGTGTGTGGGGCTCATTTTGTTTAGAGGAGGTGATGCGGATAGAAAGGGAGATTCTCAGCACTACCTAGATATCTAGGAATCCTAGGAGGTTTAGAAATGTCTGAAAGAACATTATTCGCTCGTAAGGCCACGGGACTTGTGCGGGAGATCGGCTTAACTGTGGCCATAATCGTACCTATGGCCAATGCTATCGGCGTCGGCTGGCAGTTGCGGGTCTTCCAAGGCATGGGCTTTTATCCTGTACCGAGGAGCCAGTTTGTCCTGGGCATCCCCCCTGTCACTATGGCCTTCCTCATCACGGGTATAGGGTGCCTGCTCTCCATCTACGCTTTCGCCGTCCTCACCGCCGCCATGCCCCGGGCAGGGGGAGGCTACTTAGCCATCTCCAGGGTTCTCAGCCCCCTGTGGGGTATGCTGGCCACCCTATTCGAGTGGGTGGCCGTCTCTACAGCCTACGGACAGATCGCTGTCTTCGTCATGGAGGCGGTCTTGATCTTCGGCGGCTTCGTGGGGATCGTGCAGGTAGGCTTCTTCGGCACCCCGGTAGGTCTGTTCGTCTTCTCCCTCTTCGTCATCGCTTTCTTCAGCGCCATCGCAGCGTTGGGAGCCAGGATGACCGGTCTGTTGCTACAGGTGATCTTCTGGATACCAGCGGCGATCCTGGCCCTCGTCCTCGTCCTCTTCCTGATAGCCAGCCCCAGCACTATGGCCGCCGGGGTGCAGGCACAGTTCGGGGCCTCGCCCACCGCCTACATCCAGCAGGCGCTAGATACCGGCCTGGCTGAGGCGGCAGGAGGCTACTGGCCAGCGGTGTTCGGCTGCATCCTAGTCACCTATTGGGCTTTCATCGGCTACGCCGTCACCAACTTCATCGCTGGCGAGATGAAAGAGGCCACTCGCAACCTGCCTAAAGCCATGTTCATCGCCACCGGCGCCATCACCGCTATCTACATAATCCAGTCCTGGCTACTGGTGAGGGTAGGGGGCATCGCCGGGGTGGTGCAAGACTTCGACCTCGTGGGTGCTACCGCTTGGATGAACTTCGGCGAGGGTTCCTTTGGCGACCTAACCGCCATCGGCCCTTGGATGCCCGTCTTCGCCCATATCCAGGGCGTGGCGATGGGTATCGAGGCCCTCACCGGCTGGGCGACCCTCTTCTTCGCCGTCCTTTGGGCCGCCAATGACATCCCGCCCTTCATCTTGATCACCTCGCGGATGCTCTTCGCCATGGCCTTTGACCGCGTCCTGCCCGAGAGGCTGGCCGATGTCAACGAGCGGTGGCACTCGCCCATCAACGCCATCATCGCCACCTCGGTTGTAGCCCTTCTCGGTGCGGCCGCTGAGTCCGGACTCTTCAGCAAGGCCGGAATCTATCTGGGCGACGCCTTTAAGGCTTTCATCGATGGCTTCGGCATGGCTGGCACCAACCTCTGGGACGCCTTCTTCTTCGCCTCCTTCGCCATAGCCTGCATCTTCTTCCCCCTCCGTCGGCCAGGCATCTTCGAGAGGGCCCCCTTCAAGCACGGCAAGACAACGGTTATGGTGATCGGGGCTCTGGCTTCTCTGGCGCAACTCTTCTTCATCTACAGCTTCGTCTTTACCCCTCGGGGGGGCTATTACCTGCCAGGGCTACTTCGAGAGTTCACCTTCAGTGGGTTCGCGGTTTGGCTGGCCACACTCATCATCCTGGGGGTCGGCATCGGCTTCTACTACTATTACAGGAGCAGAGCCGCAGTCACGGGAGCGGACTACTCCACCATCTTCGCTGAGATACCGCCCGAATAGGCTAACCCACAGTGACCCACACTATCCCCCCGAGACCAGCCCTGTGGGTCTCGGGGGGATTTTCCTCTCTTGCTCCTTGATGAATAGCGTGCTAGAATAGAACCAGAAGATAGGTTCACAGAGGGAAACAGAGGCGTGAAGATCAGGGAATACCTGCTCAGACTGGAAGATGACCTTATGACGGGCAGCGGCCGCTGGGCGGCCGATTTCACTGAGTCCTTCTGGGAACTTCTCGTCGGAGATGATGTCTTCGATATGGTCATTCTGGGCAATACACGTCCCAGAGGGTTCCTCTTGTCCCGCTTCTTCGCCTGGATAGCCCTCCCCAACTACCGCGTGGCCTGCTTCGCCTACTCAGACGATCCAGAACTAAAGCGTCTCTCTCCTTCATTGAAAGCCATCGCTGAATATAGGGAGAAGGAGGAGATGGCCTGGGCCTGGCTGGTTATAGTCAACGAAGGGCCTTTTTCCAAACGAGCCCAAGCATTGGTGGAGAGGGACGATACCAAGGAGATTGGGATCACTCTGGTAGACCTGGCCTCTCAGGAGATCACAGCAAGCAAATCGTACATCGGCCGAAGGATGGCCCACATAGCCAAGCGCTTCAAATGAAGACTACCGCCCCTCTGCAGATAGGTAACCTATTAAAGACCATCACTTTCCTCTTCTTTGGCCTCCTTATCCTCTGGGCGCTGATCAACTATCTGATATTGCGGGAGGTGTACCTCCATTGGCTATTACTGGTCTTTAACTTGCTGCTTTCCGTTGCCCTGGGATGGCGGCTATATAAGAGGAATTATCACACCGCTTTCTCCTACGATCAAGACGGCTTCGCGATCCAGCAGGGTGGTAGCCGGCTATCGGCCTGCTGGCGAGATTATTCGCGGGTTTCCCTGATCCACCTGGGACACGGAGAGTTCGCCGTCAGGCTCTACAAAGATGGGGGCGATTTCTTACAAATTCCCGTCAGCAGCCTGAAATTGAACCCCTCGGAACTTCGCTTTCAGGCCATGGAGTTCGTTAAGGGGCAAGAGAGAGTGGTAGAGACTTAGCGGCGCTGTCCCTGAGGAGATGAAGAGATGGCCATGATGGCAGAAGAAGCCAAGCGTGTCATCAATACTGCTCGCGGGCGCGGGGTACACCTCAGGCTGATCGGCGGCCTGGCGGTGAAATTGCATTGCCCCAGCGCAGAGCATCGGGAACTCTCCCGCACCTATGGCGACCTGGATTGTGTGGGTTACCGGAGTCAGCGAGAGAAGATAAGCCGCCTCCTACAGGACCTAGGATATGAGCCCAACCGCCGCTTCAACGCTCTCCAAGGCCATCGACGGCTCCTCTTCGAGAACCCCCAGTTGGGGTTCGATGTCGATGTCTTTCTAGACGTCTTCCCCATGTGCCACGAACTCAATTTCCTCCATCGCTTGGAACTCGATGAGTACACCGTGCCTGTCGCTGACCTCCTGCTCTCTAAATTGCAAGTTATACAGTTGAACGAGAAAGATATCAAAGACACCTATGCCCTCGTCGAGGACCATGAGATAGGTGAAACCGATGATCGAGAAATGATCAACTCCCGGCGCATCGCTTGCGTCTGCGGGGACGACTGGGGCTGGCACAAGACAGTAACCATGAATATAGAGCAGGTAATCGCTTTAGCCGACGATTATCTGGAAGGGAAGGAGAGGGAACGGGTCACTAGCCGGCTGCGGAGGCTGCATCAGATCATCGAGGAAGCGCCAAAATCGATGAAGTGGAGAATGAGGGCCAGGATAGGGGAAAGGGTCCGCTGGTACAATCTCCCAGAGGATATCATCCATCTCCACAGCGGAGGGTGAGGCTGAGGCCTAGATCGGGGTCAAAAAGAGGGCCCGCTGCTCGGGCGTCGGGCCCTCAAGGTGATCAGAGCGACTACCGCTAGGCCTCGAAGCGACTCAACTGGGTGATCCTGGGCCCGTCTAACTCCACCAGGAACCCCTTTAAGATACCCTCCGCGTACTCGCTCCCCGGGTTTAGGCACTTGGTGCGTCCGATCTTCGCAAAGCCGGGACTCTCGTGGATGTGGCCGTGCAGTGCCAAAAGGGGCTGATACTTCTCTATGATCTTCCGCACCGCCTTGGAGCCCACAGGCACCATGCGCGGGCGTCCCGCCTTGACCATGGGAGTCAGATTCTCGTCCACCTCAGGAGCCTCGTCGATGAGGCTCTTGTAGGGGGGCACGTGAATGCAGAAGATCGCCGTCTCCAAGCTCTTAACCTGAGCCACTACCGCTTCTAGACGTTCCTCCAACTCCTCCTCCGAGCATTCCCTAGGGGAGTTGAAGGGGGTGGGGTTAGACCAGCCAAAACAGAGGACCTCGTGCTCGTCGTCCAGAGCGACAACCTCTTCCTCTCCGAAGATCACCTGGGGGTTGTGATCGGACCTTATGATCTCATCGATAGATAGTTTATCATCGTTTCCGGGGCTGATGATCACTTTGCAGCGGGGAGGTACCCGATCAGGGATGAGAGAGAGCCAAGTCTTTACGATCTCCCCCTCCATCCGCTCAAAGAGATCCTCACGCCTCTGCTCGTTGGTGGCGATTTCCTCTGCCTCCTGTGGGGTGGTCACATAGGGGATATAGGTGATCATACGGCATCTCTTCTCGAAATCGGGAACTTCCTTTTCTGAGAGGAGGTGCTTCTCACCCAAAAGCGTGGCATCGTATAGGCCATCGGGACGCTTGATTATGGGAACCATCAATTTGCCCGTCATATCGCCGCTGAGCACCAAGGCATCAAGTTCGAAGATACGGGCCGCATTGAGGAATTTGCGCCACACCGTCTCAGAACCATGAAAGTCAGTGGAGAAGAGAAACTTGGTCTTGGCCATCTGGCATGTCCCCTCTTATCAATGTTATAATAGTATTAGACTCTAGAGTTTTTACAACTGCAAATCCGCTCCTCTTGAACTAGAGACTTCGCATTAGAATGAAGGAGGGGTTGTGTATAGGAAAATACTAGTACCCCTGGATGGTTCTGAGATCGCCGAGAGCATCCTACCCCATGTGAAGGATATAGCCGTGACTCACCAGGCGGAGGTGATACTCCTGGGAGTGTTGCCGGCCACGGGTGTTCTGCCCTCTGCAGCGGAGAGGGAAATGATGGAGGCTCGTAACTATCTATCCTCTGTCGAAAAGCGCCTTCAGCAGCAAGGGGTCAACGCCCGTTTTACCATACGTCACGGCGAGGACGCCGCCGAGATCACGGACTATGCAGAGGTGAACGACATCGATCTCATAGCCATGTCCAGTCATGGGCAGGGCGGCATAGGCCGTTGGATATTCGGTAGTGTCGCGGAGAAGGTGCTGCGCGGCACCAACAAGCCGATTCTCCTCGTCCGTGCGCCGGGCATCTCCAAGACCGGTCTACCCCGGGTCCAGGAGTTGAAACTATAGGAGAGGGCAAAACCTTTCCTCTCTCTAGCCCTTTTGCCGCTCCTCCGGCATTCGGATCTCTCGCTTTACCCATATTTCACACCCCACGCAAACTGGAGAGCCTTTACCATGACCAGGGGAAAGAGATGATGAGGAAAGCGACCCCCAAGGCTGCGATGAGGGCGAACTCGACCACCACACGCCTACCGATGACGCCTTCAAGATATTGCCTAGTCAATCCAGTGAAGAGATAGAAGGCTAAGATTAAGAGGCTCCCGCCCGCCAAGGCGCTTATGCCCCAGGAGTTCAGAACCCAGACGACCTCCCCCATGATGAGCCCCGCAACCAGGGCGTAGAGCCAGGTACGCCTCGCACCCCTCTCGCCCCGCAGGAGTTCCAAAGCCAAGGCCCCGCTGACCAGCGATACCCCGGTGGCTGAAAGAAGGCTACGAGCCCTCAGGCCGTAGATGAGGGCGTAAAAGAAAACGGCCGCTCCATAAACCACTACATCGAGACCCCATCGTGCCCAGAGAGAGTTCCTTTCCCCCATAGTATGATATTGACCCACGAGGATCAAGGCTAAGAGTAGGCCTGCCGAGGCGAGACCCAAGACGAAAAATAGCCTATCCGCTAGAAGATGCAAGAAGAAAAGGGCTATTGAAATCGCTACACTAGGCAGGCCGGCAAAGGCGAGACTATAGAGGGGGGAACTCTTCTCTTCCTGGGAGTGAACTAGAGAATAGACGCCAGCGATGGTTAGAAGAAGGAGCATCCCCCCCATGATCCAAGGGGTCGATATGTAGAGGGTGGTGGGGGAGCCGAAGGCCACAAAGGAGACGATATTCGTGGGCAGCCTTATGAAGCAGGAGAGGGCCAACCCAAAAAGGAGCAGGCTCACCAGGGTGCCCGTTTTCTGATAATAGACCTCTTCCACTTACCCCCCTCAACGCGCACAATGCAGATGCCGCTACTCTTACCATTTTAGAGTCCTCATTTGTCCTTGTCAAATGGTATTGATATAATGTTTTGCACGGAGAATCGGCATGATCATCCTCTACTCCTTACTCGGTTTGCTCACGGGCGCTTTTCTTAACCTCGCCGCTGACGAACTGCCTCAGCGTCGTCCCCTCGGCTCACCCCGTTGCCCCTACTGCGGTCAGAACCACCTACCTCCAGAGTGGATCGCCGTTTTCAGTTTCCTTCTCCTGAGAGGACGGTGCCAACATTGCCAGGCCCCCCTCTCTCTTCGTCGGCCCCTCTTGGAACTGGGAACCATGCTCGCCTTCGCCTTCCTCTGGCAGCGGTACGGCCCAACCCCTCTACTCCTTCTCTTCACTTTCTATATCTGCATCCTCTTCTTGGTCCTGGTCATCGACTTGGAACATCGGCTCATCTTGAATGTGGTGATCCTCCCTGCCATCCTTATGGCGGGGATAGGGAGTTCACTATCCCCAGACCCAGGCCCTCTGCGCGCCCTGGCGGGGGGGCTCATCGGCTTCGCCTCCTTCTACCTCATCGCCCTGGCGCGAAAGGGAGGGATGGGGGCTGGAGATGTGAAACTGGCGGCCTTCATCGGCCTGGCCACGGGGTTCCCGTCGGTATTCGTAGCCCTCCTCATCGCCATCCTGGCAGGCGGGGCCACGGCTCTCGTCCTGGTACTCACTCGGGTCAAGGGTTTGAAGAGTTACATCCCTTACGGCCCCTTTCTAGTGATAGGAGGGCTGGTGGCTCTTATCTATGGCCCTCAGATCGTGGCTTGGTATCTAAGACTCTATCATTAAGCATCTTCTCGCCAAGCGTAGGTGAAAGCCACTATTCTTATAGGATAAATGAACTTCGGTTATGCATAGTCCTGTGAAATGACCCCTCATTAAGGAGGCTTAAAAATGTTCGGGTTAGAGGAGTTGAAAAAGAAGATTGATGTAAAAGGGGATATGATTATATGTCCTGTTATCGGATGTGAAAACCAAGTCAAAAAGATGACAAGACGCGTCCTAAAATCATCGGATGCTTATCTTGAAAAAAGAGAAGGCGCAAAAGAGGGCTTTGAGCAATATCTTTGCAAGGAGCACAAAATCTACATCACACCGACCACTTTTATCTATGAGGATTTGAAAGATAATTTATTATGGTACGATGCGGAGGACAAAGACCTTCTCGGTAAGATAATTGAACATAAGAGAGTTAAAGCGCAACTACACCATGATAACAGTGAAGATGCCGTTACTTGGAATGTTTTTAGATTCTTGGAAAGAAGCGAGTTGCTATCTGAATTCTTGTCAAAGTTGCGCAATGCACCAGTAGCAAATCCCGAAATAATCTACTGGTCATATTCTCAATCTCAACAAGGTGTATGGAATGAACTGAAAAAGGCAAGAGCAGAATTTGGAGAAATCCCGCAAAGAGGTTCGGAGCCTGATCTAATTGTTAACAGTGATGATGCCCTGTTTTTTATAGAAGCGAAATTAACAGCGACAAATGAAACTACTCCCAGCAACCCAAAGGAGCTAAAAAGATATTTAACGGGTGGGAATAACTGGTATGATGTAGTTTTCAAGTCTGACTATCAAACAATCGCAATCACAGATAAGAAATATGAATTGCTAAGGTTTTGGCTGCTTGGAACATGGATAGCGAAACAACAAGATCTAGATTTTTACCTTGTCAACCTGGTATTGTCTGAACGAGAAAGGGACATTGAGGCGATTTTCAAAAAGCATATCCATGAGAATCAGAGAAGGAAATTTGTACGAATCACATGGGAAGATGTATATGAGCATATTGCTAATAGTGATTTATCAAGCAGAGATAAGGATATAATGATATGGTATTTTAGGAATAAGATGATCTCGCATGATGGAGAGCTACAAAGAGCATTTTCGATACTATGACGGGCGGCATGAGATAACGGTGCATAAGAGGAGGCATTATGGCTAAAAGGCGCAAAACGGCGCGAGAGAAATTAGAAAAAGAGCAAGAGCCTAAGGTGGTTGATGACCCACGGGGACGGGGAAAGATGCTCATCCCCAAACCGCTCGATGTCGATGCCTTAATGCGTAAGATAGAGAAAGGGAAACTTGCTACTGTAGCCCAGATCAGAGACCGGCTGGCGAAGGATTTCGATGCCGATTTCACCTGCCCCCTGACGGCGGGAATCTTTCTTCGCATTGCATCCGAAGCAGCAGAAGAAGATTTAGCCCAAGGAAAGAAACGAATAACCCCATATTGGCGGGTGATTAAGACGGATGGTAGCCTAAACGAAAAATTTCCCGGGGGTACAGAAGCACAAGCGGCGCGTTTGATAGAAGAAGGGCATACCATCCTACCGGGCAAGGGTAAAAAGCCACCTCGGGTAGAAGAGTTCGAAAAATCGTTGCAGGAACTGTGAATCGCAATGCCCCATCAGCAACGGTGTCCTTGCGATTCGCTACGCTCACACCTTGCAAGCAGACAAGAATCAAAAGGAGGTGAAGAGATGGAAGTCAAATACACCCCCCAGGGGGAAACGGGCAAGACCTGTGCCGACTGCAAATTCTACACGCCCAAACCTGACAACCCAGGAATAGGAGATTGCTTTGGCCACGAGGTGGAGGCCAAGGGCAGTTGCAACATGTTTCAGCCCAAAGAGTAGCGAAGCGACTCCTTGAGGCAGCGGATTTTTTCCGCTGCCTTGTCTTATTCCTGAGAACCTTGTGTCATCTCTAGCCCGCACGACTCAGAAGCGGAACAGTTAGGGTGAGCGCATCGCCATCCTCCATGATATAATGGCTTTGACTAGGAGAGGTTTCATGAACAACGTAAGAGAATCGGCCAGGAGATTGGCTCGGCGACATCCAGGAGAACTTGTAAAGAAATTACTCCAGACTCTGGGTAGGAGGTTCTCCACCCCCCTGGGGATAGACCTGGCAAGCGGGGACCCGGGGGAGATCTTCAAGTGGTTCCTGGCCTCCATACTCTTCGGAGCCAGGATCGGGGAGAAGATAGCAGCAAATACCTACCGGGAATTCGCAAGGGAAGGTGTCGTCACCCCCCAAAGCGTTCTCGATACCGGCTGGGATGGGCTAGTGGAGATACTCGATAGCGGGGGCTACGTGCGATATGATTTCAAGACGGCCACCCAACTCTTAGAGATCATGGAAACGCTTCAAGAGAGATACGCGGGAGACCTCAACCTTCTACACCAACAAGCGATAGACGAAAGGGATCTGGAATCTAGGCTCATGGAGTTTAAGGGCATAGGCCCCGTCACCACTAACATCTTTCTGAGAGAACTTCGAGGGGTTTGGGAGAAAGCGGATCCTTTGCCTAGTGATTTGGTGATTTTGGCCGCCAGGAACCTGGGCCTCACCCCGTTTGTGGGCCAAACTACCGAGGAGAGGGCCCAAAATCTCTTCGATCTGCGGGAAGCCTGCCCGGAGCCCCTTATCTTTGCCGATTTCGAGTCCGCCTTAGTCCGCCTAGGGAAGGAATGGTGTCGTAAGGAGAAGCATACCCACTGCCCCATGCGCGAGTGGTGTGAAGGTCATCAGGCTGACTAAGGCAAAGAAGGAAAAGATGACTAAGAAGCCCAGTAGAACGATTTTCACCCTGGGGAGCAGCACCCGTTCCGCCCAGGAGTTTTTGGATCTCCTCGCTCATTACCAGATCGAGACTATCGTTGATGTGCGCCGCTTCCCCACCTCTCGCTTCGAGCATTTCATAAAAGAAAACCTGGCTCTTCTCCTGGAAAAGAGTGGGGTCGCCTACCTCTATCTGGGGGAGGAACTGGGAGGCTACAGAAGTGGGGGATATGAAGCCTATATGAAAAGCGAGGAGTTCGAAGCCGGGCTAGCAAGGCTGCAAGGAGTGGCGCAAAAGAAAAGGGTAGCCATTATGTGCAGCGAGAGGCTGCCTTGGAGGTGCCACCGTCGCCATATTGGAAGGGCCCTCCGAGAGCGGGGCTGGGAAGTCCGCCACATCATTGATGAGAAAAGAGAGTGGATCCCAAAGTTGAAAGAGACGGAGGGATGCAAGGGTAGATGAGCATGATTAAAATCGGCTGTTGCGGATTCCCCAAGGCCAAAAGGGAATATTATACCCATTTTCGTGTGGTCGAGGTGCAGCAGATCTTCTATCACCCTCCACGAGTGGGAACTTGTGAGAAGTGGCGAGCCCAGGCTCCCCCAGGGTTCGAGTTCACCCTCAAGGCGTGGCAACTCATCACTCATAAGCCCACCTCCCCCACCTACCGCCGACTGAGGATGGAGATAGAAAAACCGAATAGGTATGGCTTCTTTCGGCCCACCGATGAGGTCTTAGCCGCTTGGGAGAGGACGAGGGAGATAGCAGAGGCCCTGGAGGCGCGCGTGGTCCTCTTCCAGTGCCCAGCCAGTTTCACCCCCACCAAGGAGCATATCGCCGATACGCGTACCTTCTTCCAGGCGATAGAGCGAGGTGGCCTCCTCTTCGCCTGGGAGCCACGAGGAGAATGGGAAGAGGAGCAAATAAAGGGGCTTTGCCAAGAGTTGGACCTCATTCACGCCGTTGACCCCTTCCAACGCCCACCTGTCTATGGGGAGATAGCCTATTTCCGTCTTCATGGTATAGGCGGATACAGATACCGGTACACCGATGAAGACCTAAGCCGATTGCTCCACTGGTGTCGGGAGTATAAGGAGGGGTGTTGTCTCTTCAATAATATCAACATGTTCGATGACGCCTTGCGAATGAAGGAGATGATAGGTGGATGAATGGAAAAGACAACTGAAGGCCGACCCCACAGAGTGGCTGTTGACCGAGGGCCAGCCCTGGGTCCGCTATAGAGCGATGATCGACCTCCTGGACAAGTCAGAGGAGGACTCCGAAGTCAAGGGAGCACGCCAGGAGATGCTGGAACATCCCCAAGTCCAGAGCCTCATCGAGGCTCTCAGGCAGTGGCCAGGCTACCCCCTGAAACGCCACAACGACGCCAAACACCCCCTCCACAAACTGACAGTCCTAGCCGACTTCGGGTTTGGCGCTAGCGACCCGGCCATGCCTTGGATCGTCAAGAAAGTGATGGCCCATCAATCCCCAGAAGGGGCCTTCCAGGTCACGGCCCAGATCGACCCGCGCTATGGAGGCACCGGGGAGGTCGAATGGACCTGGATGCTCTGTGACGCCCCTGCCACCCTTTATGCCCTCCTGGCTTTCGACCTGGGAGAGAACGAAGCGGTGAGGAGAGCGGTTCACCACCTGACTGGCCTCATCCGCGACAACGGCTGGCCCTGCGCCTCACAGACTGGGTTTCGCGGCCCCGGCCGCAAGGAGGACCCCTGCCCGCTAGCCAACCTCCTGGCCCTCAAGGCCTTGGCCCAGGTACCGGAGATGCGGGACAGTGAAGCCGCTCACCTAGGAGCGGAGATGCTTCTTGGCCACTGGGAACACCAGAAGGAACGCAAAATCTACCTTTTTGGCCTCGGCACCGATTTCCGCAAACTCAAATACCCCTTCATCTGGTACGACATCTTGCATGTGACCGACGTTCTAAGCCGCTTTCCCTTCTTGAAAAATGACCCGCGCCTTCGGGAGATGGTCGAGACCCTCGTGGCGCAACAGGATGAGCGAGGACGCTTCACCGCCTCGTCAGTTTGGATGGCCTGGAGAGAGTGGGGGTTCGGCCAGAAGAAGGAGCCTTCCCCCTGGGTCACCTTGCTGGCTCTGAGGGTCATCAAAAGGCTATATGGATAAGAATTGGCCCTTCCACCTAGAGCCCTCTTGTGCTAAAGTGTATAAGGAGGCCTACTGTCTCTTCAATAACATCAGCATGTTCGAGGACGCCTTGCGCATGAAGGAGATGCTAAAATGAGCGACCTCATCCTGCGCAACGCCGAAGAGAGAGATGTCCCAGCGCTCAAATCTTTAACCCTGGAACTGCGAGGGTTAGCCGAGATAGAGACCCCCTCCTTCCAAACCGATTTCCACAAGGTATTCTCCCTCTGCATCGATGACCCCAAATGTCACATCATTGTCGCCGAGAGGGGAGCCCAGATATTGGGCCATCTCACCTTGTGGCTTCGCCCCTGCCTCTCCCATGCCGGGCTCTGTGCCCTCATCGATGAACTGATCGTCGCCGAGGGGGCCAGGGGCCAAGGCATGGGGAGGGAACTCCTGGAGGAGGCGCTGAAGCGAGCCCATGAAGCGGGTTGTGTGGAGATAGAGGTCTCTACCGGCTTCGATAATGAGCCCGCCCAAAGCCTCTATAGGTCCCAAGGCTTCGAGGAGCGCGGGCTTCTCTTCGAGCGAGATATCGCTTAAGCCTGCTCGCCCTCAAGATGAATAACCAGACTTTAACAAGAGGTGTTTTTGTGTTAAAATGGGTAAATACGGGAGGGGCTTTGGTTCTATATCTTGTGCGACATGGTGAGACGAGCCTCAATAGGGAACGCATCTTCCAAGGCCACCTCGACCCAGAACTCTCGCCTTTGGGACGGGAGCAGGCCAAGCGTCTCGCCTTGCGCTTAAAGGATGAGAAGATAGGGGCCTTCTACTCCAGTGACCTCTTAAGGGCCTACCAAACCGCCTCGGCCATCGCCGCTAAGCACCGCCAGGGTGTGACAAAGGTCAAAGAACTCCGAGGCATCGACTGTGGCGAGTGGACGGGGAAATCGGTGGAGGAGATCGAAGCGGTCTACCCTGAACTACTCATCACCTGGCGCTTCCAACCCCATCACCATCGCATGCCTGGTGGAGAAAGCGTGGAGCAGGTACAGCGTCGCATTATCCGCGCCTGGCAGAGGATCTTGGCGGAGGAAGCGGGACACAATATATGCATCGTCACCCACGCCATTCCGGTCAAGAGCCTCATGTGCCACTTCATGGAAGATGACCTCTCCTTGATGTGGCTTACCCCGAGGCAGGACAACGGAGCCCTTAACATCATCCATTTCGAGGGAGGGAAGCCGCGAGTGATAGAGGTGGGAAGTGTAGACCATCTTCAGGGTTTAGAAGCCCCGGGGTGAGGCGATGCCCAAGAAGTGCCGCTTCTATCACGAAGATACCTACCGTCGTAAGACCATCAAAGAGTGCCGTCTCATCGCCCGCAACCCCCGCTCCGCTTCCTGGAAGGAGGGTCTGTGTAAAAAATGTCCTGTCCCCCAGATACTAGCCCGCAACCCTTGTGCCCACCTGGCCTTAGAAGCCACCGTCCAGCGATGGCTCCACTTCTTCCCTAGGGTCCAGGTCTATGCGGTCTGCACGGCGAGGCTAGTAGAGATCAAAGATCCCGCATCATGCGGGCAAGGCTGTACCGAATACAAAAGCGCCTTTTAAGAAAGGAGGAAAATATCTATGGAGGCCTATGTTTTCATCGAGTGTGATGGCGATCCCACGGAGGTGGTCCGCAGCTTGCGTGACCTCAGTGGTGTAAAGAGGGCTGACGGCCTCTTCGGAGCCATCGAGGTCATCGCCCTCATCGAGGCCCCGGATCTGGCAGCCCTGGACCAAGTCATTATGGATGTCCAAGACGTCGCTGAGGTGGAGTTCACCGATACCCGCATCATCAGGGATATTTAGCCTGAAGACTCGGCCAGAATCTGGCATCAGTCTTCCCCATCGCCATAGGACAGTTCCTTTCAACATTGACAAGAAGGACGCTTATCTGCATAATAGAACTTAGGGATGGTGTTTGGCGAGAGAAAGGGGGGAGATCAAATGCGTGCCTATGTTTTCATCGATGTCGAGGGGGATCCTACTGAGGTAGTTAGTAGCCTCCGCGATATCCCGGGGGTGAAGGAGGCTGATGCTCTCTTTGGGCCTACCGATGCCGTGGCCCACATCGAAGCCCCCGATGAAGCGGCCCTGATGGAAGTTATCGGCCAAATGTACGAGATCGAAGACCTATTATCCACCGATACCCGAATCGTAATAGAGTAGGTTAATCCCGCTCCGACACCGGCCCAACAAGGGAGCCCCCAGAAGGCTCCCTTCCTTATTGTCAGCCCAACCGCAGAGTGATATAATGTTAACAAAATAGGCTAGGAAGGAGAACCGTTATGCGCGTCCCTCTCATGGCTGGAAACTGGAAGATGCACAAGGGCGTGGGCCAGGCCGTCGCCCTGGTCCAAGCCCTCAAGGAAAGCCTGGCCGATGTAACCGATCGAGAGATCTTGGTTTGTCCCCCCTTCACCACCCTCTATCCCGTGGCTGAGACCCTAAGAGGGAGCAATATCGAACTGGGCGGCCAGAACATCTACCCGAAGGAGGAAGGAGCCTACACGGGGGAGGTTTCCCCCACCATGCTCCTAGATGTGGGCTGCCGATATGTCATCCTGGGCCACTCCGAGCGGCGGCGATATTTCAAGGAGGCGGACGAGTTCATCAACCGGAAGGTAGATCTCGTCTTAGAGCACAGTTTGCGCCCCATCTTATGCGTGGGGGAGACGCTAGAGCAGCGGGAGGCGGGGCAGGAGGTGGCGGTAGTAGCAAAGCAGGTGCGGGAGTGCCTGGCCGGGGTCACAGGGGAGGGTATGAAAGAGGTGGTCATCGCCTATGAGCCGCTTTGGGCCATCGGCACGGGCCGCACAGCCACCCCAGAGCAGGCCCAAACCATGCACCAGACCATCCGCGACATCCTCAAAGGGCTTTACGGCCCAGAAACGGCCCAAGCCACCCGCATCATCTACGGCGGGAGCGTCAAGCCGGGCAATGTGGACGACCTCATGCGAGAGCCGGACATCGACGGAGCGCTGGTGGGGGGAGCCTCCTTGAAGGCGGAGAGTTTTGTCAGGATAGTGAGGTTTGAGGAGTAATCACCGTTGTAGGCACATAGAATAGAGGTGTAGATATTCACAAAAAGAAGAATGCAGCGGGAGGAATGAGATGTATAGCGAGCTGAGAGAGCAAATATACAGTAATCTAGCGAAGGCCGCAAAGTTTCACAGAGTAGATTTGCACGTACACACCCGTGAATCAACGGAAGACTATCCTCGCCAAAGCGATAAGAGACCAAAGCCGCCGCCCTTGACGGAACAAGACAAGGAAAGGGATTGGGAAACATACCAACCTTATTTCCTGGAAGCGGCCAAGGAGGCTAAGCCCGACCTCAGCCTGATAGCAATCACGGATCACAATAGAAACAAACTGGCATCAATCATTTCGAAGGCTTCCTCACACCCAGTCGTACTGCCAGGTGTTGAGCTCAACATCCAATGCACCGAATTCCAGGAAGAGACCATCCATCTGGTTGCAATCTGGGACAAAGATGCTGGGCACGAGCTACTGGACCGTGTCTTAGATCCAGACGACAAGTTGCCTGAAGAATATGATAAAAGGACCAATAAATCATACTCCACAACACCGATCGCAGATTTCATCGAGGGAGTACACCAACTGAGAGGCATCTGCATCGCGGCTCACGCCAACTCGGCAAGCGGCGCACGAGAGTACATACGTGGGGTTAGTTTGCCCCTTGCAGAACAACGTAAGAGGATTAGGGAACTTGAGGCAAAGGATACCCTCACCGGCGAAGAAAAAGAACACCTCAAGCAGCTGAGGGGAGAGCAGAAAGAGCACGAGGACACACTCCAGAATCGCTATTTGTCGATTATCGCGGAGTATAACGTCAATGCGGTAGAAATAGCATCGCCAGAAGAGAGGAAACACTATGAAGGACTTCATACGGCCGAACTGGGCATCAGGCCAATTCCTTGTGTGATGTCGTCCGATGCCCACTGCCTGGCAGACATAGGCCTGCCGGGTTATTGCACATATCTCAAAATGACGGATATAGGCCTTAAAGGCATCAAAGACGCCTTTGCAGATCCACAGACCCGCATCCGCTACGATGATGAGATAGCACCATCGAAGTACACAAGGATTCAGGGAATCAAATTTGCGGGATCCAAATGCTTCTTCCAGGGTGAAACTATGGGTTTCTCCGATAATCTTACGTGCTTAATTGGCGGACGGGGTACGGGCAAGTCGGCGCTAATCGATGCACTGCGTTATGTATTCAGACTTCCGCTGGACCACCTGGAAGACAAACAACGAAAGGACGTGGAGGATCGGCAAGAAGCGACACTACGGGATTCTGAGATTCATGTACTCCTCAAAGACCCCGATGATAATGAGTTGGTACTCAAGACATACTTCTCACCCGATGCTGAGAGCTCTACAAGGTGTTTTGCCATCGATGGGTCAGTAAGGCCGGAAACACCTGGCGTGTCCCCAAAACTGAGAATAGAGCTCTGGGGATGGGGTGAGATTGAGTCCGCAACTCGCAGTCTTGAGCAACAACGGGATCTTCTTGACAGATTCACCCCTCAAAGCCAGCAGGCTCGTGAAAAAATACACGCCTCCACACGTGTTCTAGAGAGCAACACCCGCGATATAGTGGAGACCGTCCGATTGATCCAAGATCTCTTGCCAAAAGTCGAGCTACTCGACGAGAAGGAAGCAGAGTTGGCAGCCCTCGATACGCCAGAAATGATGGAGATCTACAGAGAATTCGACGCCGTCGAGCAATCTGCGGCGGCCTTGGACATGCTAAGTGCTGCTATCGCAGAGACTCGAGACGATTTTCTAGACGAGCAGCAGGAACCGTACGATATCGAGGCGGACATAGTCTCTCAAATGCAGGAAACGCGCGAGACCCTCGAAGCGTCCGGAGAGGTCCCTGCGTGGTTTGATGACTTCGAAGACACAATAGTGAAATGGGGCAAGGAAGCAGCTGGACATTATCAGAGGCTACTGGGCGCATTTAGTGCCATGACCGAAAAAGTGCAATCCCAGTCCGCCTTGCTGGAAATGGAAAGACAGTCGGTCATCGAGAAGCTCAACCAAATTCAGGAAGGTGCCACGGAAGATAAGCTTCGCGAAGCCATAGGCCGTCGGCAAGAACTTGCCACTCAAGTCAACGCTATGAAGCGAATCATGCGGCAGATCGACCAGCAAAGGAATCACTTGTCGGACTTGCTGGAAGAGCGATGGTCACAGCTGATTCCAGACCTACAGAAGACTAGAGAGCAGTTAAGCAACGTGCGCGAGGCTAAAGCAGAGCAAATAAACGACAGACTAAAGAACCTCAAAGCCGACATAGATGTCGAACTCTCGATTCTGCGCGGTGCCGACCGGACACTCCTTGAACGTAGACTCGGAAGCCCCCGATCGCCGAAGGAGGAGGGTCTTCTCAAGGGCTGCGGCCTACAATACCTGCATCGTAACCTTGCGGGTACTATTGCAACTCACCACACTCCAACTTCGTTTGTCCGGACTGTCTACTTTGATCGTCCGGCCGACCTGACGTTCCGGGAAGACAAAAATCATCTCATCTCCGAGGAGGAGGCCGCTAGCATCATCAATCACGTGTTGCCTCGTGATCCCACTTCGTCTCTCCCAGATCCCGGTCGACTACAGGCCCTGCTTGAACTAGAACATCTCGGCATCGACGACTTTCCACAGATCCGCCTGAATCGCAGACCCATCCAAGAACTGTCGCCTGGCCAGCGCTGCAGCGCCCTAATGCCCATCATACTCCTCGAGAGTGACGCCCCGCTCATTATCGACCAGCCGGAGGACAACCTGGATAACAAATTGGTTTTCGACCTCGTAGTTGATATTCTGCGCGAGATGAAGGAGACCCGGCAAGTCATCGTCGCCACCCACAACCCCAACATCCCTGTTTCAGGTGATGCAGAGCAGATCATCGTTCTAGAGTCGCCGGCTGAAGACAAGGGCGAAGCCTCATATCAAGCTTCGGTAGACGACCCAGATATAATTGAGCAAGTTAAGCAAATAATGGAAGGCGGGGAGAAGGCGTTCATAACCAGAGCCATCAAGTACGGCTTGCGGCCCGCCTGAGCTAATTGTTACCAGCTGCCCCCTAGCCCCTTCGTACCGCCCTCCTCCCCCAAACTTGATAGTTTTTGACAGTCCAAGTGTGATATATTTAGTATTGATTAAGCGCCTGCGGCCCGCAGGTCTTTTTATGAGACTAAATAGGGAGGCTTTTACCTGTCCCGTATCCCAGCGTTCTATAAACTGAGCCTGGAGGAGCGCGTCAAGGAGGTCCAGGCGCGGACAAACCTGACCGATGAGGAGATAGATATCCTAAGAGGGGCCAAGGGGCTTACCCCCGCTCAGGCAGACCGGATGAGCGAGAACGTGGTGGGGACCTGCAGCCTTCCCCTGGCTATAGCCACCAACTTCCTCATTGACGGCAAAGACTACCTGGTCCCCATGGCTATCGAGGAGTCCTCCGTGGTGGCCGGAGCCAGCCACGGGGCCAAACTGGTGAGGGAGGGAGGAGGCTTCACCACTGAGGCCACCCCTCCCCTCATGATAGGCCAGATACAGGTTTTAGACTTGGCTGACCCCTACGAGGCCGTGGAACGGCTCCTGGATGCCAAGGGGAGACTCTTAGAAGAGGCCAACAAGGTCGACCCCGTCATCGTGGCTCTGGGGGGAGGGGCCCAAGATATAGAGCCGCGGGTCATAGATAGCCCCAGGGGGCCCATGCTCGTCCTCCATCTCCTTTACGATGTTCGCGATGCCATGGGGGCCAACGTTATCAATACCACCTTGGAGGCCCTTGCCCCCCTGGTGGAGGAGATAACCGGCGGCCGAGTCAACCTGCGGATCATCTCTAACCTGGCCGATAGACGGCTGGCCAGAGCCCAGGCCACCGTTCCCCAGGAGGCCCTGACCTTTGACGGTTTTGAGGGAAAAGAGGTGGTGGAGCGCATCCTTGAGGCCCACGCCTTTGCCCAAGCGGACCCCTACCGCGCGGCCACCCATAACAAGGGGGTCATGAATGGCATCGATGGTGTGGCTTTGGCCACCGGGAACGATTGGCGGGCCATCGAGGCCGGTGCCCACGCCTACGCCGCCCGAAACGGCAAATACAGCCCCCTCACCAGTTGGCATAGGGGCGAGGAAGGCAACCTTGGGGGCAGCATCGAGTTGCCCATCTCCGTAGGCATCGTGGGCGGGGCCACAAGGGCCAACCCCACGGCGAAAGTGGCGCTAAAGATATTGGGCGTAAATTCAGCCCGCGAGTTGGACCGAGTGATGGCCGCGGTAGGCCTGGCCCAGAACCTGGCCGCGCTCAGGGCCTTGGCCACAGAGGGGATTCAGCGAGGCCATATGGCCCTTCACGCTCGTAATGTAGCCCTCTCCGTGGGGATGCCAGAGAAATACATAGACCAAGTAGTGGATCAGATGGTGGAAGAGAGGAAGATCAGGCCCGATAGGGCTCAGGAGATAGCCAGAGAACTAGGAACTAGCCGATGATAAAGGATAGTATAAGGTAGGTGCAACATGAAGCCCAATAGAGAAGTGGGAATCATAGGTTACGGAGCCTATATCCCCCGCTATAGGATCAGAGCAGATGAGATCCTCCGCGTCTGGAAGAGCATAGATAGCATACACTTAGAGGAGAAATCAGTCCCTGGCCTAGACGAGGACACCATCACCATGGCTATCGAGGCGGCCAGGAACGCCTTAAAGCGGGCTGCCATCGACCCCCAAGAGATCGGAGCCGTTTGGGTAGGGAGCGAGTCGAAGCCCTACGCCGTAAAGCCCACCGCCACCATCGTGGCCGAGGCGCTGGGCGCTACCCCCCATACGAACGCCGCCGACTGGGAGTTCGCCTGCAAGGCGGGCACCGAAGCGATGCAAGCAGCCATAGGTTTCGTGGGCTCGGGGATGGCTAAGTACGCTCTGGCCATCGGCGTAGACACCGCCCAAGGAAGGCCCGGCGATCAACTGGAATACACCGCCAGCGCTGGCGGGGCAGCCTTCATCATAGGGCCTAAAGAGGAGAGCCTGGCTTACCTCGAAGGTTCCTACTCTTACGTGTCGGATACGCCCGATTTCTTCCGGCGGCCTCACCAGTACTACCCCCAGCATGGCCATCGGTTCACCGGCGAGCCCGCCTACTTCAAACATACCTACTGTGCGGCCCAGCATCTAATGGAGGAGTTGGGCTATACGCCTCGGGATTACGCCATGGTCGTTTTCCATCAGCCCAACAGCAAGTTCCCTCGCCGAGTGGCCCAGCGGCTAGGTTTCACCGAGGAACAACTGAAACCCGGTTTTCTCGTGGAGGTTATCGGGAACGCCTATGCCGGCTCTTCCCCGTTGGGCTTCGCTGCAGCCCTCGATGAGGCCCAACCCGGGGATAGGATCTTGCTCGTCTCCTTCGGGTCGGGTGCGGGGAGTGACGCCCTAACCTTCACCGCTACCGAGCAGATAGTGAAAAACGATGATACCCTCCTTCGGGTCAGGGACTATATTTCCAGAAGGCGAGAGATAGATTACGGCACCTACTGCCGCTACCGAGACAACTTGAACAACCACTAAAGAGGCGAGATGAGAGGCGTAAGCATCATCGGCATCGGGCAGACCGAGGTGAGAGAGCATTGGGAGCGCTCCTTGAGGGAATTGGCTGTCGCTTCTATCACCGCGGCCTTAGACGATGCGGGGGTCGATAGAGCCGATGCCTTATATGTGGGCAACATGCTCTCTGGGGAGTTGACTGGGCAGGAGCATCTGGCCACCCTCATCGCCGACTTCGCTGGGCTGCAAGGCATAGAGGCCCTCAAGGTGGAGGCGGCCTGTGGCTCAGGGGGAGCTGCAGTGAGGATAGGGTATCTGGCTGTGGCCAGCGGCCTCCACGACCTGGTGATCGTCACCGGGGTGGAGAAGATGACCGATTGCGAAAGCGACCTGGTTACCGAGGCGCTAGCCATGGCTGGGGACGGAGACTACGAAGCGATGCAGGGCCTCTCCTTCGTGGCCCTAAACGCCCTCCTCATGCGGCGGTATATGCACGAGTATGGGGTGAGCCATGAAGATTTCGCCGGCTTCTCCATCAACGCCCACCGCAACGCGGTCCGGAACCCCTACGCTATGTTTCACCGACCCATCACCTGGGAAGAGTTTAGGAGCGCCCGCATGATCTCCGACCCCATCAACCTCCTGGACTCATCCCCTGTGGGGGACGGGGCGGCCACGGTCGTTCTCTGTCCGGAGGAGAAAGCCAAAAAGTTTTGCCCTACGCCAGTTACCATCATCGCCTCGGCCACAGCCACAGACACCATCGCCCTCCACGACCGAGATGACCCCCTCTTCCTGCAAGCGGCCCACGAATCGGCTCAGAAAGCCTACCTCCAGGCAGGGGTGAGTCCGGAAGATATAGAGATCTTCGAGTTACACGACGCCTTCACCATCATGGCCGCCCTATCTCTTGAGGCCTGCGGTTTCGCGGATAAGGGTCGAGGGGTCGAACTGGCCAAAGATGGGGAGATATCCCTCGAAGGCAAGATCCCCATCTCCACCATGGGAGGCTTGAAAGGAAGAGGCCATCCCGTAGGCGCTACCGGTGTCTATCAGATCGTAGAACTGGTTCAGCAACTGAGAGGAAAGGCCGGTGCCAATCAGGTGGAGTCCCACCTGGGGATGGCCCAAAGCATAGGGGGAACGGGAGCCACGGCCATAACCCATATCCTCCAGGGGCCGAACTGAAATGCCAGTAGGCAAAGAAAAGAGAACGAGATGATCGTGGGTCAATCGATTCTTTTTCCCTTGGTTGTCCTTCTGGCCTTTGTCTCGTTTCTAGTGGCCGCCATCGTCTACTTCAGGAGCGAGAAGGAGCCGGAGGCTCTTCAGCAGCGCTTCCTTCCCCGTTTCTATGCCTACGCTATGCTTTTTATCTCATCTTTGATACTCCTCATAGGAGGGGGGCTTCTCCTGAAGGCTGCCCTCTCCTACCCTCTGGGCATGCAGTTCAGTTACCGGGGGCAGGCCATCTACACTGAGGTTGAGGTAGTTGAGGTACAACCGGTACCTCCGACAGAGCCCCCACAGCCACTGCCCATACCAACCCCGGTCTCGAAACCGCCTGCTTTTGAGGACATAGAGTATCGTGAGGAAGAGCGCTTAAGGGATCTCCTCAACGGGGCGACCTTGTTTGGGGTAGGGGCTCTTTTCTTCGCTCTGCATTGGATCCTCCGCAACCGGGTGGAGAGCCGAGAGGAGCGTCCCTTCTCCTTCCTGAACAAGGCCTACCTTATGGTGAGCGGCGTGGTCTATGGCGGTCTCTCTCTCGTACTGCTCCCCATGGGGCTCTATCAACTCATCGAGTTTTACTTCGTCCCACGAGGCGATCCCGAGCAGACCTTTTGGAGTTGGGCTATCCCCGGCGACACCCTGGGCTACGCTCTTGTGGCTCTTGTCCTATGGCTATGGATTCTCCCCCTACTATTCAAAAGCCTGGGAAGGGAGAGAGAATAGCGGGAGGCTAGTTCTAGGATCGAGGCCCTGTGGCCCGTAAGAAAAGAAAGGTCAAGAGTATGTCTTTAGCCAGACATTGGCGCCTACAGGATGAGCGATATAAACTGATAGGTAGAGAATGCGCCGCCTGCGGCAAGAAACTCTTCCCTACCCGGGATATCTGCCCCCACTGCGGATCCCGAGACCTTAAACCCTATAGGTTTGCGGGAAGGGGGGAGATCTACTCCTACTCTACTATCTACCAACCCCCGGCCGGCTATGAGGGTTTCGTGCCCTACACCGTCGCTTTGATCCGCTTAGATGAGGGGCCCTTGATAACCGCCCAACTGACTGATGTGGATAGAGAAGGGGTAGAAATCGGCCAGCGGGTGGAGATGGTCACCCGTCGGCTCCGGGAGTACGGCCCAGAGGGGCTCATCGTCTACGGTTACAAGTTCCGGCCGGTTCTCAAAGGCTAAGCGAGCGATTAGGCCCAAAGGGCTCGGCCGAATAAATACTTAGCTGGAAGTAAGACCTTCCAACCGCGATTGGAGGTAGCTATAGGTGCACCCCGAATGGCTAGAGAAACTCAAAGAGAAGCGAGACTATCTGAAAAAATGGTTGGCTCGCCACCGCGAGACTCACGAAATTGCACCTGAAGTTCAGAGAAATCTCGAACTAACCGAGTGGCAGATTAACACTATCGAGAGCAGGCCCTTATCATCGTACGAGATTCCATTGCCTGACCTTGCAAGGACCGTTGCCAGTGACTATGAACACCTCATGGGTGCTCTCCCAATGATCCCAAGATTTGACAGGGAAAAAATCGTCTCAGGTTCAGCTTTTACCTCGACGAGCACTGCCTCGGTTTTCGAATATGCATCAAGAGTTGGAGACCTTGACGAGCCGGAGGCAAAGGAATACTCGAATATGTTTACCGTCTCATTCCGCGATCTTCAACATTCTCACGAAAGGCCAAAGCAATTACGTTGGCTTATCGAGCGACTTGGAAATCCGGGCACGACTAGTCGACTTGACAGAGCAGTCAATTCCTATTCCTCTTATCAAATGGACACCACTCGTCGCACAGCGGTCGCAATTGAAATTAGGAATTTGATTGATGGGGTGAAAGGAGATCTCTTCGAGCGGGCTAGAAACTGGCCCAAGGAAAATATGACGTGGCCCACCATGGCTCAACGACTTTCGAAGGGTCCTGAAAATGGTCCACAATTCCAAGAGCTCATCGAGCATGAGCGAACACACAGCTTGCTAATCAGTCGTCTTTCAGATATCGCAAAGGACAGGGAAGCAGGCTCGTTCACGAATCTCGATAATGTTTGGGCTGAAACCTTAGAGCATCTTTATGCTGTTCTGGGTTTGGTTGATCTCGAAGCTAGGGGATAAAGTCAATCCTCGAATCATGTCTATCGGATAGTCTTCCTAACCCCTCGCTGCAGCGGACCGGGGATGCGTGCCCATTTGATTTCGACTCGACCGAGCCGCCGGGCCGCTCAGCTCGGCGCCGTTAGGGGAAGCAACGATGGGGTTGCTCTGCCCGGTCGCAAGGCTAGAGCCTACGTTCAAACGATCAAAACAAAATGGACTTAAAAAGGCGACCCCGCAAGGGGTCGTCCTTTTTGTTGCTAGACACTAACTCACCGCCGTGGCCTTTACTTCTCCTCCCCTCGGATCAGAAGGGTGAGGGCCAGGCTCACCAGGCTGATCACCAGCGCCCCCCAGAAAGCAGCCCAGAAGTTGGCCACCCCAAAGCCGATGCCCAACTGCCCGGCCACCCAAGCGGTGAGACCCAACATCGCCGCGTTGATGACGAAGAGGAAAAGACCCAAAGTCAAAACTATCAAGGGGCAGGTGAAGAATTTGAGCAGGGGCCGGATAAAGGCGTTCACCAACCCCAAAATCAGTGCCACCGTTATGATGGCCCACTCATCTTCCACTTTTATTCCCGACACCAGCCTACTGGCGACATAGATGGCCAGGGCGTTTATCAGCCAGCGAAGCAGAACCCGCCGTATCATAAGATCTCCTCTCCGATGAAAAGGGTATGCCTCAGGCCAGAACTGAGGGCATCAGCCCTGCTCAGGACGGTCACCGTCTCGTCTTCCTCCACCGCCGAGCAGGAGCACACGACCTTTCTGGCTATCCCCTCATAGTCGGGTTCATACATCTACCACCCCCATAGTTTTGGCTCATTTTCCTCGGGATACTTTACATACTACCACTCGGTGGCAAATCCAGCAAATAGAGGCGGCCCCTACTCGACATATATCTCCACCCGCTCCCCGTCCTCGGTATCCTCTACATCCACGATCTTCCCCCTAGCGCCCTCGCGCACGGCTCTCACTATCTCGTCGATGTCGAGATCGAGGGGGGCGGAGAACTTGGCCCCTATCTTGGCCCCGATATTTAACAGCCCTAGGGGAAGGTTGATATTCACCTTATGCTTCCCTGTTTTCATATCTGTGACCCGCACTTGGAACCAGCGCGCAGGTGCGGCCCGCTCTTCCCCCGTTGTCTCTAAGGCATCCAGGAGTTTCGCCCCCTCCTCAGCGGTGATCTGGCCCTCCTCGATCATCTTGAGGATCTGCATCCTCTCCTCGTGAGTAGCCATCCTCTCATCTCCTTTTCACTCTTAATATCATCCGCTCTAACGTCCGCTCCTCGATGAAACCGCACCTCTCAAGAACCTTTACCGTCTCCAGGTAAGAAGGGTATATTCTGGCCACCGCTCCTCTTGGAGGGCGGCTACGCAAAATCGAAAACACTTTAGCCAAAAGCCCCTCCTCCACCCGGCCTCGCTCCTCCCGATGAACCACCATTCCCAACCGGTGCGGCCCAGCCCAGGAAAGACGGAGGGTGAGCATAGACCCCCCCGTCACCCAGCGGTATCTTCTCCGGCCGAGAAGCCTCCATAGCCAGCCGAGGAGCCCCTGGCCCAGGTCCGGCTTCCAGCCTTCCCTTTCGCCCAGGAACGCCGTCTCTTGGGGTAAGGCCTCTTTCCATAGCCGATACCCCTCTCGCCACTCGGCGGGCGCTAACTCTCTCACCGCAGGGCCTTCTCGGAGGACGAAATCGACCGTTTCAACGAGTCGCATCTCCGTCCAGGCATCAACCTCCATAAAACCCAGTTCCTCATAGAGCCCCTTAGCCGCCCTATTATCTCGGCGCACCTCCAAGGCCACCCAAGGGGCTTTCCTCCTTTCGGCCCTCTCTACAACCGCTTCCATCAACCGCCTAGCGATGCCCCTCCTCCGATAATCTGGGTGGACGGCTAAGTTGCTTACGAAGTAGCCCCCTCTCCTCCTGCTGAGGGTCACATTCCCCACCACCCGTTTTCCCTCCACCCAAACGTAGCCTGAGAAAATATCTCCCAGAATCCACAAGAGAGGCCTAATATAGGCCGCAGCCCTCATCCCCCACACCGCTTCCCGACCTTCGGGGCCCAGGTCAACGCTGAAAGCCGCCTCTATCAGGTCCGCCACAGGCGACATATCCTGCATAGGGTTAAAGGTGCGTAAGCCGCTTTCCATCCCACCCAGAACCCCGGTCACCATCGCTTTCTAAGGGTACCATCATGGACAACAACCCACCTTCCCAGCGAAGCCTCACTTACCAAGAACCTCTCCTTGGGAGAAGAGGATATAAACTCCTCAGACTTGGCCTCATCGGGCGATGCGCGATTCATCTTTACTTTCCCCTCAGGAGTTCCACAGCCTTCTTGGCTCTGATCTCTCCCTTTTGTACCCGCTCCAAGATCTCCCTCCGCCTCTCGGGAGTCACCGCTTCCTCCTCCGGTACCTCATAGCCCAGGGCCCGGATCACCTTGTTGAGCCGGCTACGTACCGTAGGATAGGAGATTCCCAACTCCTCCTCCACCCTGGTGATCTTCCCCTCGCACTTGATGAAGGTCTCCACGAACCGCATCTGCTCAGGGGAGAGCCGGTAGAAGCGACCTAACTCGAAGTGCCCCTCTAGGGTCGAATCGCAACTTCGACAGTAGAGGCGTGTCACCTCGAGATCGCTGAAGCAGACCGGACACCGCTTCCTCACAGGATACATAAAAACACTCCCTTCCCTGAACTAGAGAATGGGCTAGCAACCCGAAAACCGCACCCACTTCTCCGTTCCCCTTCCCGCACTTCCCCCAGCTGTTGATGGCGATAGGCCCTCTCCAACCGGGCCTGTTCTTGCTACCTCAGACTGCTCCCACTGGATGACAAGCACCAGCCGATACGTACCTACAGTTACGCTTATCTTCAATCTCCTTGCTGAAATCTCATACAATATTTTATTGCAGAACTTGAGATTTGTCAAGCCTATATTAAATAACTTGAGATTAGAGGTGTAAATTTTAAGTTTAGACTTCTATAGGGGGCAAATATAAACGAGGAGAGCAAAGCGCTCCCCTCGATGAAGTGATTAAACAATTATTGGAGGCTAAGAGCCCCTGGTCACTCCAGATAGATGATCCAGACGCAGAGGCCAGCCAGGATGATGGTGGTCACTATGAGGGCCGCCCACTGGCCTGGCAAGAGCCCCACATTTCGGGCGGCTATCACCAGCATGATCACCATACCTACGGCCAGGACGATCCAGGCCGATAGGCGAGGATGACGGGTTACGAACCCTTTCAAAGAGGCGATCATTCCCCCTCTCCTTTCTCTTAGATCTTATCCCACTCCCGCTTCACCTGCTCCCAGGTCTCCTCCCGAGAGCCCGAATTATCGATGATGACGTCCGCGGCTTTGATCTTCTCGGAGATCGGCCCCTGCGCTTTGAGCCGCCTCTCGATCTCCTCTTCGCTCAACCCCTGGGCTCGGAGGCGCTCCCTCTGCTCTTCTGGGCGGCAGGTCACCACCCAGAGGGCATCCCACCCCCTCTTGCTGCTGGCTTCCAGCAGTTTAATGGCCTCGATAGCCACCACCTCTTCCTCCGCTTCCTCAGCGATCTCCCAAATCAGGCTTTCCACGACGGGGTGGATTATGGCCTCCAAACGCTTGAGGGCCTCTTCGTCAGAGAAGACAAGAGCGGCCAACCTCTTCCGGTCGATCTCCTCTTTAGGACCCAAGATCCCTTCTCCAAAGGTCTCCACCACCTCCTCATAAACAGTGGTCCCTTTAGCCATCACCAGGTGTACCAAGAGATCGGCGTCGATAGCCTTGGCCCCCAACTTTTCCAACATACGGAGAACAGTGCTCTTCCCGGTGCCCATGCTCCCGGTTATGCCTATGACCCGTTTCACGGCACTATTATATCACAAGAGGAGCAAGCCACAAGGTTATCCGGCGAGTGTCGGGGGTTATTGTCTCTCCCCAGCAAATTATGATATAATCTTGGGCGTTATGACTAGTGGGCGCCCGTTCCTTATCTTGCTGGCCCTGGCCTTGCCATCATGGGGAGGGCTAGCCTATATCTTCTATTACGCCGAACCCGAGGTGGCCGCAAACCGTTTTCTTTTTCTGGCGCTTCTTTTCTTTTCACTCGCTTTCAGCCTCACCCCTCTCTTCCATTTCTTGGAGTACCGCCTGGCCAACCCGGAATCCTACCGGGGCGACATCTTTCGCTCCGCCCGTAGGAGCGGGCTTTTGGCCCTCTTCTTTGCTCTCAGTGCCTGGATGAAGATGAGCCAAGCGTTAAGCTGGACCAACGCTTTCCTCTTAGTGGCTGCTTTGATGTTGGCCGAGATATTCATGGTTATTCGAAGGGCGTGAGGAAAACCATGGCCTATCGGGCCATCTTTTTCGATGCTTTTGGTACCTTGGTCCTCTGGGAGGAGTCGGAGCCCCATCTCTACCTATCTCAGCGGCTGGCCAGGGTGGGGCTCAACGTCCCTCCGAAAAAGGTGGCTCACATTCTCAAGGGGTGGGAGGGACATCTGGAGGAGAAGGTCGAAAGTGAGCCGGGCTTCGCCACCCTGGCTGTGGAGAGAAACCGCCCCTTCTGGGACTACTTCTACACCTATCTCTTGAGGGAAGCGGGCCTAGAGGGGGATCTTTCGCACTATATAACCGGCATGTATGAGGGTTTCCTCGATGACGAAAGCCTCTATCCCGATCCCGAGGCTCTGGAGTTGCTCTCCCGGCTCCGCTCTCAGGGTTTGATTTTGGGGATGATCTCCAACGCCCCGAAGCGGCTAAACCGCCTTTGTCAGAGGATGGGGCTGGCTCTAGATCTCATCGTCACCTCAGCGGAGGTAGGGGTAGAGAAGCCAGACCCGGCTATCTTTCACGCGGCCCTCAGCAAGGCGGGAGTGACACCTGAGGAAGCGGTATATGTGGGAGACGACTACAACAACGATGTCCAAGGGGCGGAGAGAGCAGGTTTGAAGGCTGTCCTTCTCGACCGCCAAAATAAGCATCAAGATATAGGTTGCCCCAGGGTGAGCCATCTTTTAGAGATCGAGACTTTGCTTTAAGGGGGGAGCATGATCGAAGGAGTAAAAACCAGGAAGTTAAAGGCCATCCCTGACGAGCGGGGGTATTTGATGGAGATGCTCCGCTCCGATTGGGAAGAGTTCGAGAAGTTCGGCCAGGTCTATGTCGCCGCTGCCTACCCGGGTGCAGTTAAAGCCTGGCACTATCATCGGCTCCAGACCGACCATCTCATCTGCCTGCAGGGGATGGCTAAGGTGGCCCTCTACGACGGTCGAGAGGACTCCCCCACCTACCGGCAGGTCGAAGAGTTCTTCATAGGTCACCTCAACCCCCTGCTCATCAAAATCCCCCCCCTGGTGATGCACGGCTTCAAGGGGCTAGGGCCGGGGATGACCCTAATGGTGAATGTGCCCACCGAACTATACAACTACCAGGAGCCCGATGAGTACCGTCTCCCCCCCGACACAGACCAGATCCCCTACGACTGGGCGAGGAAAGATAGATAAGAGAGGGGGTCTGCCATGGTGAAGAGGGTGAAGATTTTGAGCCCCCTTCAGTTGGAAGAGAAGCATTGGGAGAGGGTGCGCCAACTCTCTCCCCGTATCTCCCTCTCCCTGGTAGAGGGAGAGGCCCAGTTCTTAGAAAATCTCCCTAGTGCTGAGGTGGTGGCCATCTGGCCCCGCCCCTTCAATTTAAGCCTCGCACCTCGCCTGAAGTGGATTCAACTCATGAGCGCGGGGCTGGACCGCTTCGTGGGGCACCCCGTCATGGAGAGCGATATCATCATCACCACCGCCAGCGGCATCCATGCCACCCCCATCGCCGAATATGTCTTAGCCTCGATGTTAGCCCTCTCCCGCCACTTTCGGGATATCTGGCGGCTGCAAGAGAGAAAACAGTGGCCCAAGGATCGGTGGGAGATCCTTAGAGGTGAAGAGTTGCGGGGGAAGACGGTAGGCATCCTGGGGTATGGGAGCATAGGTCGAGAGGTGGGGCGTTTATGCCAGGCTTTCGGGATGAGAGTGCTGGCTACGGATAGCGCCCAGGAGATGGAGGATAGGGGGTATCGGCCCCCTGGCACTGGGGATCCGAAGGGAATGCTACTGGATAGTCTCTTTTTGCCTTCACAACTCAGGGAGATGCTGAAAGAATGCGATTTCTTTATCGTCGCCGTGCCCCTCACCCCGGAGACCGAGGGGATGATAGGGTGGGAGGAACTGAAGGCTATGAAGGAGAGCGCTTATCTAGTGAACATCTCCCGGGGCCGGGTAGTTGATGAAGAGGCTCTCATTGAGGCCCTCAAGGAGGGATGGATAGGGGGAGCAGGGCTCGATGTCTTCGCCCAAGAGCCTCTTCCACAGGAGAGCGAACTTTGGGGGTTAGACAATGTCATCCTCTCCCCCCATATCTCGGCTAATACCCCCCACTATCAGGAACGGTTCACGGAACTATTCTGCGAGAACCTGCGTCGCTACCTGGCCGGGGAGGAACTCCTGAATGTGGTGGACAAGAAACGGGGTTATTAGACGTCGCAGATGAACTGCGACGTTGCATCTGGTGTTGTAGCGTCCGAGTTTATCTCGGACGAAAGACCCATATGGATAGCAAGGATATCAAAAGGAGATGGAAAACATACGGAAAAAGTAGATCCCTCCGTTTGCAAGGGTTCGACTACTCCTCGCCCCGTCTATACTTCCTCACCATCTGCGCAAGAGAAGGTGAAAGCCCCTTCGCCAATTCTGACCTATGCGAAGGCGTTGAAAGGCTCATAAGAGAGTGCAAGGCACGATACAACTTTCAAATCTATACCTGGTGTCTCGTGTCTGATCATTTGCACCTGCTCGTACAACCCCCGGGTGATGGCACAACCGTTTCGCGCTTTGTACAGGTGTTCAAAAGCCTGACCACTAGACTTTACTGGAAACTCGGGGGCGCTGGAAGACTATGGCAACGGGGTTTCTACGATCATATCCTCAGAGAGGATGAAGACCCGATAACCGTTGGGGAATACATCCTCAATAACCCGCTCCGAAAAGGGTTGGTGGAATCTGCAGAGAAATACCCTTTTTCGGGGATCATCGATGGTATCCTTTCTTGAAACATCGCAGATGAACTGCGACGCTACAATGAACGTCAGATCCTCGGCCCCGTTCCAGGTGGCTGTCGCCCTCTGCTACCAAGATGGTAGCCCAGGATAGACCATGATAGATTTTAGCATCTCGACCAGCGCCATAAGGGGCGATCTCTCTAAACTGGGCACCCTAACAGAACATGGTTTCCGACAGTTGGAGATCGGCTTCTTCGAGGCCCGGTCTCTCTCCTTGGTTATGGAGTTCGTCCGCCGGGAGGGACTCGCCTATGGCTTCCACGATCCCTTGCCCCGACTTCCCTCCTTCGACTACCCCTTCCTTACCGACCCGGATGAAGAGAAACGGGCTACCACCCTTGACTCCTTGCGCAGGACCCTGGAGACAGCCGTTAAGTACAAGGCGCTCTATGTGGTGGGGCATCTCCCTTCCGTTATCTGGCATCCCGGGCCTGGTCTAGATGAAGAGAGGATCATGACCTTGGCTCAGGATAGTTGTTCTAGGCTTGCCTCCTGGAGTGAGGAGACCGGAATCCCCATACTCTTGGAGAACGTGGGGCCCAACCCCTATTTCTACCGGGCCGAGGCGTTTGTGGAGGTCTTTCAGGCGCACCGGGCGTTGCGTTTCTGCCTCGATATCGGACATCTGCACCTTACCGCTCTTCACACCGGACTGGATCCTTTCGACTTCGCCGAGAAATTATCCCCCTATACCGACCTCATCCACGTCTATAACGCTACCTGGGAGACATATCGCCTCTACCATCATCTCCCTGTTCACCCTTCCCAGCGGCCTGAGGCAGGCTGGGCGGATATCCCAAATATCCTCCGCTCAGCTCTTAGCAAAGTATCATCTTGCACCATCGTCTTCGAGCACACCCCTCAATACCCGGCCGACGAGGCCTTCGTCGCTGAAGGGATCGAATGGGTCAAGAAACTAGCCTTAACTATTGTGCAGTAGAAACAAAAAGCCACCCTATATGGGGTGGCATTGTTCTAGGACGGGGTCTTTAAGCCTCGGTATCCAGGATTAAGGTCACTGGGCCGTCGTTGGCGATGTTGACCAACATCATGGCTCCGAACCTACCGCTCTCTACCTGGAGCCCCGCATCTCGCAAAGAGTCGATGAACCTTTCCACCAACGGCTCCGCCACCTCGGGAGGTGCGGCGGAGATGAAACTGGGACGGCGTCCTTTTCTCGTGTTGCCATAGAGGGTGAACTGCGAGACAACTAGCGCCTGAGCCCCGACATCCAGAGCAGAGAGGTTAAACTTGCCCTCCTCGTCGGCGAAGATGCGCAAGTGAGCGATCTTCTCCGCTAAGTATCTGGCTTCCCTCTCCGAATCGCCCTGGGCGACCCCTATAAGGATCACCAACCCCTCACCGATCTCCCCTACCCTCTCCCCCTCTATGGAGACAGAAGCCTCCCTCACCCTTTGCACTACCGCGCGCATCTCTTTCACCCCTCCCTTTGCACGATTCTCAGAGATGTGGTACCTTTAGGTCCGCTTTTCCTCTTGGAGGGCATCTATGATCAAACTTCTCATGAGTTGGGACATCCGGTCCGGTAGAGAAGCCGATTACATGGAGTTCATAACCGAGGAGTTCGCTCCCGGGATGGTGAGACTGGGCATCCAACCCACGGAGGCTTGGTATACCGTCTTTGGGAACGGCCCCCAGATGCTCTCTGGCGGGATCACCGAAGATCAAGAAACGATGATGAATATCCTGAGAAGCGAAGAGTGGCGGGAACTAGAAGAGAAACTTCTCGTCTATGTGTTGAACTATGAATATAAGATCGTCCCCGCCAGCGGCAATTTCCAACTCTAACCCTCTCTTCGACGCTTGGCAAGTGACCCCTTAACCCTCCGAGCCCTCTTCCGCTATTTCCGATCTTTCGCTCCCCTTGCCTTCCTCCTTAGATGGCCCCTTGTCTCGCTCCGAGGTGGGAGTGGGACGCCTGCCATGGTGCCCTGGCCCGGCACTTGCCAGCCCGTCCTGGTACGACTTGGGGCAGGGGCCGGGCTTGCCAGGCCGGGGATGGTCGGTGACGTAGAACCCCGACCCCTTAAATATGATCCCTACGGGGTAGATAACCCGTCGCACAGCCCCTCCGCAATGGGGGCACCTTTTCACGGGCTCCGAGGCTATAGATTGATGTCGCTCGAACCTGTAACCACAATCGTTACATTCATACTCATAGATAGGCATAGAGGTCTCTCCCACGGGGATACTTTACGTACGATTTACCCCTTCCGTTATCAAAGGCGTAGTTGCTGCCTTATCTTGGCCAGTAGCACTTCAGCCATGAAGATATAGAGAGGTCTATCGCCGTCGATCACCAGCACCTTCGCCTTCTCCGACAGCACAGCCCTCTCCACTTTAAAGCCCCGCTACTCAAAGGGACTATTGATAAATATAATTATACAGAATTCGTCCCTGGAGAGCAAGTATTACTCTTTCATAAGATTCCAAGTAGAGATAAAAGGGGCTGCCACGTGGGTAGCCCTCTTCTTGCAACCTGGGGAGTGACCTACCCGCCCTCTATGCATCTGTCAACGAGTGTACCGACGATAAAGTATCTGAAATCGCGACCCAAAGGTGTCGCCTATGTCTACGCCTCCCGTAGCGCCCGCACCACCTGCGCCAGGCTGGGTCGCTTGCCG
>Ga0209121_10000129_pt1 | contig 76068 bp, 71 predicted proteins | sample Cruoilmetagenom3_FD_187292 | JGI IMG/M metagenome (GOLD analysis project Ga0209121, IMG submission 187292) | Oil polluted marine microbial communities from Coal Oil Point, Santa Barbara, California, USA - Sample 3 (SPAdes) (version 2) | ecosystem: Environmental > Aquatic > Marine > Oil seeps ...
GAGACGCATCGTTTGTCAAAGCAAATATTATGACCCGGCTGAAGGAAGCGAGATGCTTTTAAGAGTAGTCTATGAGAAAAGAGATGACAAGCCTTTCGTAGTTACAGTGTACAGAACATCGAAGGTAGACAAGTACTGGAAGGAGAGTGGGTATGAAAGTGGTTTATGAGCCAGATACTGATACGCTGAGCCTCTTACTAAAGGACGAGCCTGTTGCTGAGAGCGATGAACTTCGTGAAGGGCTAATTATTGATTATGCCCGTGACGGGGGTATCGTTTCGATTGAGATCTTGGATGCGTCTGAACGTGTTGCTGAGCCACAGAGCATCGCATACGAGATGCGAGGCCAGCACAGACTTTCTTAAAGTCTAGACCAAGACTGCGCGGGAGCCAGAGCCAATGAAAAATACAGCTATTGCCAAGGTATTCAGTGATATTGCTGACCTCCTGGAGCTTAAGGGAGAGAATATCTTTAAGATTCGTGCTTACCAGAAGGTGGCTCGGGCTATTGAGCATTACCCCAAGGAAATAAAAATCATGCTGGATGAAGGGGAGGACTTACAAAGTATTCCCGGGGTAGGGGAGGCAATAGCTAAAAAGACCACCGAGTTGGTCTCTACAGGAAAACTTGGTTACTATGAGAACCTGAAGGCTGAGTTCCCTGAAGGTATAACTAATCTCTTAGCTATTCCAGGAATCGGTCCTAAAACGGCTAACAGACTCTCTGCTGAATTAGGGATAAATTCGGCTGATGCGTTGGAGCAAGCAGTCAAGCGTGGGCAAGTAGCCAAACTTTTTCGCCTGGGCGACAAGACCGCCGACAATATGCTTCAGCAGATTCAAGCTTTACGACGTAAAGACCAGCGTACCCCTATCGGGGAGGCTCTGCCTGTTGTGGAGGAAATCCTGAGTGCTCTCCAGTCTATTCCCGGCGTGAGAAATCTAACTGCTGCTGGCAGTTTGCGACGTTTCAGGGAAACATTGGGTGATATTGACCTGATGGGCACCGCTGATAACCCGAAGGAAGTTATAGATGCTTTTGTGGTCTTGCCTCGTGTGGGGCAGGTGCTGGCTCAGGGACCGACTAAGGCCAGCGCTATCGTTTCTGGGGGCTTACAGGTTGACTTGCGTATGGTGGAGCATGACTCCTTTGGCTCTTTGCTTCAGTATTTCACCGGGAGTAAACAGCATAACATTTCTTTGAGGGAGAGAGGGCGTAGACAAGGTCTAAAATTAAGTGAGTATGGCATCACTGATGTGGGAACAGGTGAGCTGGAGAAATTTGCTGTTGAGGAGGAGTTCTATCATCGGCTGGGACTTCAATATATCCCGCCCGAACTCAGAGAAGCCCAGGGTGAAGTGGAAAGGGCCGAGCAGGGTGCTTTGCCCAGGCTGGTGGAATTAGCTGATATAAAAGGAGATCTTCATATGCATACTGACTGGAGCGATGGACATAACTCCATTGAGGAGATGGCTCTAGCGGCCAGGGAATTAGGCTACCAGTATATAGCAATTACCGACCATTCCGGCGGACGGGGCATAGCTCATGGACTCGATGTAGAGAGAGTGATGAAGCAGATTGCTGAGATCAGGGAGCTTGACGATAGGTTGGATGGAATTCGTGTATTTAGCGGCATCGAGGTTGATATTCGGGCCGATGGTAACCTGGACCTGCCACACGAAATTCTATCCCAACTGGACATAGTGCTCGCTGCTGTGCATTCTGCTCTGCATCAAAGTGAGGAAAGGATGACAAAGAGGGTATTGAGTGCTCTAGAGAGCCCTGATGTTGATATGATAGCTCATCCTACCTGCCGTCTTTTGGGCGAGCGCGAGCCTGTAGCTATAGATTTGGAGGCTGTCTTCCGGGCGGCAGTTAAAAACAACAAGGTCTTGGAAATCAACGCTATGCCTGACCGGCTTGATTTGAACGACATTCATGCCTTTCGAGCTCGGGATATGGGAGTAAAGCTTGCTATTCAGACCGATGCTCATAGCATTGCTCATTTGGGCTTCATGCGGTTTGGAGTTGGTGTAGCTCGGCGAGCCTGGTGTGAGCCTCAGCATATATTGAATACTCTGCCTCTGGAAGGATTACTGGCGTTCTTAGGGAGAAGTAAATGAGTAGTACTATGGCTATCTTTGACCTGGATGGGACTTTGTCCTCCAACCATATCTGGGAAGGGTTTTTCAGATATTATTTCAACCATAAAAGGAAGAGGGCTTGGATATTAGCATTTTGTGTTACCCATTTCGGTTTATGGGTATTAGCGAAGTGCAAATTGTTCAGTATCAAGAGATGTATGGTGAAATGGGTGGAGGATTTGAGCGGTATCTTTAAGGGGGCAAGCAGCGCGGAGGTACTTGGGGTTTTTCAGTGGGTCACCGATAACTACATACTCAACTCACTGCGCAGTGATATTGTGGATGTTTTGAGATGGCATAAGGAAAGCGGACATATTGTGGCGATTGTATCCGGTGCCAATAGTGGGCTTTTAGAAATTGTGGGGCAAAGATTAGGTGTATCCACCCTGATTGGCACGGAGCTTGAGGTAATTAATGGCGAGTATACTGGCGAAGCCGTCAAACCTGTATGCTTTGGGGAAAACAAAGCTGAGTTGCTGGAGCGATTTATCAGGCAAAATGGACTGAAAGTAGACCTTTCATCAAGTTTTGCTTATGCCGATAGCATCTTTGACGTTCCTTTATTAAAGATGGTGGGCAATCCGGTAGCAACTTATCCTGATGAGGATTTGCGTCAATTGGCTGAGCACAATGGTTGGCGGATATTGCCCTGAGCGTTGCACAGAGTGGAAATGACATGGCGGAGCTTGATAATGTTGGAGGTGAGGTGTCCACTTCCGCTGGTGATGTTCAAGCGCTTAAACATCTAAGGGAAGCCGTTGCTGAGGGTAAGCATTGGTATTTAGCTCTGCTTGAAGCTGTTCGGCTATGGGACAGTGCTGAAGAGGACCACAGTGGACGTCATTATCGCTATCTTATCGATAAGGAAGCTTTTGACTGGCTAATTTTGGCTGAGAGGTTGTGCGAGGAGCTTGGTGAGCTTATCCCGGAAAAGGAGCGAGTTGACCTTCTTTTCTTTGACCGTCCGCCGATAGAACTGGATAGAAATGAGTTTAGAAGGCTAATTGGTAAGGCTAAATATCAAGCTTATCTTAATTACCTTTATGGTGTCCTGGTAGAACAATTCCTAATTCTGGTTACTACTGATGAGATCCGAAGAAGGAGGCGGGCCTCGGGCTTGACCAAGGATGAGGGGGCGGTTGATGAGGCATATCAGCATATTTATGGTGCCACCCAGACTGAGCTGGTAGAACGCTTTAAGAGGGAGAAGCGCTATCCCAGGCGCAAATCCATGAGCTTAGACGAAGTTAAGGAATTTACCTACTGGTTATTTAAGCAACGATTGAAAAGGAGTGAGAAATCCTGTGTTGCCAGTGACACCAAGAAGGCTCTAATTAAGCTTCATGACTATTTAAAGCTAAAAACTGAATTGCTTCGCTCTTCGCCCTGATCCTTCGATAAACTCAGGACAAGCTCTTAATCCCCCCCCCGTCAAGGGAGAGGAACTTTGAAGGAATTAATCTTCTCCTTCCTTGGGAGAGGCGAGTTGAGACAGTTCTTGGTGTAACCTTTGTAGCTTATCTTGGAGTGTTTGGAGTCTTTGTTTTTCCTTTTCCACGATGTGTGGTGGTGCTTTGGTCAAAAAGGCGCTGTCTTTTAACCTTGAGTCAAGTTGGGCAATTCTTGATTCCGTGTCTTCCTTTTCCTGTGCTAAACGTTGCCTTTCGGCAAGTCGGTCTACCATACCTGCCCAGGGTAAGACCACCTCAGCCTCTTTCAGTACCAGAATTAAGGCCTCTCTTTTATCAGGCTTTCTCTCCTGGCGATTAAGAATAGCTAATGGGTGGACTCGAGCCAGTGTTTCTATAGTTTTGGCCTGTGAGGCGATATGGGGCAAGAACTCATCAGTATAGATTTGAGCCTCAATCCACCTATCCGCCGCTACTTTATATTGAGCCCGAGCGTTACGAGTGGAATGAATAATCTCTATCACCGAATCCATAGCTCGTTCTGTTTCTGGGTCGATGGCTTTAGCCTCGGCGATGGGATAGGGAGCTATAATTATGGAAGCCGGCATTTGGCTTTGGTCGGGCAGACGCTGTTTTAAACCCTGCCATAGTTCCTCGGTAACAAAAGGCATATAGGGATGCAAAAGGCGCAGTAATTTTTCCAGCGTATCAGCCAGAAAAGGCAAAGGTGACGGAGTTGAAACGTCACGGAGCCGTATCTTGGCGATTTCAATATACCAGTCGCAGAATTGAGACCAGGCGAAATCGCGAATTTGCTGCTGGGCTTCGCCGAATTGGAAATCTTCCATCAGTTCGGTCACATTTCGGGTAAGATGGTTGAGCTGGCTAACAATCCAGCGGTCTTCTAGCTTTTGCGGTTTTTCTACTTCTGTTATTTGTAATGCTTGGCCTTTCAGCCCCACGTCATCTATGTTTTGAAGAACAAACCTGGAGGCATTCCATAGTTTATTGACAAAGTTGCGGCTTGATTCTAGCCTTCCTTTACCAAGGTTTATGTCGTTCCCCGGTGTAGTGCCCATAGTCAGGGCAAAGCGAAGAGCATCAACGCCATATTCGTTTATAGCTTCAATGGGGTTAATAACATTACCCCGCAACTTGCTCATTTTCTCTCCATGTTCGTCTCGAATCAGTCCATGGAGATACACGGTGTGGAAGGGGATTTCACCAACATCCTCCAGTCCCATCATAATCATTCTGGCTACCCAGAAGAAAAGGATATCATAGCCTGTTTCCATTACTGCGCCGGGATAGAAATAACGTAGGTCCTCAGTATCATCTGGCCAGCCTAATGTGGAGTGTGTCCACAACCCTGAGCTAAACCAGGTATCAAGGACGTCGGAATCTTGAACGATGTGATTTGAGCCACAATGTCCACAAGCTGAAGGTTCATCCACGGTTACCGTTAATTCACCACAATCTTGACAATACCATACTGGGATGCGATGTCCCCACCATAGTTGTCGGCTAATACACCAATCCCTGATATTTTCCATCCAGTTGAAGTATATTTTGGTAAAGCGCTCTGGAATTATAGTGATACGGCCATCCTTTACAGCTTTAATAGCTGCCTCAGCCAACAGGTGTACGTCAACAAACCACTGTAGACTGATTTTTGGTTCAACCATCGTCTGGCAACGGCTGCAGTGGCCTATGGAATGAGAGTAGGGCTCAATTTTCTCCAGCAAGCCCATGTCTCTCAGGTCAGCCACTACCTTATCTCGGCCAGCAAAGCGCTCCAGGCCTTCATACGGGCCAGTATTTTCGTTCAAAGTAGCATCGGGATTCAGGATATTTACCAGGGGCAAATTATGTCGCTGAGCCACCTCAAAATCTGTAGGGTCATGAGCCGGGGTTATCTTTAAAGATCCCGTGCCGAAAGCAGGGTCAACAGCCTCATCAGCAATAATAGGGATTTCCTTATTTATTACAGGAAGGGTCACATATTCACCTACTAAATTCTTATAACGTTCATCCTCAGGATTTACTGCTACAGCAGTGTCACCAGGGAACGTCTCGGGACGTGTGGTGGCTACGGTGACAAAGCCTTCCTTGTGGGCTAATGGGTAATGGACGTAGTAAAGGTGTGCTGCAATATCCTTGTGTTCGACCTCGAGGTCGGAAAGAGCAGTTTGACAGCGAGGGCACCAGTTTATCATTCTCTCCCCACGGTAAATCAAACCTTTATTATAGAGGCGGACAAAGGCAGTACGGACTGCTCTGCTGGGGCCTTCATCCAGAGTGAAGCAATCTCTGGTCCAATCGCAGGAAGCACCTAGCACTTCGTGCTGGTAGTTGATATATTTTCTGCTCCTATTTGCCCAGTCCCAGGCCCTCTGGAGAAATTCCTCTCCCCCCACATCGTCCTTGGTTAGACCTTCTTTGGCTAATTCCTGTTCCACAATAACTTGTGTGGCAATGCCAGCATGGTCGGTTCCAGGTAGCCACAAAGCAGGCTCACCTTTCATTCTATGCCACCTGGTCATGATATCTTCTAGTGCGGCAGTGAGGGCATGTCCTAGGTGGAGCTCTCCAGTTACATTGGGTGGTGGCATAATGATAACAAAAGGTTTCTTGTCAGGGTCTATCCTTGGGGTGAAATAGCCCTGCTTAAGCCAGAAGTCGTACCATTTCTGCTCTATTTGACCTGGCTCATAAGCTCTTGGGATTTCAGACAGTTCTTGTGTCATATTAAGTCCACTAATAAGAGATGCGAATTAGCCTATCTTAAGCCGATAACGTTTCTTGGGCTCGACTTTATGTCAAGGTATATAGATTGTTCACCGAAAATGTCCTTGGCGTGCTCTTCGACTATTTGCTCAAACTCCTCTTCATTTGTGGGTGTCCATTCCTCATACTTCACGCCATCTATCAGCAGCATATTAGCCTCTACTTCCCGCCTCTATTTGCTTGATGTCGAGCTCAGGCATGGGATAATGCCTTAAATTATCAGTGACAAGTATCAGATTATGGGAAATAGCTACGGCGGCAATTATAACATCGGAAAGTGAAAGAGTAATCCCCTTCCCGGCATATTCCCTTTTATATCCCCCTGCCAGTTCAGCTAAGTTTCTGGTCACCTCATAATACTCAAGGCTGTCTAAGAATCTCCTGGTAACCTGTCTCTCGTTCTCCCTCATTCCAGCATAAACTTCAGCGATATTGATGGCACAGCATCCGACTATCAAGCCCTCAGAGGCTAGTTCAGTCAAAAACTCAACTACTTCCTTTCTCCCGCGGAGACAATCAATGATTACCGTGGTGTCTAACAGATAATTAGCCACAATTTACCGTGAAAATTCCCTAAATCTTCTATCCTCCATCTCCCGCTGGTCTCTCACCCATTGGTAAGTTCCCCTTTCCTTGAACTCGGGATGAGCTTCATCCTTCCAAGAACCTGCTGCCTCGCGCAATGCTTGGAGAAACTGAATTCTTTTCAATTCCTTTCTCGTTGCTTCCACCACAAACTTACTCCTTCCCCTTTTGCCTACCAGTTTATCTATCGCTTGGAGAAGCTCTTCAGGGAAAACTAAATGTGCTTTATTTTTGGTGACTATCTTGCTCCTAAAATTAGACTCTATTTAGTTCCATAGTTAGTGTAACATAATGATGAACCTTGTCAAGGACGCTTAACGCCTACTTAGAAGCTTCGCTACCTTGTCCAAAATTTTGTCAGCCACTTCTCGTTTAGGCAGCAGAGGCAAGCTATCCACCCCACCTTCCTGGTCAATTATGGTTACGCAATTGTAGTCACCCCCAAAGCCACTGTCGCTTGCTGTGATGTCATTAGCTACAATAAGCTCCAGGTTCTTTTGCTGCAACTTCTGCCTGGCGTTTTCTAGCAAGTTGCTGCTCTCAGCAGCAAAGCCTACTTTGATAAAACTCCCCTCAACACTACCGAGGATGTCCGGGGTAGGCTCTAGTTCCAGAATTAACTTGGTCCCTTCTTTTTTGATTTTATCTTGAGCTGCACTTGCAGGGCGGAAGTCAGCTACGGCTGCTGCCATGATTAGAGCATCGGCTTGAGACACAGCAGCTTTAACTGCTTGGTACATTTCCTCAGCAGTGCCAACATTGGCTATTTCTACACCAAAAGGCTTGGTAAGCGAAACAGGAGTAGTGACCAGCAATACCTCGGCACCTCGGTCCCGGGCTGCCTCAGCTATGGCATAGCCCATCTTGCCCGATGAGCGATTGGTGATAATACGAACGGGGTCAATATTTTCCTGAGTGCCGCCGGCGGTAACCACAACGCGTCTTCCAGCCAGGTCACCGCCTCTGCCTAATACTTGGCAAATAGTACCCATGATGTCACCTATGTCACTCAATCGCCCCAGCCCTTCCTTTCCCGAGGCTAGTCTGCCTGAGATGGGCCCTACAATAATAAAGCCTCGAGACCTGAGTTTAGCCAGATTATCCTGGGTTACAGGGTTGCTATACATGTTTCCATCCATAGCTGGCGCTATTATTACAGGTGACTTGGTCGCTAGAACTGCGCAGCATAGCAAGTCATTAGCGATGCCGGCAGCCAGCTTGGCAATAACGTTAGCTGTAGCAGGAGCAATAACTACCATGTCAGCGCTTTCAGCTAGAGCTATATGCCCAAGGCTGAGCTCGGGAGGTAATTCAAACATATCGGTAAAGACAGGCCTTCCCGTGATAGCCTGGAAGCTTAGAGGAGCTACAAATTTAGTAGCTGCCTCAGTCAGGATTACATTTACATTCGCCTCTGCCTGAGCTAACTGGCTGGCAATTTCTACTGCCTTGTAGGCAGCAATGCTTCCTGTTACCCCTAAAACAATAGTTTTCTTAGCGAGTACCATTTCTCCTCAATAGCCTTTATCTCTATTCATCTCGTAGATAAGACGTAATCCAATTAATGATAAATTAGGGTTTGTTATATCTATAGCTGGTATCTCTGGGGCTAGAGACTCTGCATATCCACCTGTGGCTATCACCTTCGCTTTAGTTCCTAACTCTTGTTGTATGCGATTAATTATACCCTCGGTAAGCCCTGCATAGCCAAAGATTATACCTGATTGCATGGCGGCTATGGTATTTCTGCCAATGGCTTGCTTAGGCCGACTCAACTCTATTCGGGGCAACATAGCGGTGCGGGTAAATAATGCTTCACTGGCTATGTTGATTCCTGGTGCGATAGCCCCACCGAGGTAATTGCCTCCGTGGGAAACAACGTCGAAGGTTGTGGCCGTGCCGAAGTCAATGATAATCACCGGTTCTCCATAAAGGTGATGAGCAGCAACGGCATTTACCACTCGGTCAGGTCCCAGTTCCCGGGGATTGTCTGTGGAGATGCGTATCCCGCTTTTAACCCCAGCTTCAACTACCAAGAGTGGAGTGTGTAAATATTTCTGGCATACCTCTTGGAAAACAGGTATCAACGGTGGAACGACGCTGCACAATGCTGCGCCGGTGATTTTGGGAGCTGGCATTTCTTCGTACTGGAGGAGACTAAGTAATAAAGCACCATATTCGTCGGCCAAGCGGTGGATTCCCGTGGCTAATCGCCAGGTCTTATGTAAGTCATCACCTTTGAATATGCCTACCGTGATACTGGTGTTTCCAATGTCAATGACTAATAGCATAATGGGCAACCTTTGCTAGTTTATAACTCAAGGCACCAGTTCAATGCAGACAAAATTGGCAGTGAACTACCAACTGGTATGCCGCTGATATCACCTAGCCCCCCTTTGCAATTTTCCTGCTTGGGCATATTCCTGGCTCACTTTTGGGCTACCTGTCCACCCTGTCCCTCTAGTATTATATATTATAGAAATTCCTGGTAAGCTCGCTACCTCACCAAGATGTAATGTAAGTATAGCATTGAGCTGTAGTTCCCGCCACCAGGAAAGAGCTTTGAGCTAGTATACTAAGGACGTGGACATCTAAGACCAGCCCTTGAGGTAATTGCTGCGGTTTGCGATACACTTCTCGTGCCTGGTTAATGGTGGTTACTTTCATAACTCCTCTCCATGAGAGCTTTTAATTCATCAACCATCGCTTGCCAGTGTGTTCCTTGCCAGTAGATGCGGTGGCATGAGGGGCACTCCATGTATTCTTCGTGGGTTTGAAATACAAAGGGTGGAACTAAGTCTTGTACCTTCTCTTTGCTTCGAGGTACAAGCAGCTGGTTGCACTCGAGGCAAACAGAGAAGGGTCTGAAGTTGTAAGTTAAATTTAAGGCTGTAACAGCCTCCTGTAATTGAGATTTAGGGTCATCTTCCTGGATTAGTACAGCCTTGAGCTTGCCACTTGTGACCAGACGCCTTTTCATAAGTTGAGTGTCGCTGGTTAAAATAACCCTATCCTCATTGAGGGCAAATCTAATCATTTTTATGTCATCTTTTTCCTTAAGCAGTAAGGCATCGTAGCCCATTATCCTTAGCCATTTAGCCAGCTTAGCAAGATTGTTATCTACGATGAATTTAATTTCCATAGTTGATTGAGGATGAGAAAAGGCAAGAGATTGGACTGCCATTCAATTTAGATCCAGCGCTGGTGGCGGAGGTAAGCAAACAATCCCCCACCTATAATCAGCATAATTGTAAGTAAAATGCCTAGCGGTAAGAGGCTGCCGGATTCTAGTCCGCCGGGCAGAGGAACGTTCATGCCGAAGATACTGGCTACTAAGGTAGCTGGCGCTATAATTGCCATGACAATGGTCAATACCCGCATTATCTCTTGAATTCGATTTGAGGTTAACCAATTGCTGGTCTCAGCAAGTCCATCCACTACTTCTTTAGCATCTTCAAGCCCGTCCCAAATCTTACGAATATGGTCAGCAATGTCACCAAAGTAAATTTCCTCCTCCTCTTTTAAAGGGGGATAATCCCCTTGCTCCAGCGTCTCAATTACTGCGATCTGTGGATGGACGACGCGGCGGAAAGAAATAAGGTCTCGCCGAATCAAGGAAACCTGGCTGACTGTCGCTGGAACAGCTTTAGTGAAGATGAGTTCCTCCACATTGTCCACGTTTTCTGTAATTTTGCTCAGAATAGGAAAACAGTAGTTGACCAACCTATCGAGGATATGGTAAAGGAGGAATCCTGAGCTCCGTCCCAAGTAAGTTTCCCTGCTTTTCTCGTGAACTTGGCATTCCCGGAAAAATTTGGCCAATGGCTTGAGGTTAGCAGAGCAATGTACGGTAATGACATAATTCTCTCCGATGAAAATATTTACCTCGCTGGGCTTTGTTATGCGATTTTCCTTATCGAATACGGGGAAATGAAGAACTATAAACAAGTGGTCTGCGTATTCGTCGATTTTGGGGCGCTGTACACGGCTTAGAACATCATCTAGATTGAGAGGATGGAAGTTGAAATGCTGCTCTAGAAATTTGACTTCCTTGGTTGAGGGACTCTCGATGTAGACCCAGGTCAACTTGCCTTGAGTGACCGAATCTATATTCAATTCTTCCTGTTTAGCAACTGACATAAGCATCCACCATTTAAGGGATTTCTAAGTATTTTATCACCAAGTTCATGGTTAAACTAGTTCAGGTTCTGTCCTCTACATTGTTGACAATTTGAGTCTTGCTGTCCAGCGCTAATTGACACAATGAAGGTGGCAATGTTAAATTATCCCTTATTAGCAATCTAAAGGTGAGAGTGCTAAATGACATCGGCGGCAAGAAAAGAAACTATATTGAGAATAATAGTTAACGAATATGTGGCTAAGGCAGTACCTGTAGCCTCAGAGACTATTGCCAGCAGCTACAACTTGAAGGTAAGCCCAGCCACTATTCGTAACGACATGGCACGTTTGGAAGAAGAAGGATATATCACTCGCCCACATCGTTCGGCTGGTAGCATACCCACGGATAGAGGCTATCGTTGCTATGTGGGACTGATACGCCAAGGTATTGAACTTCCCACCAGCGAGCAAAGTTTCATCTACAAAGTATTCCACGAGCCAGAAAGGGAAATCGAACAGTGGTTAAAACTGGCAGCGATGCTTTTGGCACGCTCCGTTCACAATATGGCAATCGTAACTATACCCAGAGCACCTCGATGCCGTTTTAAACACCTAGACCTGGTAGCTTTACAAGATTTTGTAGCTTTGCTTATTTTGGTTCTATACCAAGCTAGAATCAAACAGCAAATTTTGTCTTTCACTAAAAAAGTTACTCAGGATACGCTAGCAACCGTGGCTAATAAGCTCAATGCCGCTTATGCCGGGATGACAGTCCCTGAAATTACATCTGGAGACCTGGAACTCTCTGACGAGGAAGAACAAGTTACTAGATGCATTGTAGATAGAATGGCTGCTGAGGATAAGAAAGGATTTGGTAAACCTTATCTGGAGGGATTGCATCTGATGCTAAGTCAGCCCGAATTTGCTAGGAGTTTTACCATAATCAACATATTGGAGCTGATAGAGCAAGAAGACTGGCTTGGAAAGGTATTCTCTCGAGAACCCGGTAGAGGAGAAACGGAAGTAATCATTGGCGAAGAGAATGCAGAGGAGGCACTGCAAGACTTGAGCCTGGTGCTCAGCCGATACGGAATACCTGACAAAGCAAGCGGCATTGTTGGAGTTCTTGGACCAAAGCGGATGGACTATACCAGAACCATCTCTTCAGTTAACTACCTCTCATCACTATTAAGCAAATCAGTAGTCGAATACATCTAAGGAGAATCTGAGGAGAAATAAAAATTGACCCAAGAAGAGAACGTATCTCACCATAAAACAACCGGGGAGGCTGAGCAAGTTGAGGATTTGGAAACATTGCAGGAGGCCTTAGTAGAAGAAAAAGAAAAGGCAGAAAAATACTTAGCCAATTGGCAGAGGATTCAGGCTGATTTCACCAATTATAAGAAACGTGCCGAGCAGGAAAAAAAGGACATAATTGAGTTTGCCAATAGTACGCTTATCTTGAACTTGCTACCTATTATTGATGATTGGGAAAGAGCTCTTGCTTCACTGCCACCTCAATCTGGAGAGCCTGATTGGCTTGAGGGCATCAAGATAATCTATAATAAACTTAAGGCAATCCTGGAGGCACAAGGGCTGATTGAAATTAAGGCCAAAGGCGAGCCATTCGATCCCCATTTACATGAAGCAGTAATGCGTCAAGAAGGTGAGGAGGGAATCGTCATTGAGGAAATCCAAAAAGGGTACCAGTTGAAAGATAAAGTGATTCGCCCTAGTAGAGTAGTAGTGGGTCACGGTAAGGAAGAAAAGGAGGAACAAACATGGCAAGAGCAGTAGGCATTGACTTAGGTACTACACTCAGTGCCGTAGCGGTTATGGAGGGAGGTGACCCAAAAATTATCCCCAGTGCCGAAGGCGGAAATCTCGTTCCTTCAGTAATGGCTATAAGCAAAACAGGAGAGAGGTTGGTAGGGGAAATAGCCAAACGACAGGCAATCGTTAACCCTGAGAATACTATTTTTAGCATAAAACGCCTTATCGGGCGCAAGTTCAAGGACTCCACCGTTCAATACGATATACAGCACTTACCATACAAGATTACCGAAGCTCCCAATGGCGATTGTCGGGTGGTGATGGGAGGCAAGGAGTATAGTCCACAAGAACTATCAGCCATGATACTGCAAAAATTGAAGGCCGATGCTGAGGCCTATCTTGGAGATAAAGTCACCGAGGCTGTGATTACTGTGCCAGCTTACTTTAACGATAGCCAACGCCAGGCAACCAAGGATGCCGGAGTTATCGCCGGGCTTAACGTTTTGCGCATCATTAACGAACCTACGGCATCATCGCTCGCTTACGGAATGGATAAGAAGAAAGATGAAACCATCGCCGTTTATGACCTCGGAGGTGGAACTTTCGATATTTCCATTCTCGATTTAGGCGAGGGCACCTTCCAGGTTAAGTCAACTAATGGCGATACCCACCTGGGTGGCGACGACATTGATCAAAGAATCATGGATTGGGTCTGCGATGAATTCAGGAAGGAAACAGGCATTGACTTAAAGCAAGACAGAATGGCGTTGCAGCGGTTGAAGGATGCCGCTGAGAAGGCGAAGAAGGAGCTATCCACAGTGGCTCAGACGGAGATAAGCCTTCCCTTTATTACCGCGGATGCTACTGGCCCCAAGCACCTTAGCATGCCACTTAGCCGAGCCAAGCTGGAGCAATTATCATCTGACCTGATAGAGAAGAGCATTGGTCCTTGCCGTCAAGCTTTGACTGATGCCGGGCTTACAGCAGCTCAAATCAACGATGTAATTCTAGTTGGTGGTCAGACAAGGATGCCAAAAGTTCAGGATACTTTACGGCAGTTCTTCGGCAGGGAGCCCGTCAAGGGAATCAACCCCGACGAGGCAGTAGCTTTAGGCGCTGCTATTCAAGCCGGAGTGCTTAAGGGTGAGGTAGGGGAAGTCCTCCTTCTCGATGTTACTCCACTTACTTTGGGCATAGAGACACTGGGTGGAGTAGCCACTTCGCTTATCCCTCGTAATACCACCATACCCACCTCCAAGAGCCAGATCTTCAGCACTGCTAGCGATAATCAACCGAGCGTGGAAATACATGTTCTCCAGGGAGAACGTCCTATGGCAGCGGATAATCGAACTTTAGGACGATTTATGCTTGATGGCATTCTGCCAGCGCCACGAGGCATGCCTCAGATTGAAGTAGCCTTCGATATCGATGCCAACGGTATTCTCAATGTCAGTGCCCGTGATAAGGGTACTGGTAAGGAACAAAAAATTACCATAACTGCCTCCAGCGGACTTAGCAAAGAGGAGGTGGAAAGAATGAGACGGGAGGCTGAGGCTTCTGCTGCCGAGGATGCTAAACGCAAGGAGGAAGCAGAACTACACAACTCTGCTGATAGCCTGGCTTACACTGCAGACAAGACCCTTCGTGACTACGGAGATAAAATACCCGCTGAGGTCAAACAAGAAATAGAAGGCAAGATAGCCTCTCTACGTTCAGCACTTCAAGGTAAGGATATAAATTCCATTCGCACCTCCATGCAGGAGCTATCGCAGGCTATGCAGAAAGTTGGGGCTTCGGTTTACCAACAACAAGAGCAGCCACCACCTGGCGGAGAGGGAGCCGGCGGTAAAGAGCCTGGCGAAGGAGGAGAGGGCACGGTGGAAGGCGAATTCCGTGAAGTATGAAAAGATTAAAATGCAAAAGGCAAAAATACAGAGCAAAAATTAAAAATGAAGACTTTTTGCATTTTGATTTGTCATTTTGACTTTTAATTTCCAGGAGACTTAAATTTAGGATTTCGCTTTGAGGTGGAAAATGTCAACGTTTGATTTGGAACAATTCGCACAGACTGCCCATAAAATCAGAGAGAGGGCAATAGCAGAAGGTAGATTGATAAATAATCCCTCTGAGGCCAAGCTAAGGTCAATTGTGGCAAAGGAGCCAGGGATTAGAAAAACAATATATGGAAATTTTGTTGCTGAGAGTGAACCCACCTCCAGAGCAGCCATGTTCACCAAAAACAGTGTTGATGACCCATTTGGTGAAGAGGAGCAAGAGCTACTGACTCAATGCGAAAGGGCTTTGGCCCAGGAAAGGCTGATTTCCATCGACAGGATCGTGGGCACCAAAAATAGTGACACGACAGTCAGATTAACTGTTCCTGAAAAGTTTGCTCACGTTGCCTGTGCAGGAAATCTCTACCTGCCCGTAGGAGGAGAAATTGAACAGCCAACCTACGAAATCATAATGTTCGCCGATGAAGCCTTTGAGGCTAATAAATACAAACCACTTCCTCAAAAAGACATTTCCATAAGATTAGCCATGCTGGATAATGGAAGGGTGATTAAAATAATCAAGAACAGTAATTACATAGGCGAATATAAAAAGGGAGTTTTTGCCGCGGAAGACTGGAGTGCTAAAACTAAAAGAGGCGGAATTTTCCTGCACGCTGGCTGTAGAGAGGACTACCTCCAATCAACACACGGGGATTATAGAACTAGTAGGTCATTGTTTCTTGCCTTAACTGCAAATGGGAAAACAACTCTAACCTCCAAGATTCTGGCAAGGAAGGGGAAGGAGAAATCTTGGCTTATTCAAGACGATGGTGGGACTCTTATGCCAGATGGTTCTTTTCACGGTTTTGAGGCTGGAGGAGTATTTGTAAAAACAGAAGGTGTGAATCCAGGAAGCCAACTCGAGATATTCTATGGCTTATTAAAACCGGAAACTCTGTGTGAGAATGTTTACGTAACAGAAGACGGGGACATTGATTTTTATAATTTTGAAAAGACCTCGAACGGAAGAGGAGTCATGCGGAGAAAAGATTTCTTACATGCCAGCACTTACATTGATGTTGACAGGATTGATAACCTGCTTCTTATCACCAGAGGGCCATTGATACCGGCAATATCGCGATTGACATTGGAGCAAGCAACAGCACTTATGATTTTAGGGCAATCTATGGAATCCTCGGCAGGTGACCCTACCCAGGCAGGAAAGATTAAAAGCGAGTTCTTTTACGACCCCTTTGTAGCCGGTGATAGAGCGCAGCATGCCAACATATTTTATGAAATATTGAACAATCTTCCTCATGTAAATTACTATTTAGTCAATACTGGAGGAGTGGGTGAAAGAGAACATTATAAAGATATAAAATTGGAATTTACCTTGGCTATATTAGATTCCTTACTGAGAGGAGGTCTCGAAGATTGGGTGGATTCGCCTACAGGCTTTAAGGTGCCCAGGGCGATAAGATATGTAGATGATATTTACTTACACCCTGAGAAGCTCTATTCCAGAATTGAATTTGAAGAAAAACAAAAGAAACTCAGAAAAATCAGGTATAAGGCTGTGGAAAAACTTGACACCTCTTTGCATTCTAACATAAGAGCTGTCTTTAAGAGCCCTTAATTGTGAATGTGTTTATTAAAAGAATTAAACTGAGAAATGGTTTCACAATGGTAATCGTTCCCTCTTCCGCCGATTGGCTTACCCAGGGGCAAATAATGATGCCCTGATTTGCTTCGAAGCAAGGTGAAGGCTAGAATACTTCCAATTATACCAAAACAAATTAGTGGACTTAATGCAATGAGTGACTACAGTAAGCTTTACCAGCGTCTAAAAGAAGAAAAGGCTCAGTTATCACAAAGACTGGCACAGCTAAAAGCCCGTGGACAGACGTCGTCCGAAAGGAGAGAAGGCAGCCCTTTCGGCAAGCGAGAGGAGGAAGCGACCGAGGCTTTTGAGCTGGAAAAAAGGCTGGCCTGGGAGCAAAAATTACGGGCAACGATTGCTGAAATAGATCACGCCCTGCAAAAATATGAAGCTGGCACATACGGAATATGTGACTCCTGCGGAGGGTCTATTGAGCCAGCTCGCCTCGAAGCATTACCTCAAGCAAACTTATGCCTGAAATGCAAGGCACGACAAGCTAAGAACGCAAAAGGGGCAAGATAAGGAATCTCCGGAAAATTCTTTAATTTTCGTGAGTGAAGGTAAAAGACGCATAGCAATATCCCTGATTGTCATTGCTCTAGTGGTCGCTCTGGACCAATTGAGCAAATTGTGGATAAGGACTAATTTGACACCAGGAGAATCGCTGCCGCAAACAGGCTTTTTGCGTCTAACCTACGTCACAAACACGGGCTCAGCTTTTGGCTTACTCGCTAACCAGACCTTTCTTCTCATTGCCATCACTATCGCTTGCGTGCTCATCATCCTGCTATTCTTTCGCTTCATATCCCAAGCTAGCGTTTTAAGCAGCACAGCTCTTGGCTTAATCCTGGGCGGTGCTACAGGTAACCTGATAGACCGACTCCGTCTTGGTTACGTTACTGACTTTGTTGATGTCCGCCTCTGGGGTAACTTCCATTGGCCAGCCTTTAACCTTGCTGATACAGCCATAGTAGTAGGCATCATCACACTGATTTATTTTTTATATCACTCGGGATTATTTAAGAGAGTGTATGAACATAACCGTGAAATCAAGAAATAAAGTGCTTCAGCTTGACACAGCCATACCGGGCATTCGCCTTGATAAGTATATCACCCAAGTTTTTCCTCATTTTTCTAGATCCTATATACAAAAATTAATTGAACAGGGGCACATCCTGGTTGATGGGCGAGAGGCAAAGGCAAGTCAAAAATTAAATAGCACGTCCAGGATAACAATCCAACTTCCTCCCCTCCCACCTACTCAGCTCGTAGCTGAACCAGTCCCCCTGAACATCGTCTTTGAAAATGAAGACGTTTTAATTATAGATAAACCGGCAGGGCTGACGGTGCACCCCGCTCCAGGGCACCCCAACCACACATTGGTCAACGCACTCCTGGCCCACTGCCCCAGCCTCGCTATGAGCAATGACCTGGTGCGTCCCGGCATAGTCCACCGACTAGACAAGGATACATCGGGTCTCATAGTCATTGCCAAAAACGACCTGGCCAAGGCTCATCTGGTCAATCAATTCAAAAGCCATACTGTAGCTAAGGGATACCTTGTCCTGGTTAAGGGAAAAGTATTTCCTCAGCAAGGGATAATCGAGGCGCCTGTTGGACGAGACCCCCGTAACAGGCAGAGAATGGCAATAGTGGAGAACGGCAGAGAGGCCAGCACCCAGTACCAGGTTAAAGAATCCTTGAGTAACCACACCTTGCTTGAAGTTACTCCCAGAACTGGACGCACCCACCAGATAAGAGTGCACTTGTCAGCTATCGGTTATCCTGTAGTTGGCGATTCTGTTTATGGAAGCAAATCAGCCTACACTAAAAGACAATTTATCCATGCCCATCGCCTTGGCTTCCGTCTACCATCAACTAACGAATACCGAGAATTTACCTGCCCCTTGCCAGCAGACCTGGAACAAGCCCTGGAAACCTTATCCCACAACATTTAGAGCTCGTTCAACAAGCCTGCTCGTCGTTCTGAGCAAAGCGAAGAATCCTTCGCTAGCTCGGGATAGCGTTTGGAGAACTTTTCACCTTTGCCCTAGCTCAATGCTCAAGTAACGGCTTACCCTCAATATAGACTGTTGCCAAGGGCTTGTTTTAAAAAATAAAGATATGCTATATTCTTCGGGTACGAAGTAAAGCAGAGGAAAGGATTTAATAACTTGAAATCTTTCGGAGAACTTTTCGACGAACAAGCACAAAGGGAAAGCAACTTCCTGTCTTACCTGATGGGCAAAACCAAAATGGAAGACCTGACTCAGTTCGAAGCTGACTTAAGTGAAAAACAAAGCCGCATCCTGTTCGAGATAGCTACAGAGCTAGAAGATACCGAGACTGCTCTAAAAGAGGCTGAGCAACTGGTCCACAGGCTTAAGAAACACCTGGAGCAGCTAAAAGACCTGCAACGTGTCCTCTCCAAATAACACCGGGCTATATCCCTTTTCCCTTAGTTTATATAACGCTGAATCAGCTTCTACTGAGCCCGGTCAGCTCTTGCCTTGCTTTGTCCATGTTTTTGACTCCTGAGCGCTCATTACTAAGAGCATAGCCTATATACCAGCGGTTCCCACTCTCATAACAATCAGCGTGAGCCTTACAGCCATAGATATAATCACCCAGACCGTTCACAAAACGCTTCTGAGACTTGCGGAGACCCGAGTCTTCTTGTTGCGGCAACCCTTTCATCCGTTTATATATTTGTGATAGCCCTTGTATCGTCTCCCTCAGAGGCACTAGTCGCTCTCCTTCTGGAGTCTCGTCATCCCTCACAATATCAGTCACCTTAGCCACAAGCTCTCCAGCCTGGTCACACAGCCCTAAGAATGCCTCCAGCCCCTCTATATCTCCTGGCTGACTTATCTCCTCCTCCAAACGTTGAACAGGGTCTTTGCTCCGCCCTAACTTCTTCTTTATGCTCTCAATCATCTTTACACTCCTATAAAGTTACCCTTCAATCTTAAAGCAAGCAAAGAGTAAAAATCAATATTCAGTAACACCACCATAACCAAATATGCCATAATGTATGAGTATGAACACTGAGCTAAGAACACCGGTCAGGGTCCGTTTTGCGCCCAGCCCCACCGGCTATCCACACCTGGGCAACATCAGGACTGCCCTATTTAACTGGCTTTTTGCTCGCCACTATGGTGGCAAGTTTATCTTGCGCGTTGAGGACACCGATATTGCCCGCAAGGTAGAAGGGGCAATAGAAACAATGATGGACAGCTTGCGATGGCTTGGGCTGGACTGGGATGAAGGTCCCTACTTCCAATCACAGCGATTGCATTTTTATCATGAAATCAGCCAAAGACTGCTGGAACAGGGCGATGCCTATTTATGCTACTGCTCCCCACAGCGCCTGGAGACGATGCGCCGCGAGCAAATGAAGCGCAAACAGCCGCCGAAATACGACGGCCATTGTCGCCATTTAACACAACAGGAAAGAGCTCAGCTAGAAGCCACAGGCATCACTCCCGTGGTCCGCTTCAAAACGCCACTTGAGGGAGAGACGACTTTCCCTGACTTAATTCGCAGCCAAATAAGCTTCAGAAATGATACCCTGGATGATTTCATTCTGCTTAAGTCCGATGGCTACCCAACCTATCATCTGGCCAGCGTTGTAGATGACCATCTAATGGCAATCTCACACGTTCTCAGAGCCGATGAGTGGCTCTCCAGCACTCCCCGTCACATCTTGCTGTACCAGTCCCTGGACTGGCAACCCCCAGAATTTGCTCACCTGCCCATGATACTGGGGCCTGACCGGGCTAAGCTCTCCAAGAGACATGGCGCCACCGCTATCACCCACTATCAAAAGCAAGGTTACCTTCCTCAAGTAATGGTCAACTTCTTAGCGCTACTAGGTTGGTCACTTGATGATAAGACCGACTTGATAAGCCAAGAGGACTTGATAAAACATTTCTCTCTGGAGAGAATAAGCAAGACCGCAGCCATTTTTAATAACGATAAGCTGGAATGGATGAATGGGGTTTACCTGCGCCGCTTAAGTCTGGAGGAATTCATACAGCAAGCCGTTCCATTTCTATATCGGGATTTGCCCTCTTCGGTAAAACGCCCTCTGTCCCGCGATTACATCCGCCAGGTCATGCCCCTAATCCAGGAACGCGCCAGAACTTTGGCTGAGGTACCTCAACTGGCCGACTTCTTCTTCCTGGATGAATTGCAATATGACAGCAACCTGCTTCTAAGCAAAGGTATGGATACTAAAGCGGCCATCCAGGCTATCGAAATTGCCCGGCAAAGGCTGGAGACAATGCGAAACTGGGATGCCAGCTCAGTGGAAAGCGTCCTGCGGCCACTGGCGGTTGAGTTGGGCTTGAGCACGGGAAAGTTCTTTGGACTGCTCCGGGTAGCCATCACTGGCCGCACCGCAGCACCACCCCTATTCCAAACTATGGCCGTGCTGGACAGAGATAAATGTCTCAAGCGCCTCACCACAGCTTTGCGAAAGTTATCTTAATAGAAAGTTTTAGTTTTTTTCAAGCTAACCCATTGACAAGGAGCTAATCCTACTATAAAATTTAAATTGGCTAATCATAAGTGAAAGGAGGTTCTCCCGATGGCTCACGAGCATGTTTATGCACCCCCGACCCCAGCAGGTCTCGTAGCACTGGCTCTGGTATGTTTCTGTTTCATGGCCGTCCTCACAGGTTCGCTACCCGCAGGTGATCCCTTTGTGATGCTCCTGGGTGTCTACTGCGTATGCGCTTTCGTCCCCCAGTTCATAGCTGGCTTGCTTGAAATGAGGAACGGTGTGATACTGGGCGGTAACGTTTTCATGTTCTTCTCCGCCTTCTTCATGCTGGCCACAGGCCTCAAGTTCATCTTTGAGGGCATCTTCCATTCCCTGGGCTGGCACATGAGCGTGGTGCTAGATGGATGGGCATGGCTAGCACTGACGATAGCACTAATTCTATGGACACCTGCCTACGCTAGAGGTGCACAAGCCACATTCTGGATGATAGTCGCCGTTGACGTGGCCCTGATATTCATAGATGCCCATATGTTCATGGTAGGCGAGGGCACCTTAGCACTGAGCAAGACCTTCGCTGCCATAGGAGGCTGGGCCCTGTTTATTGCTGGATTCCTCGGTTTATACATCGCCACAGCCGTAGTCAATAATACCGTTGCCGGGAAAGCGATTCTGCCAGTGGGAGGCCCATTAGTTAAAGGTTAAGGAACACAGCCAAAATTTGGCATACTTAGAGGCTGAAGGAAACCTTCAGCCTCTAAGTTTTTTCTCCCCGAACTCGGCGAATATAGAATTCGCTTTCAAATTTGGCAGCTCATACAAAGGAATGGCTGTTGACAGCGACCTCAATCTTATTATAAATTTACCATTAAGAATTATTATTTATCTAAGGAGGTTAAAGTATGCCAGGAGTCAACATGATTGTGTGTTGCAAAGAGGTACCTGATCCCGAGGCACCACCAGCTTCCTTCAAGGTCGACCCAGCAAATAAAAAAGTGATTCCAGCCCCGGACGTCAAGCACTTAATCGGTCAATATGATGAATTTGCTATGGAAGCTGCTTTGAGGATCAAAGACCAGGTCGGAGGGAAAATCACGGCACTCAGCTTAGGTAGAGGGTTTGTGATGGATGTAATCAAGAAGACGTTATCTGTAGGAGGCGATGAGCTTATCCTGCTAGATGACGCAGCATTTGAACAATGTGATACTTGTGCCACTGCCCAGGCTCTAGCCATGGCAATCAAGAAGATAGGAGAATATGACCTCATTTTCTGCGGCAGGCAAGATTCTGATTGGGGCTATATGCAAATTCCCCTGGGAATAGCTGAAATCCTGGAAATCCCAGCTATACACATAGCCAAAAAGGTAGAGGTCACCGATGGAAAGGCACGGATAGAAAGAGTTGCTGGCGATATAACTGAGGTTATTGAGGTTGGACTTCCTGCTTTGGTTACCGTGACCAGCGAGCTAGGTAACCTGCGCTATCCTGCCCTGAAAGGAATCATGGCAGCAGCTAAAAAGAAACCCACCGTGTGGGGACCGGCTGATATAGGACTTGATGCTTCGCAAATCGGCGCTATGTGCCTTTGTAAGACAGTAAGCTTATTCCAGCCGGTTAAGGAGAGCAAGTGTGAGATAATCGAAGCAGATAGCCCGGCAGAGGCTGCTGTCAAGCTAGCCCTGAGACTTAGAGAGGAGAAACTAATTTAAGGAGGAACAATGGCCGAATATGAAGGTGTACTGATTTATGGCGAGCTAATAAATGGAAGCTTAGCTGGTATTACCACTGAGCTATTAGGCTGTGGTAGAAATCTTGCCGATGAGTTGAAGGAGTCTTTATCCTGCCTGCTAACCAGCGATACAGTAGGAGAGGCCTCTAAAGAAGCAATCGCCTTTGGAGCAGATAAAGTCTATGTAATAGAAGACCCCTTGCTTAAAGAGTATCAACCGGATTCCCATATGCAAGTTTTAGAAAAACTAATCAAGGAAACTTCCCCCAGAATAGTACTCACAGGTCATACACCCACAGGTGCAGATTTAGCTCCTCGCCTTGCCTTCAGGTTAGGAGTCGCTTCAGCCACGGACTGCATTGAGCTAAGTGTAGACCCGGAGACGAAGTTCCTCCTGGCCACAAGGCCTGTCTATGGAGGTCTGGCTCAGGCCACATATACCTGTGAGCTCAGGCCCAATGTAGCCAGTGTCAGGACAAAAACACAGGCAACTCTTGAGCGTGATGACTCCAGAAAGGGAGAAATTATCCCTCAAAAGGCTGAAATAGATGCATCAAAGGTGAGAACTAAGATAGTGGAAACAGTAAAGGAAGAGGCGGGGGAAGGTGTTAAGCTAGAAGATGCCGTAGTAATAGTCAGTGGCGGCAGAGGCATGGGTGGCCCTGAGCCTTTCAAGACGGTATTGAAAGAGGTGGCTGATATATTTAGCAAGGGAGGTATTCCAGCGGCTGTGGGAGCGTCACGCCCGCCTGCCGACAATCATTGGGTACCAGAGGCATTGCACATTGGCCTCACGGGTAAAATTGTTGCCCCCGATATTTACTTCGCCATTGCCATATCCGGTGCCAGCCAGCATATAGCTGGTATGTCCGGCTCTAAGACCATCATAGCTATCAACAAGGACCCTGAGGCAAATATATTCAATGAGGCCAGATTTGGGATAGTCGCCAAATATGAAGATAGTGTGCCAGCTCTAACTGAAAAGCTAAAAGAGTTACTAGGTTAAACTATATGTCGTCAGATATACAAAAAGCCCGCTTTGTGTACCAAAGCGGGCTTTTTACCACGTTGAAAACCCACGGGATACTACTCCTTTTCTTTCCTCCTGGCAGCGATGATTTTCTCACTAATATGAGCTGGCACCTCTTCATAATGGCTAGATTCCATAACAAAATTCGCACGCCCTTGAGTCATTGACCTTAAGTCTATGGCATAGCGAAGCACTTCGGCATAGGGTGCCTGAGCTCGAATAACATTATTGCCATCCGCAGGAGACATCCCCAGCACGTGTGCCCTTCTAGTATTTAGATCGCTAATAATATCGCCGGTAAATGCCTCAGGAGCACTTATAGTAAGATTCACTACAGGCTCAAGCAGTACAGGTTGTCCCTGGGATAACCCCTTCTTTAAAGCCTGCGCTCCAGCAATCTTGAAGGCAATATCCGAAGAATCTACGGAATGAGAGCTGCCATCATAAAGCGTTGCTTTTATGTCAACTACAGGATAGCCAGCCAGGACTCCTTCCTGCTTGGCTTCATTGACTCCCTTCTCTACCGCCGGAATGTAATTCTTAGGAACTGAGCCACCAGTAAGCTTGTCACCAAACTCAAAGCCACTGCCTCGAGGCAAGGGCTCCAGCGCCAAAAAGACATGTCCATATTGTCCATGCCCTCCCGATTGCTTTTTATGCTTATACTCCGCCTTGACCGGCACTGTGATACTCTCCTTATAAGCAACCTTCGGTGGCTCTAGCTTCACCTCCACGCCAAACTTGCGACGCATCTTCTCTTTAACTATCTCCAGGTGACTATCCCCGACTCCGGAAATAACAACTTCACTGGTGTCAGCATCACGATATACCCCCAGGGAAGGGTCCTCCTCACAAATCCTGGGTAAAACTGTGCTCATCCTGTCTAAATCAGCCTTTGTCTGAGGCTGAATCGCCATACTAAAAGCAGCTTGAGGAAACTCAATGCCTTCAAGCATCACGGCATGCTCCTGAGAGCAAAGAGTGTCTCCAGTACTGGTCAAACTCAACTTGGCTACAGCACCGATATCTCCAGCACCCACCTGGGGTACAGTCTGCTGATTCTTTCCCATTAAGATGAAAAGCTGTCCAATACGCTCCACACTATTCTTGTTAGCGTTCCAGAGTTGGGAATTGCCAGAAACAACGCCCGAGTAAACCCGGAAATAATTAAGCTTGCCCACAAACGGGTCAGCACTAGTTTTAAACACAAGGCTGCTCAAAGGAGCTTCTATATCCGGCTCGAGCTCTTCTTTAACGCCGGTCGCCAAATTCGTAGCCACAATAACACCCTTTTCCTCAGGTGAAGGCAGATAACTACAAATAGCATCCAAAAGGAGGTCAACGCCAATGTCACGCAAGGCAGAACCAGCAAAAACAGGCACCAGTTTGCCTGTGATAGTAGCTTCCTTTATAGCATGAAAGATTTCCTCGTTGCTTATCGGCTCTCCTTCCAAATACCTGGCCAAGAGCTCATCATCCATTTCCACAACAGCTTCCACCAATTTCTCTCGATGAGATTTGGCTTGCTCCAAAACTGAAGATGGAAGCTCTATCTCCTGCGAGGTGGAGCCGCTATAAGCTTTCATGGTTACTAAGTCTATAATGCCTTGAAAATCATTCTGGGAGCCTACGGGCAATTGCGCCGGCAAACACCTTGCTGCCAACTTTGCCTGGATATCCTCCAAAGTATGAAAGAAATCAGCATTATCACGGTCCATCTTGTTAATGAAAATAAAACGAGGTAATCCCAGCTCCTCAGTATAAGACCATACTTGCTCAGTACCCACTTCTACACCAGAGGCAGCACAAACCACAATGACTGCCCCCTCGCTTACGCGCAGGCCTGACTTGAGCTCGCTAACAAAATCAGCATAACCAGGGGTGTCAATGAGATTCAACTTGGTTCCTTTCCATTCATAGGAAAACACAGAGGAGCTAATACTCATGTGGCGTTCTATTTCAATAGGGTCATAGTCTGAGGTAGTAGTGCCATTATCAACACTGCCCAGTCTCTTTATAGCTCCCGCGCTAAACAGCATTGACTCAGCAAGCGAAGTCTTGCCAGCACCATAATGAGATAACAAAACCACGTTGCGGATTTTGTCTGCTTTATGTGACCCCATTATTCCACTTCAACCTTTGTCCGTTCTTTGCTCTGTGGTTTCCCAGCCTTCTCCATTGTATCAATAGCAGCATCAATAAGGTCACGCAAAGCCAGCAATCCCTCTTTTTCGGCTGCCCAGAAGTGGCTCCTTGCTGATTCGGGAAACACCGGTAATTTCGCCGTCCTGAATCTCAGCACAATCTCCTCTCCAGGCTTGTGTTCCACCTCAAAAATCTTCTCTGTCATTTTACCTTCCTCCCTTCATTGTTCTTTAGACTTGTTGCCTTGCTCCTTCACAAACTTAATCTTCAGTCTATCCCCCTCAAATTTAGCCCCGGTTACAGATAGCTCTCTTAGAATACTCGGTAGCACGATATTTCTTCGGAAATTCCCCACTTGAATAGCAAGTTCGTCGTTATTTCTCATCAACGCAATCTCGCCTTTACTAATAAAGGGCAACGATAAATTGAGAATGTAGTTGCCATCCTCGCGTTCAATATTTTGAACCTCCCCCTGGAAGAAGACCTTCACTGGGTCATCATTCTTGTTCTGATAAAGAGCTCTCCCCACAGTCTGAAGCATGGGTATCCCTACTATCTCTCGCTCAAACAGAGGCAAGCTCAAAATAGGCACGGGGGAAAAGCATTCCTCAATTAGCCGATAATACTCAGCCTGACTCCTCTTCCAATAATCAAAGTAAGGATCCTTAACCCCTTCAGAAATAAGGCGGTTACAAATAACAAGGTCAGTATAATAGCCATAAAGATTAAGGTAGGTGAAAGTGCGCTGTGCCTCTTTAATTACCATTTTCTCGGGATTAACCACCAAGCGTACAGATGTTTTCCCAGGATCGGCAAACAAATCTTGTACCCTGATGAGCTCACTGAATAACTGCTCTACCGAAGCAAAGACCTCATCACTGGGCATAGGTATGTCTGAGGCAAATTTAATCAAGGGCCGCAGCACATGAGCAGCAGAGCGCTGCACAGGAAATATCCTGTGCATCCACCACTGCAATACTTCAGGAAAGCTGAGTAACCTTAGCGTCTCGCCAGTAGGAGCACAATCCACAATAACAACGTCATATTCCCCGGCATCATGGTAGTTGACGATATAAAGCAAGTTTGCTAGCTCTTCCATCCCGGGAAGAATAGCCATCTCATCAGCTATGACCTCGTCCATTCCACGCCATGCCAATAAAGATGCCATCCACTTTTGGACAACATCCCAATGAGCCCTTAATGTCTGGGACATGCTTGTTTCCTGTCCCCACAGGTTAGGAACGATAAGTTGTGGCTCATCACCAAGGGAGATATCAAAGGAATCAGAAAGGCTATGAGCAGAATCCGTGCTGAGCACTATGGTCTTATAACCCAGCTCAGCAGCCCTTAATGCTGAAGCCGCAGCTATGGTAGTCTTCCCCACTCCCCCTTTACCAGTATAAAGCATAACCCTCACAGCCCCTTATTATAAGCTTCCCCCAGAAGCATAAGCAACTATCAGCGCTCGTTCATACGATTGGTGACGCCTCGGCTGTTACACTTTTCCACCTTGATAATGTAGCTGTGGCTCCGTAGGCATGGAGCTTTAGCTCCGTGCTGCCACAGGGCGGGGTTCGTGTGGGGCTAAAGCCCCACACCTACAACCTCACCCCTCTTATAACTTTTAGGCTGTTTAATTTTGATTTTCAGTTCAATTTTGGGCATTTTGCAAGCCTTTCACCCCCAGATTTTTGTAGTTGCCTGATTTATCAGGCACGGTAGCCTAATAAATTGGGCAACTACATTTTTAAACACCATCAACTTTACGCTCTTGGTGTAGCGCTGTATCACTAACCAGCCAAATGAGCACAAGCACTACCATATCAAAGGGCTTCGTAGTATAATCAGCTTGTTTAACAGGCGCTATGAAACTAAGTTACGAACAAGTGAAACATATAGCCTTGTTGGCTCGTCTGGGTTTGAGTGAAGCTGAGGTTGAAAAGTTCAGCACTCAACTGTCTAATATCCTGGAAAACTTCGAGATACTTCAGCAAATAGACACCAGCAATGTACCACCAGCAACTCAAGTTACTCTTTTGCATGATGTTTTTAAGGAGGACGAAATCTCGGAGTCATATCCCCAAAATGAAATCTTAGCCAATGCCCCCAGACAGGAGGAAAACTGCTTTAAGGTGCAAGTAATACTGGAATAGATGATGGACAAGCTCTGTGAACTAACTTTGCATCAAGCGCATGAGCTTCTTAAACAGAGACAGATCTCCTCTGTTGAGCTCACCAAATCCGTACTAACACGTATTGCTGAGGTGGAAAGCAAAGTTCGTGCTTGCGTCACTATCAGCGAGGATACGGCTTTAAAGGACGCAGAAGAGGCAGATAAATATATCAGCAACGGCGATATAACACCCCTGACCGGCATACCCACGTTAATCAAAGACCTCATGTGCACCAAAGGGATACGCACCACCTGCTCTTCCAAGATGCTGGAAAATTTCATTCCGCCTTATGACGCCACAGTAATACAGAAATTGAAGGCGCAAAAGGCGGTTATTGTGGGGAAGACCAACATGGATGAGTTTGCCATGGGTTCCTCCAACGAACATTCTGCCTTCTTCCCCACCTATAACCCCTGGGATGTAAGCCGCGTCCCCGGAGGTAGCAGTGGTGGCTCCGTCGTCGCCGTAGCTACGGATGAGGCCACTTACGCCCTGGGCTCTGATACCGGTGGCAGCATTCGCCAGCCAGCAGGGTTCTGCAACGTAGTTGGTCTCAAACCAACTTATGGCCGGGTGAGCCGCTTTGGTTTAGTCGCCTTCGCTAGCTCTCTAGACCAAATTGGGCCAATAACTAAAGATGTTACCGATGCTGCCCTGGTGCTTAACACCATCGCTGGACATGACCCCAGAGATTCGACATCAGTCCCCTGCCCCGTGCCAGATTACACCCTCCAGTTAGTTCCTGAGCTTAAGGGGCTAAAGATTGGCATTCCCAGGGAATACTTTGTGGAAGGCATGCAAAATGAAGTAAGAAAAGCTGTGGAGCTAGCCATAAAGAGCTTGGAGAAGCTAGGCGCAGAGGTAGATTGGGAAGCCTCCTTACCACACACAAAATACGCCTTGGCCGCTTACTATATACTTGCTCCGTCTGAAGCTTCGGCGAACTTAGCCCGCTACGATGGAGTGAAATATGGCTTCTCCGAGCAAAATGCCAGCAATGTGATAGAGGCGGTAGAAAAAACACGGCAATTTGGCTTCGGACCCGAAGTTAAGCGGCGTATTATGCTAGGCACTTACGCCTTATCCGCAGGCTATTACGATGCCTACTACCTCAAGGCCCAAAAGGTGCGCACCTTAATAAAACAGGAATTTGACCAGGCGTTTGAGAACTACGATGCCCTGGTCACCCCAACATCTCCAACGGTGGCTTTCAAACTGGGCGAAAAGTTAGAAGACCCCATGCAAATGTATTTGAGCGATGTATGCACCCTGCCTATAAATATTGCTGGTGTCCCAGCCATATCCATCCCCGCCGGTTTTGCCCAGGACTTGCCCATCGGCATGCAAATTATAGGCAAGCCCTTCAATGAGGAAACAATATTGCGTATCGCCTTTGCCTACGAGCAAACAACGGATTGGCATAAAAGAAAACCGAAAATATAATCCGTGCCGAGCAGTTTACTCCACCAAAAATGGAAATCCGTTTGAATTATGCTATAATGAAGTCCTTTATAAATACTCAGCCATTGAATTGGCAGATTGGGTGGAAAAATGGAGCAGATTCTTGAAATTCTTAAAGATAATGCCCGGGCTACCCCAGAGGAAATTGCCGCTATGATAGGTGTGCCTGTTAGCAAAGTTAAAAAAACAATCAAGCAGGCCGAGGAAGACAAAACTATTTTGAAGTACAAAACCATGATAAACTGGTCCAGATTGGGCCGGGAAGAGGTATGGGCTTTAATTGAGGTCAAGGTCACGCCACAGCGTGAGGTGGGCTTCGATTCTATAGCAGAGCGCATTTACCGCTTCCCCGAGGTACACTCCTGCCAGTTGGTTTCAGGCACCTACGACCTGGCTATATTTGTAAAAGGTAAAAACATGCAGGAGATTGCCAGCTTTGTTAGTGAAAAGCTGGCTCCCCTGGAAACTGTCCAGGGCACTTGCACTCACTTTCTACTCAAGCGCTATAAGGAAGACGGGGAAATTCTCGAGCCTGTCAAAGAAGTCAAGCGATTGCCCATAATGCCGTAAAATGTCAACAATAGATTCTACCCCAGTTAAAACCCTGGATGGCCTTATTTCACAAAAGGTGAATAGCATTTCGCCCTCAGGCATCAGGAAATTCTTCGATTTGCTCTCCTCCATGGAAGATGTTATTTCCTTAGGTGTAGGTGAACCTGACTTTGTCACCCCGTGGCATATCAGGGAAGCTGCTATCCACTCCCTGGAGAATGGCTACACTATGTACACTTCAAACTATGGCATGCTTGAATTGCGCCAGGAGATAGCCAAATATCTCCAGGTTCGCTACGGAATCAACTACCATCCTGAGGGTGAAATTCTCATCACGGTGGGCGTCAGCGAGGGATTCGACATTGCGCTGAGAGCCATCCTCAATCCCGGAGACGAGGTAATCATTCCCGACCCGTGTTACGTTGCTTATCCCCCTTGCATTGTTCTGGCTGGTGGCATACCCGTCCCGATACCCACCAGTAAAGAGAATGACTTTGTCATTAAAGCCAGCGATATTGAGCCACAAATTACCGAGAAAACTAAAGCTATCGTCATTGGCTATCCCGCAAATCCCACGGGCGCGGTTATGCCCCGTGAAGAACTGGAACAAATTGCCGCATTAGCACAACAGTATGATTTGTTAGTGATATCCGACGAGGTTTACGACCGCCTCGTTTATGGTGTGGAACATGTCTGCTTCGCCAGCCTGCCTGAAATGAAACAGCGGACCATTCTGCTCAACGGATTTTCCAAGGCCTACGCCATGACCGGTTGGCGTCTGGGTTACGCAGCGGCAAATCACCAGATTATCGAAGCTATGCTTAAAATCCACCAATACGCTATGCTCTGCGCTCCCACAATGGCACAAATGGCAGCTATAGAGGCATTAAAGCATGGCGATAGTGAGGTTGAAGGTATGGTCCGAGAATATGACCAACGCCGCCGCGTCATAGTCAAAGGACTGAATAAAATCGGCTTGACCTGCTTCGAGCCTAAAGGAGCCTTTTACGCCTTCCCCTCAATAGGAATCACCCGTATGAGCTCAGAGGAGTTCGCTGAAAAACTACTAATGGAAGAAAAGGTTGCTGTAGTTCCCGGCTCCGCCTTTGGACAATGCGGAGAGGGCTACCTCCGTTGTTGCTATGCTACCTCCCTGCCCGATATTGAAGAGGCCCTCTTAAGAATGGGCAAGTTTGTCCACAAGCACAAGAAGACTTAGAGCTCTGGTTGCACCCGTTCCAGCAGCCCTATCTTCTCCCTGACTTCCCTGATAGTCTCCCTGGCTATCGCTTCAGCCCGGTTGGCCCCCTCAGCCAGAACCTGGGTAACGTAACCAGGTTTGGAGGCTAAGATGGCCCGCTTCTCTCGAAAGGGGCTGAAAGCAGAACTAATACTCCGGGCTAATATCGTCTTGCAGTCAACACAACCAATGCCGGCCCGACGACATTCCGAGCCAATCTCCTCTGCTCGCGCCGGAGTAAAATACTTGTGGAGACTGAAGATGTTACATATCTCGGGATGCCCGAGGTCAGTGCGGTAGCGCCGTGCTGGGTCAGTGACCGCAGTCATAACCCGCTCCAGGATTTCTTCAGGTGAGGCAGCCATCTCAATATAGTTATCATAGCTTTTGCTCATCTTCTGCACCCCATCCAGTCCCAAGACTAAGGGAACGGTGGTAAGCTTGGCTTGCGGCTCAGGAAACACAGCTCCGAAAAGGGAATTAAAACGGCGAACAATCTCCCGCGCCAACTCCAGATGAGGAAGCTGGTCCTCGCCCACAGGAACAAGCTCCCCCTTGTACAGGGCAATATCTGCCGTCATAAGCACAGGATAGCCTACCAGCCCGTAATTCACATTATGCGGCTGGGTCCTGGCTTTCTCCTTAAACGTGGGCACACGCAATAACCAGCCTAAAGGGGTAACCATACTGAGTAAAGTATGAAGCTCCTCTACCTGAGGCACATGAGACTGAACGAAAAGTATGCTCTTCTGCGGGTCAATACCAGCAGCCAGCCAATCGAGCACCATCTCATAAATATCTTCCTTGAGCCTGTCTGTATTTTCCAGGGTGGTGAGAGCATGAATGTCCACCACACAGTAGATGCAATCATAATCAGCCTGAAGGGAAATACAATTCTGGATAGTTCCCAGGTAATTGCCAATATGCTGCTTGCCTGTGGGGCGGAAGCCAGAAAAAACACGCGGCGTCATTTTGTTTGCTGGCAAGTTTAGCACATAGGAAACGCAGGCAACAAGCCTGGCTCAAACCGGCCTAAAACCCCAGATACCAACTAAGGATATGGCTCCCCCACAGCAATGTAATCATGGTGGCCAGGGAGAGAAAGGGAGCGAAGGGAATGGTTTCTTTTCTGCTCCTCTTCTTAGTTATGAGCAAGACCACGGCCACCAGACCACCCAGGATGGCTCCCATAAGCAGGGCCATAAATACTAAAGGAAAGCCAGTGGCCAGTCCAATCAAAGCTGCCAGCTTGACATCTCCCCACCCCATGCCGCCACGGGAGATAATGGCCAGGAGGAAAAGTATGCCAAAGCCAATGCCCCCACCCAGGCAAATTAAGGAAATCCGCTCGGATATACCACCTCAGCAAATCAAGCGGGTCCTGCTACCCCTACCACCTTGCCTCATCAAGTTAACTCTATTGAATGCACCGCCACAACTGATTAGAGCCTGGATGAATTTCCCACTCCAACAAGTCAACCCAGGCAAGTTGCATTTGCAACCTGAGGCTGAATAAGAAAAAGAAATTTGGGGGGGTCTGGCTAAGCGCCTTCCCCTCCGTCTCTGCTGCAGAATCTGATGACCTCAGCAAAATTATTGATTCTTGCCAGATTGTTGGTCTCCATAATCCCGTCGTAGGTGAGGTTAATCCAGGGCTTGTGGTACACGGTGCTGAACTTTTCTGACATCGCAGCCACAATTCCACCGGGCATACAGCCATGTGGCATTACCGATATCACACCAGCAAACCTGGGATTCTCCATCCAGTCAATTCCGCTACCTATACTGAGAACTGCCTCACTGCCACATTTTGGGGAAAGCCAGGGACGTGTATATGACAATAGATGCGCTATCGAGGGCTCTCTCTCGTCAACCAAATCCATGAAATGGTTTTCTACCCAGCGCTCATCACGCGCTTGTATCCGGTCCATTACGTAACTGCCTATCATCTTTATGAACTTCCGCTCCTTGATAGCATCCTCAATGTGCCGGTATGAAATATATTTAATCCACTCGCCCATGGGGGAAACAACAACTTCCAGGCCAGCATCTTCGCACACTCTGACCAGGTTGTTGTTACTAAATTTGTTGGAGCGTAAGAAAATCTCGCCGTTAATGCCAACTAGCGGCTTCCTGGGCAGGTCAGGGTCAACGAGAGACTTAAAGTCAGAAGTTGCCTGGCGCAGGAGGTCACTGAAGTCTTCTTTTCTGCGAACGCGGTCTGCAATCCTGGTCGTGTATTCCTCAAACAGGGCATCTGCTGACCCAGCCGACTTTTCATAAGGACGGGCTCGCCAGAGTAACTTCTGCAGACAATCCATGGCTGTGCAGCTACGCCAGACGAATCGCATAGCAGTCATCTGGGTAGAGCGGGAGCCAAGATTTATATCACGATAGGCATTGTTTGACACGCTAGTGCGCATAGGAAGACCAATACCCAGATCTTTAAATACTCTGATCTGCTCTCCAGCATAGTGTCCAAAGCGGCATGGGCCATAGGCTCCAGCCATAAATGCCTCGAAGTTCGACATATCCTTACCGTTTTCATAGTAGAACCTCAAAAAGCTGCCCAGAGTTACGCGATAGGGCAAGCATTCCTCACTTGACGTTACTCGATCAGCGTAGAAGAGGTCACGCTCATCCGGCTCAGGAAGCGCCAGTACGTTAAGTCCATAGGCCTCCATAGCCGCACCCATGAGACAAACATGTGGCGACATATTGGGTAACAGGAAGACCTTGTTTGATTGCTCAAGTACAGACACTCCTCGGTAAATTTCCTCGGGCGGGACTTTAGCTTGCCTGGCAGAGCGTGCGAATCCTTTAATGGTATCCACGAAGGCCTCCAGGCGGGTAACGATGCCAGCCTCGGCCGCATGCTCGTCGATTTCCAGTTGCCCCCAGGGTTTGCCACCCATGATATCATCCACAATTGGAAGTATGAACGAGTTGGGGCCGCATCCGAAGTTTGTCAAAGCTAATCCATAGAGCTGCGGGTCCGCTGCTGTTATCGCAGCGCCAGCAATATACTTGCTCTCATAATGCCAGTATGGTCGATCCTGGTAGTCCTTGGGATTCACTGTTTCGAGAGGCAGGAAATCGAGCGGTATAGGTACCATGCCAAGTTGAGCAAGCTTTTCCGCTATGCCAAGGTTTGCTCCTGAATCCTGCGACATATAGGACCTGGCAAATATAACCACGCCCAACTGGTCGCTTTGGCGCAGTTGCTCCAATAGCTTCTTACCCAGCGCCGCCTGGTCTGCCTCAAATTTCTTCTGCGCTTCAATGGCAGCCAGGGCAGCCTTCTTGCCTTTGCCTCTGCTGAACCCCATCTTCATGGCAACATCCGTTAAGTTTTTCACCACGTCGGCAATGCCGTGACTGAAATCAAGCGTGGGGATTAATATCCGTTCTCCCAGATTGACTGCCTGACGTATTATGTATGGAGATGCCTGTACCAGTGGACAGGCATATTTCTGATCCTCAGCCCCATCCACCTCACCCAGCCGGATAGCAGAAGGGTAGAGAATATAATCAACATCATCAAGCATCGCTGCATGGCCATGGAGAAGCTTGAGAGGAAAGCAACTGTCAGTGTAACTCAACTCGATTGCCTGCTCCATGATTTCCTTGGTAGTCTGGCTGGAAAGGACACACCTGGCGTCAAGCGCATTGAGAAAACCGATGAGCAGCGGAGCATAGTCATACACCAGGAGCGCTCTGGGAATCCCTACCGAAGTCCCGGTACCAGAATCTTTGTTGTACTCCCTGAAAAGCAACTTTTCCCGCTCGTCGAAGAAGGTTTCTTGCTTCGCCTGGCCTGCGGCGGCGTCGTAGCGGTCGCACCTGCTGCCATAATAGGTAGGCTTTTCATTGAGCATCTGCATCCGGGTAATAGTGCAGTTGTTGTCGCATCCTTTGCAGGTGAACGTAGTGAGCGTAACCTCACTGTCCACAACCTCCCGGAAACCCTTGAACTTTGACTTCTGCCCCGCCATCCCCTCTTTTGCCAGAAGCGCTGCACCTATTGCGCCGCTGACGTCTCTGTGCTCCGCCACAATTAGTCTCTTCCCTTCAAGTTCCCTATGAAATGCAGAGACTACGGCCTTGTTGTAGAACACTGCTCCAGTGAGGATAATCTTATCTCCCAGCCTTTTGTTACCCACCACTTTGGAGAGATAATTCTTGGCTATGGAGTTGGAAAGGCTGGCTGTGATTATTTCCAGCGGCACGCCTTCTTGCTGTGCTGAAGCTACTGCCTGCCCCATAAAGGCGGCACATCTTGTTCCCAGATCAATGGTATATGGTGCTGCGAACGCCAGGTCGGCGAACTGACCATCGGTTACCGAGATACCAAGCATTTCAGCCAGTTCATCAATGAAGCTTCCCGTTCCCGCAGCACATGCTTTATTCATCTGATAGTCGACCACAACGCCGTTTCTCTTGATGACCAGCTTGGAGTCCTGTCCTCCAATCTCAATGATGTCCGCCTCAGGGGCTATGTCTGCAGCAGCCCTTGCCTGCGCCGTAATCTCGTTCTTAATCAAGTCCGCTCCGACGAAGCTGCCCACCAGGTATCTGCCGGAACCTGTGACACCCACCCCTCCTATCTTGACCTTATCCGCAGCGTCCCCGAGCAAGTTCCTGAAGACCTCCCTGACGGCATCAATAGGCCTTCCAGCGGTCATCAGGTAGTTTTTGCCCAGGACTCTTGTGCCACTCTCATCAATTACCACCGCCTTGGTGCTGGTAGAACCAACATCAATCCCCAGATAGCCTGTGCATTGTCTCTCTATCCTTTGAACTGCTTTGTCCTCCTGAACGGGAATAATTTCAAGCCGGGGCATTTCAAAATAACTCTGCCGGGTATCTGTTCCTGGCAGCAGGACGACCTGCGATGTCTTCCCTATCGAAAGTAGAGCCGAACCAATGGCCTCAATGTGGAGATAGTTTTCCGGGATGCTTATCTTTACTCGATGCCCGTTCCTGGCAGATAGGACATCAATGAGAGATTTTGCAATAGCAGCATTGGCAGCAACGCCACCCACAAAGTACAGCGGCTCCTCAAAAGTCCCTTTCTTGAGAGAGGCAACCATCCGGGCAACGCTTTCACAAAGGGCATAAAGCATTGGTTCAACTGTGACGCCCTTCTGCTGCAGATGGATGAGGTCGGTTTTGGCAAACACACTGCATCTGGCAGCTATCCTGGGTGGACTGCCTTCACATTTCAGTGCCAGGCTGGAGAAGTCGTCCATGCTGATGCCCAGCCTGTATGCTTGCTGCTCCAGGAACCTACCAGTGCCTGCGGCGCAAAGAGGGTTAGATACCACCTTCCACGGCCTTCGCAAACCGTCTTCCAGTTCTATTACCAGCGAGCTCTGGCCGCCAATTTGTATCATGGTTTTGGCGTCGGGATGGCAATGAAGCAGCCCTGAAGCAATTGCCAGTGAGCTGCTGTACACCGCCCAGTCAAGCTCTTTGGGAATCACAGCCTTGCCCGAACCGGATACACCGGCGGCGACAACCTGTTCCAGATTGACTCTCTCGCCCAGCCTGGCGATAAGTGAACTGACTGCAGCCCTAGGGCTGGAGCTTATCTTCTCGGTGTCAAGCTGAACAATCCTGCCCTCTTTGTCAATTAGCGCCAGTTTAGCATTGACAGAGCCGATATCTACGCCTAGAAAGTAACTCATTTGACTGGCGCACAATTGTAGCACCAAATGGACTCTGTTTAAAGACCACAACCAGAGCATGTCTACCAGAGTAAATTGCTTCGGCACTGGCCCGGCAATCCCATTGAAGGCCCCTCGCATCCCTCCCAGATTGCTTCGGCACTTTGTGACTCGCAAAGACACGTCCCTTGTCATTGCGAGCGAAGCGTGGCAATCACGGGGGTGGAAATTAACACAGGAGAATACATCATGGTGAAACTCGGGTTTGGGAACTGAGATATGACTGGCGCTGGACACGGAATCATCAACCTGATTGTCAATGGCGTACTTTCACATATGAACAAATACAGCATCTATGATGCTATGTAGCGGGCATGATATACTAAAGTCCTATGAAGGGGAACCTGCTCTCAGTATCGGACCTTGCCCGTAAGGGAATCGAACAACTCCTGGAGCAAGCCTTGGTTATAAAGCAAGAGGATGCACCATTTCTCCTTTCGGGAAAGGCACTGGCTCTTCTTTTTGAGAAGCCTTCCTTGCGAACTAGAGTCAGCTTCGAAATAGCCATGCATCAGTTAGGAGGACACGCCATTTATCTCTCCCCAGAAGAAGTAGGCCTGGGCAGAAGGGAGCCAGCTTCCGATATAGCCCGAGTGCTCAGTCGCTACGTTGATGTTATCGCTGCTCGTACATTTTCCCACCAGACCCTGCAAATTCTGGCTGAGCATTCATCAGTGCCGGTAATCAACGCACTTTCCGATTTAGAGCATCCCTGTCAAGCACTTTCCGACCTCCTGACCATACACGAAAAGAAAGGCAGGCTTGCTGGCCTAAGCCTGGCATTCATTGGCGATGGCAACAACGTGGCTAACAGCCTGCTCCTTGCTACCTCGCTAACTGGTATGAACTTCCATATTGCCTCCCCACCCGGCTATGGGGTTAGGAAGGAGATATTAAGACAAGGAGAGGAATTTGCCACCCTTAGCGGCAGCCAGATTCGATTAAGTGACGACCCTTCTAAGGCAGTCAAAAACGCCGACATAGTATATACGGACGTATGGACCAGTATGGGACAGGAAGCTGAGGCGGAGACACGGCGTATTGCTTTTTCTGGCTATCAGGTAGATAATGAATTACTATCCTTAGCTAAAGGAGACGCCTTATTTATGCATCCATTGCCAGCCCATCACGGTGAGGAAATCTCTGCTGGGCTATTAGACAGCCCTCAATCGGTGGTCTTCGACCAGGCTGAAAATAGGCTTCACCTCCAAAAGGCGCTGCTGGCTACAATTCTTCTCCCAAGAGATTTCGAGGTGCGAAGTAAATGACACCAGCTATTGTGGCTATCATCGGCAGGACCAATGTAGGCAAGTCTACCCTGCTTAACCGCCTGGCAGGTAAACGTCTAGCTGTTATTGCCGATTTACCAAGTACCACCCGAGACCGTATTTTTGCCCCTATCTCCTGCCAGGGGCAGGCGCTAACCATTGTTGATACTGGCGGCTGGCAAGCAAAGCCCTCCACCAGTCTGGATGAAAAGGTTAAACAGCAAGCAGAAGCAGCTATTGAACAAGCTGATGTCATTATCTTTCTGGTAGACGCTCATGATGGAGCCATTGCAGCCGATGAGGAAATAGCCGACATCCTGCGCGCCGCCAATAAGCCCGCTGTCTTAACGGTAAACAAGATAGATTCTGACAAACAAGCAACTCAGATTGCCGACTTCCACCGCCTTGGGCTTGGCATGCCTGTAGCCATCAGCGCTTATCATAACCGTGGGATAGATAAGCTGATGACCACTGTGCTAGCTTTCCTCCCATCATCCCCCACTCCAGCCACAGAACCAGAAGGGGCTAAATTAGCTATTGTAGGACGACCTAACGTGGGCAAATCAACGTTGCTCAATGCATTGCTGGGCGATGAGAGAGCTATTGTACACGAAATCCCCGGAACAACTCGTGATACTCTTGATGCTGCACTCCAGTGGGATGACAGGAAACTCTTACTCATTGACACCGCTGGCATCAAACGACGTGGACGCATTGCTCCTGGCATCGAGTTTTACAGCCTGATTCGCACCCTCCAGGCCATTAACCGCTGTGATGTTGCATTATTGTTAGTTGACGCTGCTGAATTTATCACTGCTCAAGATATGCATATTGCAGGATACATTATCGAGGCCGGGAAGGGCATGGTATTGCTGGTTAACAAATGGGACCTTGTTCCCCAAATGCACAGGCAGGAATTCAAGCAGCAAGTGGAGCAACGACTTAGATTCATGTCTTACGTGCCCATTCTTTACATATCTGCCACGTCAAAGCAGGGGATAAACAGAATTTTGCCTCAAGCCTGGCAGATATGGCAGGAAAGACAAGAGCGTTTACCCAAATCAGCGATTGACACAGTGATTAAACAAGCAATAAGCAGCCACGCCCCACCCCGTAGAGGTTTCAAGCAGTTGCGTATTGTCCGGGCTTACCAGGACAAATCCAGGCCTTCAACCTTCGTGGTACAGGTTAATGACCCACAGTTGGTTCATTTTTCTTACCACCGTTATTTAGAAAACAAGCTGCGCCACAGCTTTGGTTTCCATGGCATTCCTTTACAGTTGGTTTTCACCAAAGCTGCCCGTAAAAGCGATAAAAAGATAGGAGTGACATAAGATGACTTTTGTTATTGCATTCATCTCTGTAATAGTTATTGGCTACCTCCTGGGGGCCATTCCTTTCGGCCTCATAGTGGGCAAACTCATGGGTGATGTTGATATCACAAGGCATGGAAGTGGCAAGACCGGAGGCACCAATGTGCTCAGAACAGTAGGAACCAAAGCTGGCGCTCTAGTCATAGCTCTTGACGTAGGCAAAGCTGTTGCGGCAGTCATATTGGCTAAGGTAATTGTGGGCAGCAGCGTGTCAATGATTGGAGGAATACCTCTTCACTGGCAAATAGCTCAAGTCATGGCTGCTTTAGCAGTCATGGTGGGACATAATTGGTCAGTATTTTTGAAGTTTAAAGGTGGTCGAGGTGTAGCTGCCTTCTTCGGCACAGTGCTAGTTATGTCACCACCAGTAGCCTTGTTTGGGGCTGAGGTTTTAGCCATATCGGCATTACGCAGCCGATATATGTCACTTGGCTCCATATTAGGAGCTACAGCTGTCTGGTGCCTGTTAATACCCTTAACCATCGCTTACAATTTCCCTCCCATATATTTGCTTTATGGCCTGGTAGCCTTGATTTTGATTGTCTACCAGCACCGAGGCAACCTGGTTCGGATACAGCAGGGCACAGAGCGCCGACTGGGCGAAAAGGGAGAAAGGATAAGCTAGTTTTCGTCCATGCCTAAGGCTACTATTATAGGTAATACCACCTGGGGTAACACTCTGGGTGCTTTACTAAGCAAAAAAGGAATAACAGTAAAGCTATGGGCACGAAGCGAGGCTGAGGCTCAAGGGGTAAACAGAAAAGCACATAACTATCATTCCACCAGTGACATCGCAGAGGCTGTGGACGGGGCTAACCTGGTAATCTGGGCGACTCCATCACAAAGCCTGAGGCGAAATGTCAATCAACTTAAGGAGCATCTAAGTGATTCCATGCTACTGCTGAGTGCCGCCAAGGGACTGGAGGTGGATAGTTGTAAGACAATGTCTCAGGTGATGGAGGAGGAACTAGCTCCCGCTTTGAGACGCCAGATTTGCGTCCTCTCCGGTCCCAACCTAGCCAGAGAAATTGCTCAAGGCCTGCCTGCTGCTTCAGTGGTTGCCGCTCGTGAGGTGGCTATCGCTGAAACAGCGCGAGACCTGATGAATTGCCCTGACTTCTTCGTACTTGCCAGTGATGATATCATCGGGGTTGAATTAGGCGGAGCCCTAAAAAATATCATAGCTTTGGGCGCAGGAATGGTTGATGGACTAGGCTTAGGTGACAATGCTAAGGCTGCTTTTATTTCCTGGACCTGGTCTGAAGCTGCATCCCTGGGAATAACCCTGGGAGCTAGAGCCGACACCTTTTATGGATTAGCTGGCTTAGGCGACCTGATGGCTACTTGTGCCAGTAACTTGAGTCGTAATCATTACGTAGGCTATGAGCTGGCCCAAGGCCGCTCCCTGGCGGAAATATCCGCTTCCATGACACAGGTTGCCGAGGGGATTACTACTACCCTGGCAACTCACCAGCTAGCTGAGAAACTAGGACTGAAACTACCCTTTACCAGGCTTATTTACCAGGTGCTTTTTGAGAACCTGCCGCCGAAGGAAGCACACTTCAATTTCAACAAATTAGTGGGAATACATGGCCAAGCTTTGCTAGAGATCCCCAGGTAACTTGCTCGCCTGAGGCAATGTCCTGGCTAATTCCTCCAAAAGTCGTCGCTGTTTCCCATCTAGACGCTGCGGAGTAACTATATGGACTCTGATAAGCTGGTCTCCCCTTCTCTTGTTATTAGGATAAGGCACTCCTTTGCCTTTGAGGCGAAAAACTTTGCCAGTCTGAGTGCCTGAAGGAATCTTTAGAGCTTCCTTTCCGTTTAGAGATGGTACATCTATCTCATCACCCAGAGCAGCCTGAGTGAAGTTGATGGGTAAATCATAAAGAATATCAAAACCGTCTCTACGGAAAAGACTGTGTGACTTTACTGAAAGGTCAATATAAAGGTCGCCGGGTAATCCCCCGTATAAACCAATATTTCCCTCGCCTTCCACAAGCATGCGATAGCCATCCTCCACCCCAGAAGGAATATCTACTGCTAGCTTACGTTTTACCTTCATTTTCCCCTTTCCATGACACTGGTGACAGGGATTGCTTATTATGACGCCACTGCCACCGCAGCGTGAGCAGGTGGTAACATGAGTGAACCGCCCAAAAATGCTCTGCCGCTCATTCCTCACTTGTCCCGTTCCACGACACTCAGGGCAAGTCTGGGGATTTGTTCCCGGTTGGCTGCCAGTGCCATGGCACAAGGGGCAACCCTCAATACGCTGTACTTCTACTTCCTTCTTACAGCCAAAGACTGCTTCCTCAAAGGAAAGGGTGAGATGAGTTAGTAGACTGTCCCCTTTTTGTGGAGCCCGTTGAGCAGTCCTGCCAAACGGAGTTTCTCCAAACGCACCAAAGAAAGATTCAAAAATGTCCCCCAAGCCACCAAAGCCAAAATCGGGAAAGCCACCTTCAGTAACTACCCGACCATAACGGTCATAGCTGCTCCTCTTCTCAGGATCGGAAAGGACTTGATAAGCCTCGTTTATCTCCTTAAATTTATCCTCAGCTTCAGGAGCTTTGTTGTAGTCTGGATGATACTGGAAAGCTAGTTTGCGAAACGCTCTCTTAATTTCCTCGTCACCGGCGTTTCGCGGTATACCCAGCACCTCATAGTAATCCCGTTTTATTGCCATAACCTTTAAGTATAAACCCTCGGCGCATATAGTGGCAACTTTTACATAGCCGGGTTGAGAGTGTCTGAATTTATAAAAAGTGGTATAATTGCACAGTCGCGTAACAATGAAACAAAAAATTGAGGGAATCCTCCGCCACTACCAGAACAAGAAAATCAGCGATGAAAACCTTATCTCGTCAGCAGTGCTCGTTCCTCTATTTTACCATGAGGGACAGTACTACGCTTTGTTCACGCAAAGAAGCAACAATGTAAAGTCCCATAAGGGTCAAATCTGCTTTCCTGGTGGGCGACGCCAGCCAGGTGATGCTAGCCTTCTCCAGACCGCTCTCAGAGAGGCAGAAGAGGAGATAGGCTTGAAGTGTGAAGATGTGGAGATCTTGGGGAGCTTAGATGATAACGTTACCCTCACCCATGGCTGCGTTATTTCGCCTTTTGTTGCCCTTATACCTTATCCTTACCCCTTTAAGGCTGATCGCAGGGAAGTGGAGCAAATTCTTACTGTTCCACTGTCAGCTCTGATGGATAAAGCTAATTTTAGGCAAGAATACCAGACCATCGATGGTAAGACAGTTCTTGTCTATTGCTACAAATATGGCAAAAAGGTGGCCTGGGGAGCTACGGCTAGAATTATAAAGCAGTTCATTGAGCTACTGCGCTCTGGAGATAGAGCTCTGAAATAAGTTATTTCTCTGTCTTAGCCTTAACAAGGAACAAAACTATCTTCAACCAAATTGTCTATTGCCTGCCGCAGACTAATTAACCAAACAAGGGTTCATCCCTTACTATCATGTTCCTAATTCACCTTCCAAGGTTTATTGTTTCTGGAAGCCCGGGATATAGAGTTACAAAAATATAAAACTTTAAACAATTTTGTCAACCTTCCCAGAACTATTTGTGAACTTTCTTGACAAACTATTAAAACATATTTACAATGGCCTAAAGGTAGTGATAAGCGATTGTTAAAACAGCTTTTTGAACAGTTGCACACTTCCAGGCCTATAGAAACTGGGGCAACGAGATGGATCCAAAAACAGAACCAAGGTATGTAATAAGCATTGCCGCTAAGATAGTAGGCATAGAAGCCCACAGCCTGCGTTACTACGAAAGGCTTGGCTTAATCCAGCCACATCGTTCAGGCGGCAACATACGCCTTTATTCCGAAGCTGATATTGATAGATTACGCTACATCAAGACATTAATGCACGAGCTCGGGGTTAACCCAGCAGGCTTGGAGGTCACTCTAGATTTGATGCGTCAACTAGAAGAGACACAAAGTCAGCTTAAGGAATTGGAGGCTAAAATAGAGCAATTTATGAAAACCAGTGTAGAATCTAACGTAGAGGGAGGAACAGAGTAGAATGGAGGAAGGAATAGGACCCATAACACCGGAGAGATTTACTGAGCAAGCACAAGAGGTTTTGGCAGCCTCGCAGGAATTAGTTCATCGCTATCATCACAGCCAGTGGGATGTGGAACATGTTTTCTTGGCTTTGTTGGAACAAGAAAAAGGAATAACCCAGGATATACTGCGAGAGCTTGGAATAGATGCTGAAGCGCTGAAAAGGCGAGTAGAGGCAAAGCTGGAGACCTCCCCTAAGGTAGCCTATGAGGGAACGCAAATTTATGCTACACCGCGAATTCCCCACCTCCTGGAAAATGCTGCCCGGGAGGCCGACAGGCTCAAGGATGAGTTCGTCAGTACAGAGCACCTGCTTATCGCCATCGCTGGTGAAACTAGAGGAGAGGCCGCCGCAATTCTAGCTCAATTCGGCGTTAGCCAGGAAAAAATCTATCAAGCGCTGCAAAGAATTCGTGGGGGGCATCGGGTTACCGACCGCCAGGCGGAGAGCAAATACCGCTCTCTGGAGAAATATGGCCGTGACCTCACTGAACTAGCTCACAAAGGCAAACTTGACCCGGTAATCGGACGAGAGAATGAGATCAAGCGAGTAATACAGATACTCTCCCGGCGGACCAAGAATAATCCTGTGATTATCGGTGAGGCTGGCGTGGGTAAGACAGCCATTGCTGAAGGACTGGCCCAGAAGATTGTCGCTGAAGATGTCCCTGACTCACTCAAGGGAAAGAAGGTAGTTGCTCTGGATATGGGAGCATTGGTGGCAGGTAGCAAATTCCGCGGTGAGTTTGAGGAAAGGCTAAAGGCAGTCCTGGACGAGATTAGACAGGCAAGCGGAGAAGTTATCTTGTTTATTGACGAGCTTCACACTGTCGTAGGAGCCGGTTCCGCCGAGGGGGCAGTTGATGCCAGCAACATGCTAAAACCAGCGCTGGCTCGTGGTGAGCTCCAATGCATCGGAGCCACTACGCTTGACGAATACCGCAAGAATGTGGAGAAAGATAAGGCGCTGGAGAGACGGTTCCAACCCGTTTTCCTCGGCGAACCCAGTGTGGATGAAACCATTGAGATACTGAGAGGACTTCGCCCCAGATACGAAGCACACCATAAGATAAAAATTAGTGATTCTGCACTGGTAGCCGCTGCTAAGCTGAGCCAGAGGTATATTTCCGATAGATTCTTACCGGACAAGGCGATTGACCTCATAGATGAGGCAGCCAGCAAGCTGCGCATTGATATGGAAAGCGCTCCAGAAAATGTTAAAGAGCTAGACCGGAAGATGAAAAACTTGCGCGATGAGGAGGAGGCTGCATCACAACGTCAGGATTACCAGAGAGCTGCTGAGCTGAAGACGGAAAGATTGCGTCTAGAACAAGAACACAATGATGCCAAAATTCAGTGGCTTCAAGGAAGGAAAATCGATAGCGTGGTGGACGAGGAGGACATTGCTCAGTTAATCTCTCAATGGACAGGAATACCAGTTTCCCGAATGCTCGAGTCTGAAAGCGCTAAGTTGGTTCACATGGAGGAAAGACTTCATGAAAGGATAGTGGACCAGGAGGAAGCAGTGGCTGCCGTCTCCGAAGCTATCAGGCGAGGCCGAGCCGGATTAAAGGATCCCAAACGCCCCATTGGCAGCTTCATTTTTCTTGGCCCCACTGGAGTGGGCAAGACAGAACTAGCTCGCTCTTTGGCTCAATTCCTCTTCGGTGATGAAGATGCCATGGTAAGGCTGGATATGTCAGAGTATATGGAAAAGCATACCGTGTCCCGTCTTATTGGGGCACCACCGGGGTATATAGGATATGAGGAGGGGGGTCAGTTAACTGAGGCAGTGCGTCGCCGTCCTTACCGAGTCATTCTTTTCGATGAAGTAGAAAAGGCACACCCGGATGTATTCAATATATTATTGCAACTACTGGAGGACGGCAGACTCACCGACGGGCATGGCAGAACTGTGGACTTCAAGAATACAGTAGTGATTATGACCAGCAACCTGGGTACTGAGGAATTGCAGCATCAGGATGTTGGCTTCCGCCACAAAGACAAAACCGATGAACAAAGAATGAGAGCAGCTATACAGACTGCCTTGAGGCAAACCTTCCGCCCCGAATTGCTCAACAGGATAGACGATACAATTATATTTCACCCTCTAACTGAAGAGCACCTAAATAGTATTGTCGCTCACCTCATTCAAGAGGTAGAACAGAGGTTGGCTGAGCGGAACATCAAGCTTGAGGTCAGTTCCGAGGCCAAGGCCTGGCTAGTAAAAAGAGGCTACGACCCAGTTTACGGGGCCCGTCCTTTACGTCGAGCTATTCAACGCTATGTGGAGAATCCCTTATCAAGTAAGATACTACAGAGCCAGTTTAAAGAAGGGGATACCATAGCTATTAATGTAGAAGGGGAAACATTAAACTTCGCTGTTGTGCAGCGCATTGAGAAGAAGGCATAACCGTGGCTTTCCCGAGCAACTTTCAAGGAGCTAAGAAGAGGTGAGAAGATGGCTGAAAAAGGAATACGCCAAAGAATACATCATAGCTGGTGTGGGACTAACACTGACCATTATTGGCTGTGTGCTCGTGATTCAATATTGGGAATACGTACAGAATTTCCAGCGCTGGGGTTATCCTGGGGTTTTCCTCCTCACTCTTCTGACAGGGAGTGGCTTGCCCATCCCCCTCCCCTATATGCTCGTAGTGTTCACTCTTGGCGCTGTGCTTAAACCAGCTCTGGTCGGCGTGGCCTCAGGATTAGGATGTGCAGTTGGTCAATTGATACTCTACGTGATTGGCTATGCGGGGCGCCCATTCTTAGCTGCCAATGATCTCCCCGATAGCAAGGTGGCCAAAATGTATTCTCGAATTCCAGTCTGGGCGCGGCGAAGAACCTCCTTATTCATCTTCTTAACCAATGCTGTATTAAATCCCCTCGCCGTACCTATAACCCTGGCTATAAGTGCATCCGGCTTTCGCACCTGGAAGTTTTTCCTGGCGTCTTTTGCCGGCAACACTGTTAAAAGCCTGATAATTGCTTATTGCGGGTATTTTGGCTTAGGCAGCATACTAAATTGGTTTGGAGCCGTTTAGCCAATCAGAATCATAATGACCCAAGACCAGGAGTTGAACCGAGCTCCACTGGAACAGGAGGAGCTGCATACGGAAGGAGCACAACAATCGTTTGCATTTTTCCTCTAACTGTGCTACCGTCATAAAGAAAGATTACTCAGGTTAGAAGTGGGGCAGTCCCACTTTTTTATTAAATTTAATATTAGGCTTGGGGAGAAATGAAAACGGAGTTTGTAGCTGCTATTACTCAACTTTCGGCTGAGAGAAACCTATCTAAAGAGGTAGTCTTGGCTGCCTTAGAGTCAGCGCTTGCCTCCGCCTACAAAAAAGATGCCCCCTCCCCAGAGCAAGACATTGTGGTGAAAATGGACACCGACACCGGTAATATCAAAGCCTATGTCCGAAAGGTCGTGGCTAGCACAGTTGCTGATCCAAATAACGAAATCCCTCTGGATGAGGCTCAAAATTTGCGAGACACAGCTCAAATCGGCGAGACAATAGAGGTAGAATTCACACCTAAAATCGCCAGGCGTATTACCGCTCAAACAGCAAGACAAATTATTCTGCAGCGTTTGCGTGAAGCTGAATACCATGTAGTCTATGAGGAGTTTGTTGATAGAGAAGGGGAAGTTGTTAGTGGAATAATTCAATTCATCGAACCTAGACAAATTTATGTCAAGCTAAATAGGACAGAAGCAATACTTCCCTTAAGTGAGCAAGCACGCAATGAACGCTACTATAGAGGGCAAAGACTTAGGTTCTATCTTTTAGAGGTGGCTCGAGGTATCAAAGGAGCTCAAGTAATACTTTCCCGAACCCACCCTAATCTGCTACGTCGCCTTTTTGAGCTAGAAATCCCTGAAGTTCACAACGGAGTCGTGGAGGTGAAAGCTGTAGCACGCGAAGCCGGCTATCGAAGCAAATTAGCGGTATCAACCCGCCAAGAAGGCGTTGACCCCGTGGGTTGTTGCCTCGGACCTCGTGGCATTAGAATACAAAGCATCATTAATGATCTGAATGGCGAGAAAATAGATGTAATTCAGTGGCACGCCGACCCCGAAGTATTTATCTCCAATGCACTCAGTCCAGCTCAAGTAGCGAGTGTCAAAATCGATGAAGCAGAAAAGATAGCTACCGTAGTTGTCCCTGATAAACAACTCTCCCTGGCCATAGGCAAAGAGGGACAAAATGCCAGGTTAGCAGCGAGACTCACAGGTTGGCGAATTGACATTAAGAGCATCTCTGCTGCAGAAGCAGAAAGAGCTGTTTCCCAAGAGCTAGAGAGGGAAGCGGAGGAATCTGCTTCAACTGAACCTGCAGTGTTAGAGCTAGCTAGTGCTATTGGGCCAGAAGAGCCAACTGAGCTTCTGCCTGTTACGGAAGCTCCGCCTGAAAAGCCTGAAGATTTTTCGACCATTCGCTTTGCTGAAGATATTTTGCCCAGCACGCCAGATAAAAAAATCCCAGATAAGGAAAAACGTGAGAAGGTAGAGAAAGCCAAGCTTAAAAGCAAGACACACAAAAAGCAAGTATTTTACCCCGAGGAGGATACGTACGAAGAATAAACATGTACCTCAACGAACCTGTGTTGCCTGTCGGCAGACCAAGGACAAAAGGGATTTGATTCGCCTGGTGTGCCTTGAGAGCGGCGTTATCGAAGTAGACACATCTGGTAAGAAGCGGGGCAGGGGTGCTTACTTATGCCCCAGAAAGGATTGCTGGGAGCTAGCGCTAAGAAAAAATCGCTTAGAATATGCCCTGCGGATGAACCTTAGCCAGAATAACCGTCAGGTCCTAATGGAGTATAGCAATAAGCTACTATAGAGAGGTTAAATTTGGATAGTAAAAAGTCAAAACCGAAAAAAAAGACGAGCTCTGCTTTACCCCAAGTTGAGATCCCTTCTTCCATAACTGTAAAACAATTGGCCGACGTCCTAAAAGTAGAACCTGTAAAAATCATCAAGCAGCTCATACGGAAGGGCATCATGGCCAATATCAATCAAATTATTGACTTTGATACTGCAGCTATGGTAGCCACAGATTCTGGCTATGTGGCTAAGCAGAAGATAGAGCGTAGAGTCTTACCTTCTTATAAGAAGGAGGTGGGAGATAAGTTACAAACCCGCCCTCCAGTGGTTACTGTCATGGGACATGTTGACCACGGCAAGACAACTCTCCTTGACTCCATCAGGGAAACTAATGTGACAGCTCACGAAGCAGGAGCCATTACTCAGCACATTGGTGCCTACCAAGCTGTAGTGAACGGACACAAAATCACCTTTCTGGATACACCTGGGCACGAGGCTTTTACCGCTATGAGAGCTCACGGGGCGCAGGTGACTGACATTGTAGTTCTGGTGGTTGCCGCTGATGACGGTGTTATGCCTCAAACTATAGAAGCCATAAACCACGCCAGAGCTGCTGAAGTACCTATAGTAGTTGCTATCAATAAGATTGATAAACCTGGTGCTAATCCTGACCATGTAAAACGGCAACTCGCTGATTTAGGTCTAATTATTGAAGAATGGGGCGGTGACGTTGTCTGTGTTCCCATCTCAGCTAAGACAGGGCAAGGAATACCAGACCTATTGGAGAACCTATTTCTTGTTGCTGAGATATCAGAATTAAAAGCCGATCTTGATTGTGCCGCAGAAGGAATAGTCATCGAAGCTAAGCTAGATAAAACCAAAGGTTCTTTAGCCACTCTTCTTGTTCAAAGAGGCACCCTAAAAACAAGCACTATTGTAGTGGCTGGCAACGCTTGGGGCAAAACCAGAGCTATGTTCGATGACAAGGGGAAGCAGGTGCGAAAGGTTGAGCCTTCAACCCCAGCAGAGATCCTTGGCCTCAACAGTGTACCCAAAGCGGGGGATACTTTTACTGTGGTTGCTAGCGAGCATCAGGCACGAAGTATGGTAGAAGAACGAAAAGCTACAATGACTCGTGCTCCTTTAAGCTTAAGTGCTCTTTCCAGCCAAATAAGCGAGGGGCAAATAAAGGAACTCAACATTGTTTTGAAGACAGACGTCGAAGGTAGCATTGAACCAATAAAGACCTCAATAGAACGATTGAGCCTGGAAAATGTTAAGGCCAAAGTTATTCACGCCGCTAGTGGTAGCATTACCGAGAGCGATGTGCTTTTAGCGTCAGCTTCCAAGGGCATTATCATCGGCTTTGACACTCGTGTGTCACCTGGAGCAACACAGCTAGCTGATGTAGAAGGAGTGAGCATCCAACATTATGATGTAATCTATAAGCTAATAGAAGACATGGACAAGACTTTGAAAGGAATGCTTGAGCCAGTTTATGCTGAAGTACTCACCGGTCGCGCTGAAGTAAGGGCTATCTTTCCCATCAGAGGAAAAGGCAGGATAGCAGGGGTTTATATCAAAGAAGGCAAAGCTTGGCGGGATGCTCAGGTTAAAGTATTGCAACAAGGTGAAGTGATTTGCAAATCTCGGGTCTCCAGTCTAAAGCGATTTAAGGAGGATGCAGTGGAAATACCTGCTGGTTTTGAATGCGGCGTAGGAGTAGAAGGATTTTTTGATTTCCATCCTGGCGATGTTATTGAGTTTTATCGAAAGGAAAGAGTGAGTTAAGGCAGTTCCTTATTTTTGTCCTTCATAGGAGATTCAAATGACTAGGCGAACTGAACGGCTGAACAAACTTATCCAGCACGAAATTAGTGGATTACTTGAGCGCGAGGTCAATGACCCCAGGTTGAGCAGCCTCATTTCAGTCACAGAAGTTGTTCTTTCACCCGATCTTAAACATGCCAAAGTATTTGTCAGCATTCTGGGAGATGAAACGAGTAAAAGAGACATATTAGCAGGCTTTGACGCCGCCGCTAAATTCCTACGTAAAGAATTGGCTTCACGTCTAAAATTGAGATATACTCCAGAACTCAGTTTTTGTTATGATGACTCTATCGAGCAAGGGGAAAAATTACTCAATCTAATCGAACAAGTTAGCCAAACTAGGTAGCCCATTCCTGTTCTTACTAGATACAAAGGTATTGACATTACAATATATGATGATATTATGAGGTGTGTTGGATATGTGGTAGATATGCTGAAAGGAGGTCAATCTTTATGCAAGCATATTGCTTCAAGTGTCGGGCAAAAACAGATATAAAAAATCCTAAGCGCGTAACCCTTAAAAATGGGAGACCCGCAGTTCGCGGAGTTTGTTCCGTATGCGGAACAAAGGTATTCAAAATTGGCAAGGCTTAAATCTTGGGTGGCAGTGCCTCCAGAGCTAATTAAAGGGCTAATGAAGATAGCCCTTAGTTAATCTCTGTATACTGCTAAGATTCTTTCGCGGGGCGCGCTGATATTTATCATTGCTGAGCAATGTCACCCACAGGAGGGCTAAGAACACCTTCAAGGCAGCGATTATCTAGGAGTTATTAAGTTCGCTCCCTTTTAGGAATATAAACCTTGGGCAAGCTAGAATATCAATATCGGGGGTGAAATAACTGATTGGTGGGATACTTTTGTATAGTGTCTTCGAGCTTGTTTCATCTTGGATTACCACAGCCAAGCTCTAAGTCATTAAGATAGCTAAGCTGCTTTATTAGCTCTTTATGGAGAAATTAACCACGGAGCAAAAATTAAACGGTCAGTGCAATCGATAGCAGCATAATTTCTAATAGAAGAGGTGTTATGGTAATTCGCTTAGTGACAGAGTGCCAACACAGAGTAAAATACTATATGAAGATTGTAAAATAGAGCTCAATTTTTTAATCCCAAACAGGAGGAGAAGCAAGCTATGAAAACAGAAACAATAAATGTGGCTATTATAGGAGTTGGTAATTGCGCTTGTTCGTTAGTTCAGGGAGTTCACTACTATAGAAATGCTAAGGAAGATGAATTTGTCCCCGGTTTAATGCATGTTAACCTGGGAGGTTATCATGTAGCTGATATCAACTTCGTGGCCGCATTTGATATTGATATCAATAAGGTTGGCATGGACTTAGCCGAGGCCATTTTCACCAAACCAAACAATACCTTCAAGTTTTGTGACGTACCTAAAACGGGCGTTCGAGTTAAGCGAGGCATGACACATGATGGTCTGGGCAAGTATCTCTCGCAAATAATTACTAAAGCGCCTGGAGCAACCGCCGACATAGTGGGCATTCTCAAGGAGACTGATACCCATGTGGTGCTTAATTATTTACCAGTGGGAAGTGAGGAAGCAACTAAATGGTATGTGGAGCAAGTGTTAAAGGCTGGTTGTGGCCTCGTAAATTGCATACCTGTTTTCATCGCTCGTGAACCTTATTGGCAAAGCAGATTTGCCGAGCACGGATTACCCGTTATTGGTGATGACATCAAATCCCAAGTGGGGGCTACCATTACACACAGGGTGTTAACCAGGCTTTTCCGCGAACGGGGCGTCAAACTGGAGCGAACTTACCAACTAAACTTCGGTGGCAATACAGACTTCTATAATATGTTAGAACGGGAGCGTCTGGAATCCAAGAAGATTTCCAAGACCAATGCGGTTACTTCACAGCTTGATTACTCTCTTGAGCCTGATAATATGTATGTTGGCCCCAGCGATTACGTTCCTTGGCTAGCTGACCGCAAGTTTTGCTACATTAAAATGGAAGGCCGCACCTTTGGCGATGTTCCCCTAAATCTAGAAATGAAGATGGAAGTGTGGGATAGTCCTAATTCTGCCGGGGTGGTTATTGATGCTATAAGGTGCTGTAAATTAGCTTTAGACCGCGGATTAAATGGAACCATTGTGGCTCCTGCAGCTTATTTTATGAAATCCCCTCCAATCCAATATTCCGACGAAGAAGCCCGTACTGAGACCGAAGCATTTATCATAGGAGCGGAGCAAGAAGGCCCAGTTTCACTACCTGAGCCACAGTTGGTAGAAGTTAATACATAAAGCACTTTCATCGTAGAATTTGCTAATGCTATGAAGATCGGGCTAGTTTCGCCTTACGATTACTCCTATCCGGGAGGAGTAAATACCCATGTCTCTTATCTAGCACACTATTTTCTACTGGAGGGACATGATGTTAAAATCATTGCTCCCTGCTCTAAGAACGGCACCCTTGACTCCACAGAAAACGCCATTGCAATAGGGAGAGCCTTCCCTATCCCTAGCAATAAATCTATGGCACGCATTCCCTTATCTCCATGGTTACCCATTCAAGTTAAAAAGGTTCTAAGGGATGCGAATTTTGACATTCTTCATATCCATGAGCCTTTCGTTCCCTTGCTGTCTTTGACCTCACTCCTTGAATCTAACTCCATTAATGTAGGAACCTTCCACGCTTACCTGAGCAAAGCCCGAGCATATCGGCTATGGCGACCCCTTCTTAAGAAATGGCTCCCAAAATTGCAAGGGAAAATTGCTGTATCCAACGCAGCAAGGGATTCTGTGAGTCGCTACCTTCCTGGGAATTATCAAGTTATCCCCAATGGAATCGATGTTGACCTTTTCTCGCCTCAAGTTTCCCCGCTGAAGGAATTTACTGATGGGAAGGTAAATATCCTTTTCGTAGGTCGCCTGGAGAAACGGAAAGGATTAGATTATCTATTGACTGCTTACAGTAAAGTGAAACAGCAATTTCCGCATGTTCGACTTATCGTAGTTGGCGGAGGCACTAAGTTACGTCCTAAATACGAAAGGATGGTTGAAGAAAGCAACCTGGCTGATGTAGTTTTTGCTGGCTTTGTGCCTGGTAATAAGTTGCCCCAATTTTACTCCAGCGCCGATATCTTCTGCTCCCCAGCCATTAGTGGCGAGAGCTTTGGTATCGTTCTACTGGAAGCAATGGCCAGCAGCAAACCGATAATCGCCTCAGATATCGGTGGCTTTAACGAGGTGCTAAGCCATGGTGTCGAAGGTTTGCTTGTCCCTCCCAAGGATGAGAAAGCCTTAACGCAAGCCTTGTTGTCCCTGATTAAAGACAGGTCTTTGCGCCAGCAAATGGGAGCTAAGGGAAGGATTAAAGCAGAGAAATATAGCTGGGCCAATGTAGCTCACAGGATAATGGACTATTATGTTACTTTGCTTAATGAGCCTGGCGAAGTTGTTAAATCAAATTCTCACCGGGTTCCCCAGAGATGAACAAGAAAGAAGAGTTTATCAATTTCACTGAAACAATAGAGTCCAGCTCAAATATAGGTGCTAAAGCAATTGTCCTACATATAGAAGACACCAAATACAGATGAAACAAGCCACTTAGAGATTAAAGAGGCTAAGAAAAACAAGAGTGGCCAATCTAGCCAAGATTCGGAAGAGCATAGGTTCTCGCATTGCTAATCCTATAGTCGGAACTTTAGCCAAAACCGGGCTGAAACCTGATACTCTGACTCTAGTAGGCTTAGCAATAAACATCGGTGCGGCCTGCCTTATAGCTCTCAACCATTTTGTCCTTGGCGGCGTTTTAGTCTTGGTCTCAGGGCTATTTGACCTCCTTGATGGAGCATTAGCTCGCTTCACCAAGCAAACTACGAAATTTGGCGCCATCTTAGATTCCACGGTTGACCGTATTTCTGAGGCAGCAATATTCTGTGGTCTGCTGCTTTGGTATATACCAAGAGGATCCGAGATAGAAATTTTACTCATTTTTGCCGTTTTAATTGGCTCTTTTCTTACTAGCTATATAAGGGCTAGAGCAGAGGGAATAGGTCTGGAATGTCAAGTTGGATTGTTTACCAGAGCTGAAAGGGTTATAGTATTAGTATTAGGATTACTCTTGAATCAGGTCTTTATTGCTTTGTGTATAATGGGAGTCCTTGTTTACGTTACCGTAGTTCAAAGGCTATTCTACTTACGAAGTAAAGCAAAAACTGGGGGTGGTTAAATGCCAGTTGTAGCCGTTGTGGGAGGGCAATGGGGTGATGAAGGTAAAGGCAAGATAATCGACCTCTTAGCAGAGAAAGTAAAAATAGTGGCTCGTTTCTCGGGAGGTGATAACGCCGGTCACACAGTAATTAATCCTTATGGCGAGTTCCGGCTACATCTTGTACCCTCTGGCATTTTTTACCCACAAACAACTTGCATTATCGGGAATGGCGTAGCTATTAATCCAGCAGTGCTCCTTGAAGAAATGGATAACCTCCAGAATCATGGGGTAGATACAAGTCATCTCCTTATTAGTAACCGTGCCCACCTTATTATGCCTTATCATACCCTTCTTGATGGACTGGAAGAAGAAAGGCGCAGCAAAGGAGCTTTAGGAACCACACGCAGAGGAATTGGTCCTGCTTTCGCTGACAAAGTAGCTCGCTTAGGCCTCCGCGCTGGGGATTTATTAAACAAAGATACGTTCTTGACCCGTTTACGCTCAGTCCTTGAATTCAAGAATGCCATACTAACAAAAGTGTACGCGGTTTCGCCTCTATCAGCGGAAGAAATTCACGAACAATATTGCCGCTACGGAGAGCGCTTAGCTCCTTTTATTTGTGAAACCAACTCCATACTTCATGAAGCGTTGCTAAGGAAAGAGCCAATTTTGCTAGAAGGTGCTCAAGGAGCATTGCTTGACCCTGATTTTGGCACCTATCCCTACGTGACCTCTTCCTCACCCCTGGTCGGAGCAGGATGTATTGGGGCTGGCATAGGCCCAATGGAAATCAATCAGGCCGTTGGTGTGTTTAAAGCTTATATTACCAGAGTCGGCGGTGGCCCCATGCCCACCGAGCTAAAAGACGAGATTGGTGATTTCATACGGGAAAAGGGTCACGAATATGGCGCTACTACAGGGAGACCACGGCGCTGTGGCTGGTTCGATGCTGTGGCTGGCCGTTTCTCTGTTCAAATAAACGGTTGTAGCGGCATAGCCTTAACGCGCCTTGATATACTTGACGGTTTTTCCTCAATTAAAATATGCACGGCTTACGAAAGCAACGGAGAAACCTTGAATCATTTCCCCGGTGATTCATCCATTCTAGAAAAATGCCGCCCTGTCTATGAAGAATTACCAGGGTGGCAAGAGTCAAGCGCTGGAGCTCAGGATTCCGATAAACTACCAGCCGAAGCTCGTAATTATATAGCTAGGCTTGAAACACTCCTCTCCTGCCCCATCTATCTCATCTCAACCGGCCCGAGTCGAGAGCAAGTGATAAAGGTTAGACCTATCCTTCCCGACTAGCTTTAGTCGGAGTAGGCAGGTCAATTTTGTAATTCTTTAATGTCGCCTGGATAATGTTAGCTGATTTCTCGTCGGGCTCAATCAAAGGCAAACGAGGTTTGCCCACGGGGAAGCCAACGTAGTTTAGTGCATACTTAATAGGCATAGGATTAGGAACAACAAACAGAGCGTCTATCAAAGACAACAAGTTTCGGTGAATGCTGGCTGCCTCCTGAGTCCTGCCGCTTATAGCTTTCTCTATCATCACCTTCGTCTGTATTCCCACCAAATGTGAAGCAACGCCAATCACACCGTAGCCTCCCAAAGCTAGTATCGAAAAAGTATCGCCATCATTGCCACTCCAAACCAAGAAGCCCTCCTTAGCCCCTTGTATAATCTTAGCTACCTGAGCCAGGTTGCCACTTGCTTCTTTTATGCCAATAATGTTGTCAATTTGGCTTAACCTGATCACTGTATCAGCAGCAATATTAGTAGCTGTGCGTGATGGGACATTATAGATGATGCAAGGTAAGCTTGTAGCTCCGGCAATAGCCTTGTAGTGCTCAAACAAGCCTTGCTGAGTTGGGCGATTATAATAGGGAACTACCAGGAGACAAGCATCAACCCCAACCTTTTCTGCCTCTTTGGTCAATCGCTGGCTTTCTTTAGTATTATAACTGCCAGTGCCAGCCACTACTGCTCCACGGTCAGCTACCGCCGACTTGATCTCAGTGAAAAGGCACACCTTCTCCTCAAAGCTAAGACAGGGAGATTCACCCGTGGTCCCCGAGACCACTAGTCCATCATTACCAGAATCAAGCAAAGCTAGCGCTAGGTTCTTAGCCTGCTGATAATCGACCTCACCCTCAGCATCGAAAGGAGTAACCATAGCTGTTAGTAAGCGACCAATTTTATCCATTTTCAGACCCTCGACCTCCTTTTAGAATTTATCCATCCCCTGCGCAGTCCCTCTTCAGCAATCTGGACGCAATTAAATGCTGCACCTCTTCGTACATTATCAGCTACTATCCACATGACCAATCCATTAGGATGAGAAATATCTTTTCGAATTCTACCCACAAATACATGATTTGAGCCAGTAGCTGCCCAAGGCTGAGGATAGAAGCTAACACTAGGGTCATCAAGAACTCTAACTCCAGAAGCCTGAGCCAAAATTTTCTTCGCCTCCTCAGGAGTCATGGATGAGGTGAATTCTATGTTCACTGCCTCGCTATGTCCAAAATAAACAGGAACCCGAACACAGGTTGCTGAAATGGCTATATCCTCAGCATGCATTATTTTTCGTGTTTCTTCAGCTAACTTCTGTTCTGCTTTAGTGTAGCCATTATCCAAGAAAACATCGATTTCCGGTAGAACATTAAAGGCTATCTGGTGAGAATAAACATGAGGGCAAACACGACGCCCTTCTAATATCAGCTTCGATTGAGCTGTTAGTTCCTTTAGGGCACCAGCTCCGCTACCTGACACCGATTGATAAGTACTCATCACAATCCGTTTTATAGGATTGACCTTATGCAGAGGGTAAAGAACCACCACCAATTGGATTATAGAGGAATTTGGGTTGGCAATTATTCCATTATGCCACCTTATATCCTCAAGATTTACCTCAGGGACGACCAGAGGAACTGTGTGTTCCATCCTAAAAGCAGCGCTATTGTCAATGACCACCGCTCCAGCTTCAGCAGCGAAAGGTGCGAACCTCCGACTAACATCAGCGCCGGCAGAAAAAAAGGCAACGTCAACATCACGAAATACCTCTGGCGTAGTTTCCTCAACTTCAATTTTTCGATGATTAAAAAAGAGCGCTGTGCCTGAAGAGTGCGCTGAGGCAAGCAAACGAATTGAATCTACTGGGAAATCTCGCTGCTCAAGTACCCTGACAAATTCCTGCCCTACAAGCCCAGTAGCATCAACAACAGCTATGTTGACTCCTTCCATGCTCTCTCCTACAAGCTTAGTAGGGTGTCCAACCCATAAATTAGGCCTTTACGTTTCATCACCTCTTTAATTGCCAGGATGATGCCAGGCATGTAGGACTCCCGACTTATAGCCTCATGGCGTAAACTCAAAGTCTGACCCACACCGCTAAGCATAACTTCTTGGGCAGCCATGAATCCTGGCAAGCGCACACTATGGATAGCCACGCCTTCCATCTGACCACCTCTGACCCCACTGAGCACCTCCTTCTCAGTTCTGGGATAAATGAAAGGGCTACCCCGTGCTTCTAGCATGGCTCTAGCTGTGGCTAGAGCAGTGCCAGAGGGGGCATCAATCTTTTTTTCATGATGCATTTCTGTGATCTCAGCATAATCGAAGAATTTAGCCGCAGTCTTCGCTAAATGCATTAAGAGCACGGCTCCCAAGGAAAAGTTAGGAGCGACCACAACCCCTATACCATTAGTCTGGCATAGTTGCTCGATCTCGGCCAAATCCTCCTTAGTGTGTCCCGTAGTCCCTATGACTAAATTGACCTTATAGCTAGCTGCTACTCTCACAGTAGCCATAGAGGCTTCAATGTTAGTGAAATCTACTAATACGTCGGCGTAGCAGCTTTGCAAAAGATGACCTAAATTCGAGGAATATGGCACCTTCTCTGCAGTTTCAGGTAAATCAAAATATAGCTGGGGTACTTCTTTTTCAGCAACACCAACTACTTTCATCCCAGGCTCATGAACTATAGCCTTGATAACCTCCCCACCCATTCTGCCTAAAGCTCCTTGGACAACTACTCTTATTGCTTCCATACCTCTTACCTCCCACCTTGTTTGTTTTGACCAGTATAGGGTCTCCCCCCACCACGAGAGCGAGGTCTTTCTTGCCTGTGAGGTCTAGAACTAAGGGAATCTCTTGCCTTAGCACCAGGTAGCCGGGAGGGACCCTCGAATACTGCTTTGCGCGATAAGCTTATTTTCCCTGAGCCATTAACTTCAATAACTTTGACCACTATTTCTTCACCAACTTTAACCACATCTTCAACTTTATCCACATAATGGTCAGCAAGCTCGCTAATATGCACCAAGCCTTCTTTCCCCGGCAGGATTTCTACCACGGCACCAAAACTTAGCAACCGAGTTACTTTGCCAGTATAAATATCCCCCAAGTTCACGTCCTGGGTCAAATCCTTTATCATCTTGATCGCCTTCTCTGCATTCTCTTCGTTTGGGGAACCAATAAATACTGTGCCATCATTCCTTACATTTATGGTTGTTTTGGTTTCCTGTATAATAGATTTTATGGTACTACCCCCGGGACCAATAACACTGCCAATCTTGCTTGAATCAATGACTATCTCGTGCATTCTGGGAGCATAGGGACTCAGTTCAGGACGGCTAGTGCTGATAGTTTGTCCCATCTTGTCCAATATCTCTAAACGAGCCTGGCGGGCCCTCTCTAGAGATTCAGCTAGAATGTCATAACTTATGCCCTTAATTTTAATGTCGAGCTGTAAAGCAGTGATTCCTTGTGAGGTGCCAGCAACCTTGAAATCCATGTCACCGTAGGCATCTTCCATGCCCTCAATATCAGTTAGAATTACATAATTGCCATCTTCATCTGTGACCAGTCCCATAGCTATTCCAGCCACGGGCGCCTTGATAGGTACACCAGCATCCATCAGAGAAAGGCTTGAACCACAAGCGCTAGCCATGGAGGTACTCCCACTAGAGCTAAGAACCTCAGAAACCAGGCGGATGGTATAATGGAAATCCTCTTCCGCAGGTAATACTGGCGCAATAGCTCGTTCTACCAAAGCACCATGTCCGATTTCTCGTCTCCCCGGTGTTCCTAGCCGTTTCACTTCACCTGTGGAAAATGGAGCGAAATTATAATGATGCATAAAGCGCTTAGTTTCAGCCAGCCCTAAGTCATCCAGCGATTGTTCCTGGCCCACAGACCCCAAAGTAGTAACGGTCAATACTTGTGTTTCTCCGCGATTAAATAGCCCTGAGCCATGTGTACAAGGCAGGAGACCAACTTCACTACTAATAGGTCGTACTTCGTCAACTCGACGGCCATCCACATGCTGCCTTTTTTGCAAAACCTTCTTCCTCACCTCTGCCTTAAGTTGGGTTTCAAAGGCAAAGCTGATGTCCTCCTCAGAGAAAGAGTCGCCCAAGACTTGCTTTACCTCCTCCTTAAGCAAGTCTAATTCCGGCCCTCGTTGTGCTTTCCCTGACTTCTCTAAAGCTCGACTTGCTCTGTCACCAAGCGTAGAAGAGATTTGAGTCAGCAACTCAGGTGCAATTTCCCTGGCTTGAACTTCTATTTTGGGTTTGCCACAAGCTTTCACCAACTCTTCCTGAAGTTCGATAATCCCTCGGTTGGCTTCATGCCCAAATTTAATCGCTTCCAACATCAGACCTTCAGAAACCTCTTTAGCACCTGCTTCTACCATTATTACGGCCTGCTTGGTGCTGGCAACAATCAGATCGAGCGAACTATCTTCTATCTCAGACAATGTAGGGTTCAGGACCAGACTGCCATTTATGTAGCCAACACGCACTCCTGATATTGGGGCAGGAAAGGGAATGTCAGAAATAATTAAGGCTGCTGAAGCACCAAGAAGGGCGCAAATATCAGGGTCATTTTTTTTATCAGCGGAGAGCGTCGTAGCTACAATTTGCATCTCGTGGTTGAATTCTTTGAAAAGAAAAGGTCGCAAGGAGCGGTCGATAAGCCGGCTGGTTAATATCGCCTCGTCATGGGGGCGCCCCTCCCGCCTGGTAAAACTACCAGGTATTTTACCTGCCGCGTAGAGCTTTTCTTCATAGTTCACCGTGAAAGGTACAAAATCCAAGCTCTCTGTAGGTTCTGGGCTAGCACAGGCGGTAGTCAAAACTACTGTATCTCCATAGCGGACAATAACAGCGCCATTAGCCTGCTGGGCAACTCTACCCGCCTTGATGGTAAGCATTCGACCGGCCACTGGACGCTCAAAAACTTCCGTCATATCATTTCCTCAAACCTAGTCTCTCAATGAGAGAATAATATCGCTCTGAGTCTGCCTTGTTAAGATAAGTCAAAAACCGTTTGCGCTGTCCTATCATTTTGAAAAGGGCACGGAGCGAGTGATGATCATGAGAATGTGCCTTAAGGTGCTCTGTTAACTGGTTTATTCTCTCAGTGAGCAAAGCCACCTGAACTTCAACAGAACCAGTATCATTCTCTCCGCGACTATGCTGAGCGACAATCTCCCTCTTTCTCTCCTTCTCTATCATAGATGTAACCTCTCTAGCTTAGCAATGGATGGCATTATATCACAACTCACAATGAGAAGAACAACTACACATTCTGTGCCACAGAGAAGTTGCCACATATAGCAGCAAATTGACCAAATAATTGAAGAAGTCTATAATTGCCAATGAAGGCAGTCTCTCATGCACGAGAGTTGTGGCGTTCTTGGAGTTTATGGTCCCAGGATAGATATAGCTAGGCTTGTGTTCTTTGCCCTCTTTGCTTTACAACACCGCGGCCAAGAAAGTGCTGGCATTGCAGTCACCGATGGCGCGGAAATAAAAATACATAGGAACATGGGCCTGGTTTCCCAGGTATTCACCGAAAATGACCTCGCCTTACTCAAAGGACATATTGGCATTGGGCACAACCGCTACTCCACTACAGGCTCCAGCAAACCAACCAATGCCCAACCCATCATAGTAGAATCAGAGGGGTTAACCATCGCTCTGGCCCACAATGGTAATATTCTTAACACTAAACCACTCCATGATGAACTACAAGCACATGGCTACAGATTTCACAACACTACTGATTCTGAAGTCATCGCTAACTTAATTTTAGCCTCCCCGGGCAAGAGCTGGGAGGAGAGAATAAGACGTGCCATGCGCCGTCTCCAGGGGGTTTACTCTCTCACAATCATGGTTCAAGATAAGCTCATTGGGGTTCGTGACCCCTTAGGTATTCGCCCTCTTTGCTTGGGAACTATTGATAGCGGCTGGGTCATTGCCTCCGAAAGTTGCGCCCTTGACCACATAGGAGCCCAGTTCGTAAGGGAAATCGAGCCCGGGGAAATCTTAGTTATAGGTAATAATGGAGTGCAAAGTTTCAAGGGGGATAGTGATAAAAAGGCTTTATGCATCTTTGAATATATTTATTTCGCCCGCCCTGACAGCGTCATCCAGGGTAAATTACTTTACCCAGCCAGGCAAGCTATGGGTGAAATATTGGCTGAAGAATACCCAGTTGACGCTGATTTAGTCATGGGTGTCCCCGATTCAGCTACCGCTGCCGGCATTGGCTATTCTAAAGCCTCAGGCATCCCATATTGTGAGGGCTTATTAAAAAACCGTTACGTGGGGCGCACCTTTATCGAACCTGACCAAAGGATAAGAGAGCTTGGCGTTCAACTAAAATTCAATCCCCTCTCCCAGATAATTGCTGGGAAACGATTAGTAGTTGTTGACGATAGCATTGTTCGTGGCACCACCACCCCACATGTAGTTAGTTTGCTTAAGAAAGCTGGTGCCAAAGAGGTCCATTTGCGCATTTGTGCTCCCCCTATCCGTTATCCCTGTTTCTTCGGAGTGGATATGGCCACCAAATGGGAACTTATCGCTGCCAGAAAGACTGTCCCTGAAATCAAAGATTTCCTCGATGCTGATTCGCTGGGCTACCTTAGCCTTGATGGCTTGATTCGAGCTGTGGATTTGCCCCGAGACATTTTTTGCCTTGCTTGCTTTACCGGGGAATATCCCATCCCGGTACAAATAGAGATGGACAAGCTAGCTTTAGAAACAATTCGCCAAGAGGAACTCAGTGGAATCAAATACTAAGGCAGCCTATGCCCTCGCTGGTGTCAACATCGAGCTAGCCGATAAGGTACAAGAAGCCATCGCCAACAAAGTCAAGTCTACCTTTAGCCCTCAAGTATTAAACTTTGGCTCCTTCGGCAGCATGTTCCAGTTCAAAGGATATGACGAGCCCGTTTTAGTCTCCAGTGTTGATGGAGTAGGCACCAAACTTAAGATCGCTTCTCTCTTAGGAAAAAACGACACTGTGGGCATTGATATCGTCAACCATTGTGTTAACGATATTCTCTGCTGCGGCGCTGAGCCACTTTTCTTTCTGGACTATATAGCTATGGAAAAACTGGTGCCCCAGCAAGTGGAAGCCATTGTTACAGGCATAACTTCAGCTTGCAAGGAACTTGGCTGCTCGCTTATTGGCGGCGAAACTGCTGAAATGCCCGGTATCTATTCCCAGGGAACTTATGACTTGGTTGGCTTCGTTGTCGGCGTGGTTGAAAAGAGAAATATCATCGATGGCAGTTCCATAACGCCAGGTGACATAATTCTTGGCTTGCCCTCCTCTGGTCTACATACCAATGGCTATTCCCTGGTGCGGAGGGTCTTTGGAATAGATGATAACCCCTCATGCTTAAATAATTTCTATCCCGAGCTAGGGGAAACCCTGGGCGAGGAATTGCTCCAGGCCCACCGTTGCTACTACCACGAACTTAAACCAGTCCTGTCCTCGATTAAAGGCTTAGCTCATATCACCGGCGGCGGGTTTATAGGAAACATACCTCGCATCCTGCCTGAAGGTCTGACTGCCCATATTCACAAAGGGTCCTGGAATATACTTCCTATCTTCAAGCTTATACAGGAGCAGGGGAACATTGCTGAGACAGAAATGCATCAGGTATTTAACATGGGGATAGGAATGGCAGTTATCTGCTCGCCACAGCAAGTAGCCAAGCTGACTACTGCTTTGCCTCAAGCTAGAATCATTGGTGAAACGGTCCAGGCAAAGGGAAAGGTAATAATAGATTAAGGAGGCACTATGCGCGCCATAATTAGCGTTTCTGATAAATCAGGCATAGTCGATTTCGCTCGAGGCTTACAGGAGCTAGGTGTTGAGGTCTTCAGCACCGGCGGCACCAAGAAATCAATAGAGGAATCCGGGCTAAAAGTCCGCAGCATCTCAGAGCTCACAGGCTTCCCCGAGATCCTCGATGGCAGAGTAAAGACCTTACACCCTGCAGTTCACGGTGGCATTCTGGCTAGACGTGATTCCCCCCAACACCTCGCCGAACTAGCTCAACACCACATCGAGGCCATTGATATGGTTGTGGTAAACCTCTATCCCTTCATCGAAACAGTGAGCAAAGGCGAGGTTCCTTTGGATGAGGCACTGGAGAATATTGATATTGGCGGCCCCACCCTGATTCGCTCAGCAGCTAAAAACTTTCCCTCCGTCCTGGTAATAGTTGACCCCAAAGATTACGATGCAATCCTGCAAAAGCTGCGCCAGGGCGACGTAGATTCAAAAGTAAGAAAAAGATTAGCTCAGAAAGCTTTCCAGCACGTGGCTATCTATGACACTGCCATCGCTCAATATCTTGGCGAAGAAAGCTTCCCTGAAGAAATAACCATAGCTCTGAAAAAAAGCCATAGCCTTCGCTACGGAGAGAATCCCCATCAGCAAGCTGCCCTCTACATAGAGCAAAATGTGAAGAAGGGGGCGAGTGCTTTAGCTTCACTCAAACCGCTCAGCGGGCCGGAGATTTCGTTTAATAATTTGCTCGATATTGATGCCGCAATAAACACGCTTGGCAGTTTCACCGAGCCTACTATCGCCATAATGAAGCACACCAACTCCTGTGGGCTTGCCAGCCGGGATAATTTAGCCGAAGCCTATCAGCGAGCTCTGACCGGAGACCCTATAGCCGCCTTTGGTGGCGTAGTCGCCAGCAATCGAACAATTGATTTAGCCACTGCCCAAGAAATAGACAAAACTCACTACGATGTAATTGTTGCCACGGGGTATGAAAAGGAAGCTTTAGAATTACTGGGACGTAAAAAGAGCCTCAGGCTTGTCCAAATACCAATGACGGGCCCAGGTGAACCACACCTCGATTTCCGCTATGTCAGAGATGGCTTCCTGGTACAAACGACGGACTTTTTCACCAGACCAGAACTTCAGCCTCGCATAGTCACCAAACGCCAACCTACAGAAGCGGAATTGTCAGATTTGCTCTTCGCCTGGAAAGCAGTAAAAGGCATAAAATCCAATGCCATAGTCATCGCCAAGGACAAAATGCTACTGGGCATGGGAACCGGGCAGCCAAGCCGTGTGGTCAGCGTAGAGTTAGCTTTGAACAGAGCCGGCAACAAGGCCAAAGGCAGTGTTCTGGCCTCAGATGCCTTCTTCCCCTTCACCGACGGGCCTGAGTTAGCAGCACAGAGCGGGGTAACTGCCATCATTCAGCCTGGTGGCTCTATCAGGGATAACGAGGTAATTGATGTTGCTAACCGGTATGACATAGCTATGGTATTCACCGGCACGCGGCACTTCAGACATTAATTTGAAGACCACCTTGCTTCCCCAGAGAAACGCCCTGAAAATGAGGCAGCAATTCTACCTCGTTTGCTGCCTTTCCCCTTCCTCCATCAATGGCATTCCCTTTTTGCAGGCAGCTTTTCTCAGCACCCTCTAGCTTGGAATCTATAGTGCCGCCTGGGCAATAATCACCTCTACTGCTGTCCTTTAGCACCAATGACATCTGGAAAAGAAATCCAAGGCGTCTTATAATTAGCAGCATTATGGCTAGAGTAATATTAGTGATAGACATGCTCAGAGGCTTCCTAGAGGAAGGCTATCCCCTTTACTGCGGCGCCAAAGCTCGCAGCATTATTCCCAATATCCAAGAACTCCTGGAGCGAGAATTGAAGGGAGGGGCAAAAATCTTCTATCTCGGTGACAGCCATGCTCCCAACGATGCAGAGTTTGAGATGTTCCCCCCCCATTGTATCCAAGGCACGCCTGAAGCTGAGCTTATCCCTGAGCTTTCCCAGTATCCCGGCGAAATGATACCCAAAACACGCTACAGCGCCTTTTATAATACCCCCCTTGAGGAAAAACTGAAGGCACTCAATCCTGAAGCCCTGGTTGTCTGTGGGGTATGCACTGACATTTGTGTCATGCACACCGCAGCCGATGCCAGAAATCGAGGTTACAAGGTCGAAGTGCCTGTAGATTGTGTTGCTTCCTTTGATGATAAAGCTCATTCCTTTGCCCTGGAGCATATGGAAAGGGTTCTTGGAGCCAAGCTAATTAGACCTGAACTCAATCTGCCTAAACCAAAGTTTGAAATCCCCGACTTATGGCTGAGTGGAGAAACGGCCGATGTTTACTTCCCCCGCACGGTAGAAATACTTAAGAAGGAAGGCATCAACCCTGTAGCCACTATGGAAGTATTCCCCAGAGGAGCCGGTATGCTCTGTGGTATAGAAGAGGTTAAAGCCCTGCTAGAAAAGGTGCTTCCCCAGGATAATCGTGAGGTTTGGGCACTGGCAGAAGGCGAACTCTTTGACAGAAAAGAGGTAGTTCTACGCATAAAAGCCCCTTACCAGAGCTATGGAATTTATGAGACCACCTATCTGGGCATTCTTGCCCATTGTAGTGGCTGGGCTACTGCTGCACGGGAATGCGTTGTTGCAGCTCAAGGTATGCCAGTCATCAGCTTTGGTGCCCGCCATGTCCACCCCTCAGTGGTGGGCGTCATGGAATATTCTGCCATCGTTGGCGGCTGCACTGGCTGTGCCAGCACAGTTGGCGCCAGGCTTGCTGGCATAAAACCCATTGGCACTATACCTCACTCCCTCATTATTATTATGGACAGTACTGCTAAAGCTACTATTGTCTTTGATCAGCATATGCCCCCGGAGGTGCCACGCATTGCCCTGGTGGACACTTTTGAAGACGAGGTTAGAGAAAGTGTCACTGTGGCCAAAGCCATGCAAGGAAAGTTACAAGGTGTAAGACTGGATACTCCCTCAGAAAGAGGCAGGGTCACTGCCGATCTAGTTAAAGAAGTAAGGGCATGGTTAGACCTGGAGGGATTCAAAGAGGTCAAGATTGTAGCCAGTGGTGGACTTAACCCAGAGCGTATCCAGTATTTCATCAATGAAGGGGCGCCTGTTGACATCTTCGCTGTGGGCAGCCATATCAGCGATGCCCCACCCATTGATTTCACTGCTGACCTTCACGAGGTAGAAGGCAAGCCCATCGCCAAAAGGGGCAGAATGCCCGGCATCACCCCCAACCCCAGGCTGAAGAGAATAATGTGAAAACCGCAAAAGTTTGGCTGAACAAACAGCGACATCAACTCACCGGGCTATAAATCAAGGAACCAGGTTTACCCTCATCAAGGCATGTCTAAATCGACAGTCAACAGCGTCTCACCCATACCCGCCTCAGCCAATATCTTTCTATCTGGAGCAATCACCAGAGAATGTCCACAGCGGCCATCTTTTACAGCATTTACCACAGCAATGTAGCAGTTCAACAGGCTGGCATACATCGGAAGCATAAATTCCATCTGGATGACTTCAGGGATAATCGCCGGTATGAGAATCAGATTGCTTCCCGCCAGATTCAAGAATGATTTCCTTGACCCAATATCAGAGCAGATTAATATACCGATTTCCCCAAATCTTGAAGGGATGGGCGTATTTTCCTCCCCCGGAGTAACAAGTGCGCCCTCTCCTTCCCATACCGCCAGATTCACTTTACGGTAAACTCCGATTATTTCCCCGCAATCCAGAAGAACGCTCGTGTTGTGGTATTTACCTACATCTTTTTCAACAATACTTCCCGCTAAGATAGCTATTTGGTATTTGTCAGAAATTTCCTTGACCTGAGATATCGTGTCGCCGTCTAAACCCTCCGCCAATCGCGGTATTTCCTCAGGACTTGATATCCCCCCGGTAATAAAATGCTCAGGTAAGGCTAGCAACTCACACCCCTCCTCTATAGCTTGCTTCGTCAGCCTAGAAATTTTCTGCCATTGCCTTCCTCTATCAATAGGCTGAGTTAAATCTAGCTGAACAATGCCTAACCTCATGCGCAAGTCCTCCAACTTTAGTTATGAAAACAGAAAATGCTTGAAACTGCAAGAAAATGAAACCCCGGCTTATACGGAGTAGAATGCCAGCTAAAGGATGGCCAAGGAAGCTTTGCAACTGGAACTTGATGCTCTAGGTAGGATAGGATTTAGCTTCAAAGCCAATCCCCTCTATCTCTATGAGATTGCCACCGATCTTTGTTTTGGCGCCGAGAAATTCCTCCACCAGCCACAGGTTCGTTTCAACATGTTCGGTAACTCTAGGAATTGAATATCTGGTAGTCCCTTCAGCCAGGCCAGCATAAATTATGAGTTGGTCTGCTATATATCTATCAACCGCAGCACCAGCATTAATGTCCTCGATAAAGCTTTGGGCTACATGTCTTCCGATAGATTCCGACCTCCTGCCAGGCCTTCCTGCTCTATCTGAGCCAATTCTGCTGCCGGAACTTGTCTCAGCATATATTGCTAAGGCAGCACCTTCCTGCAATGAACTCTCATCATAAACTTCCTGGATTTCGCTCCTATACCTGTACGACCTTAATACCTTGTGACACTCATCCGCCATCCTGTGGCTCACCTTCCTATCCTTCAAATGCGAGGAGAGAGCAATTCCTTTCACTTCCAAGATTTCCCCTTGCTCGGTGAGGCTCAAAGCCTTCAATTTCCTCGTCGGCTCGACCTCGATTTCTATAATTCCACCTCCACGTGGTACATAGCCAGGGCGAACTATCTCAAGCTTAGCCCGGATTCCCATTTGTTCCAGCAAGGGTAGGAGAACAAATTTCATATGATAGGCAGAAGGGGCAAAGTCCTGGAATAGTCCACCTTCAAGTCTGAACTTGGAGGGTCTTTCGGCGAAGCAAGCTAAAGGCAAAAGAGTTTGTGCCATCATAGTAGTTGAGCCCGCTGTCCCTATATCCCATTTGTATTCCCCACCCCTAAACCTCTCCTTAGGCCTATAAGTAATTTCCTTAGAGCCCACCGCAGCATTATCCAGCACGCCATAGCACATCTCCTGGCAAGCCTGTATGACCTTAAGGTGCTGGGCCCTTAGCCCTGGCTTATCCCTCTTCGCCCTGATATTCTGTATTTTTATTTCTTTGCCAAGCAGGCTAGCCAGCGCTGCAGAATAGCGGACTATGGTCCCACTTCCAGACTTGGCACCACCATCTATGGTTATCATGCTATAAGAATGGTATTAGCTTATATTCACCGAAAGCAAATTCGCCCTTGACAACTATTAGGAAATCTGAATGTTACGTCACGTGGCTACTATATTTTGCGCAAAGAATAGCTCACAAGGGCAAACTAGCAAGTTTATGGGACACAAAGATTTCTTTTAGCAGCAGCCAACTGTGAACTGTGATACATTATTAACAGTCATTAGCCCCTGGTATCTTACTTGGACAGTGTTGCTCGGACTGGAAAGCGCTTGAGAAGAGTTAAATAGTCAGTGCATCTATTACAAATTTCAGTGGCATATAGATGGGCATCGATATATGCTAGTTCAGGTGTGGTTACTTCAATTCTTGTGGCCTTAGCATTGGGGTCATCGCTTTCCTTAGTGACACTTTCTCCTTTCTTTGATTTTGTTGATAACGTTCAAGAAATTCCTGTGGTGTAAGATATCCCAGTGCTTGATGGGGTCGCATGGTATTATACACCTCTTCCCATCTCAAAACTGGCATCCGTTACCTCGTAAAACTCCTCTGTATGTGTCCTTTGTGCCCTTTCTACATGGCCATTAAGCTTGGGTGAGCGTGGTGGTAAATCAAATAATTCTATACCTCTCCTCTGACATTCCTCTTCAAAAGCATCTTGAAACTCTAACCCCCCATCTATCTGAACTAGATCATCCCTTGTTGTGCGGTGCTTCGTTTCTACAATGAAAAGACCCTCCTGTAATTCCGAGCTAAACGAGTTAGCTCAAATGGAACACGAGTCGCTTGTGAACTCCGAATATCCGAATAGATAATATTCCCACCAGGAATATCAATAAGCGCCTTGATTATCTGGGAACCTTAATATCCAAACTCTCAATGTCACAACCACCCCAGCTGCTGGAGCAACCATTCGCCGCCGTAGACTATGGCGAAGCCGATAGCAACGCAAATCAGAACTATGACTGGGCCCCTGAGAAGAAATTTCTTCATTTCCACTACCAAATTAGCTTCACTCTGGTTGTTTGCTGGCTTCTGTGTCCTTGGCTCTCTTGGATACAGTGTTCTTATATACCCTTGCCAAGCTCTTACCATGCTGGGGCATCTTGGATCTTTCCTTTATTCGCCGTTTCTCTCTTCGTTCCTGCCGACTTTGTTTCATAAGTTGCCTCTGAGTTCATACATTAGCCCAGCTTTGGTAGCCCCACCAAAGCCACTGCTTGCTTTAAGAGTGTTTATTTTGTCACCCTCACCTTATTCCTCTCCCCTCAAGGGAGAGGTTGGGTGAAAAAGTCTCCAATTTACTCACGATGATAGGCAAGCGTTGCTAAACAATCTGCTAGCTTACCACTTAAGTTCGTATGAACCGAGGATGAAATCTAAGTTCTCCTGAAGGGCTGAGATTATTTCTTGGGGGCAGCGCTTCTCGTCTATATCAAGCATCATTTTTGTTTCGCCCTGAGGCGACCCTATAATATGAACGCTGCCACACTCTTTCTGCTCTTCTGACCCTTCGCCCTGCGTCCCCAACATAAAGGTAACACGGGATTGCGTGGAACCACTAGGAAGGGGGTATGTTTGCTCCTTTGCTTCGCCTACTATCAGTCCTTCCTTCTGCGCTAGGTCTCGAGTTTCATCACGAAGCATTTCGGGGTTTACACCTCTATAAGTTTTCCTAATTTGAACTGTCATTTTACCCCCTTAGGCTATATTATATCATTTATATTATTTTCTATCTTACTCTTCGCTTGTGTGATATAATTTCGCTTCAGACAAGGGGATATAAATGAAGAAAGAGCTAATACAAATATTGGCTTGTCCAGTGTGCAAAGGCTCTTTGCAGCTTAACATAGACCGGCAGGAAGAGGAGGAAATTGTCACTGGTTCTTTGTATTGCCCCAAATGTCAATACTCCTATCCCATCGTAGATGCCATTCCTAACCTGCTGCCGCCTGAGCTTCAGAAACAAAGCTGACTTAAGGGTAATAAGCCACCCCACTCGTGGGGGATTCCCAGACCTCTACGTAGGCTAATATCACTGGCGACCCGGAAAAATGCGGTTGAAGCTTATCATAAATAACAGCAGCAATATTTTCGCAAGAGGGCTCAATTATGTCAAAAGGTGGCACATCATTGAGGCAAGCGTGGTCAAAAGGAGCTATAAGCTCCCTCAATTGACGCTTTAACTGCGCGAAATCGTAAGCCAAACCAGCTTCATCAAGCTTGCTTGCCTCTAAATGCACTACCACTTTATAGCGGTGACCATGTAAATTCTCGCACTTCCCATGGTAGTTTCGAAGGTAGTGAGCAGCATCAAAATGCTCTTGTACAAATAGTCGATACATCAAAGCCTCCTAACGCCATTTTCTTACTTCAGCGCTATCTTTTACATTACTGGCTAGTTCAGCAATGCTCCTGCCTAGCTTGGGGTGAACCAGCTCCGGGGCAATCTCAGCTAGTGGCATGAGAACGAAGGCCCTGTCCGCCAGGCGAGGATGCGGTATGCTTAAGTCCTGAGTTTCCACGATTTGCTTGTCATAAAAAAGGATATCTATATCAATAGGGCGAGGTGCATTGGGAAAGCTAGATATTCTACCCATTTTCTGTTCAATATCTTTGGCTAGCTGAAGAAGCTCCCCAGGACTCAAATCGGTGGTAATTCGGCATACCAGATTAAGAAACAATGGCTGCTCCTTATAGCCCACTGGTTCAGTTTCATAAATGGATGAGACTTTCTCCAGATTTACCTTTTGCGAAAGCAATTTTAGAGCCTGAGCCAAGTTCTTTCCCCGCTGTCCTAAGTTTGAGCCGAGACAAAGATAAACAGTAGGCAATTCAATCACCCACCCCTGATCATGGCATCGCTCATACGGCACACGCGTGCCATTTTTTTGACATCGTGCACCCGTACTATATCAACACCTTTGGCAATGCCGATAGCCAGGGTAGCTGCTGTTCCTTCTAGCCTGTGGTCAGCAGGCGGAACAAATGGCATTCCTTCCAACCGTTGTTCTGGGGTTAAATCAAGCACCCAGCCTATTACCGACTTGCGTGAGCTACCTAGAAGGATAGGCCTGCCCAGTGTTTTAAGTTCCTCCAAGCTCCGTAAAATCTCCAGATTTTGCTTCTGCGTCTTACCGAAGCCAATACCTGGATCAATAATGATGTTTTCCCGGGGCACACCCAGGGCTAAAGCTTGTTCTATAGCTCTTTGTAAGTCGGAGATAACTATGGAGAGGATATCGGTAAAGGCAACGTCATGGCGTGGGGAGGTATCGCGCTGATTGCTCATTAAAACAATTGGCACTCCCCTTTGAGCTGCCAGCTCAGCTAGCTTCGGCTCCTTCTTCAATCCCCAGATATCATTTATCATGCCAGCACCGGCATCCAGTGCCTGCCTGGCTATTTCCAGCTTGTAAGTATCGATGCTCAGGGGCAGTGAGGTCACCTTGCTTATCTTCTCCACAACAGGGATTACCCGGTGTAACTCCTCATTGATTGAAAGAGGCATCGAGCCAGGACGGGTAGATTCGCCACCTATATCAATCATATCTGCACCCTCCGCAGCCATGCGCTTTGCCCTGGCCACAGCCGCCTGGACACCTTCCAACCCATCACCAGAGAAGGAATCTGGGGAAAGGTTGATGATACCCATAATATAAGTTCGCTGCCCCCAACGGAAGACGCTCTTACCACACTGAGTGAAGCTAGGCTGTCTCGTATTAGGATTGTCTTGATCAGGCATGCCATTGATTATAACAGAGGAGACTATTAAAATAGCACAACTAGCGAAGGAGTTAGGAAGGCTAACATGGAAATAGAAGGAAAGATTGTTCAATTAAATAAACTGAGGGAGGAGGCTAAAGCAGGTGGCGGAATTGAGCGCATTGAAGCCCAGCATGCCAGAGGAAAGTTAACTGCCAGAGAACGGATTGAGCGCTTGTTTGACCCGGGGAGCTTTGAAGAAATTGACCCTTTCGTAACCCAGCGTTGCACCGATTTTGACATGGCAGGCAAACATATCCTGGGAGACTCAGTTGTTACCGGCTACGGCAAAATCAATAGCCGTCTCGCCTTCGCCTTTTCTCAGGACTTCACTGTCTTTGGTGGCTCATTGTCTGAAGTAGCCTCCAACAAAATCTGCAAGGTCATGGACATGGCAGCCGATAACAGCGCCCCATTTATTGGGATACTTGACTCCGGAGGAGCACGCATCCAGGAAGGCGCTGATAGCCTTACCGCTTACGGCAACATCTTTACCCGAAATACACTATATTCCGGAACAATTCCTCAAATTTCAGTAATACTCGGCCCCGCCGCTGGGGGAGCGGTTTACTCTCCAGCAATTACCGACTTCGTCTTTATGGTTAGAGGTGTAGGGCAGATGTATATTACCGGCCCTGATGTAATAAAAGCAGTGACAGGGGAAGAGGTAACCTTAGAGCAACTAGGTGGTGCTATGAGTCATGCTACCAGAAGTGGCAACTGCCATTTTGCCGTTGATAGCGAGGAGGAGTGTTTTCAACTAGTGCGCAAGCTATTAAGCTTCCTCCCCCAGAGCTACAAGGAGGCCCCTTATTTTGTAGATACCGGCGATGAGCCTGACCGCAAGGACGAAGAACTGCTTCATATTGTCCCCACTAACCCGGCTCAACCATACGATATGAGACGAATTATAACCAGGATAGCAGACAACGGCGATTTTTTGGAAGTGCACCGGCGGTTTGCTCAAACACTCATTGTGGGCTTTGCCCGTATGGGTGGGCAAAGCGTAGGCATTCTGGCTCAGCAACCTTTCCATCTGGCAGGAGTCCTTGACGTTGATGCCTCGGATAAAGGAGCCAGATTTGTCCGTTTTTGTGATTGCTTTAACATACCGCTGGTTACCCTTGTTGACGTTCCGGGATATATGCCAGGTACAGAACAAGAATACCGAGGCATTATAAGACACGGGGCGAAGCTTCTTTTCGCTTATGCTGAAGCCACTGTGCCCAAAGTGAGCGTAATTACCCGCAAGGCCTATGGAGGAGCTTATGTTGCCATGAGCAGTAAAAGTTTGCGGGGGGATATCTGCTATGCCTGGCCCACTGCGGAGATCGCTGTAATGGGACCTGAAGGAGCAGTTAACATAGTCTATCGGGATGAAATCGAACAATCACCAAATCCAGAGGAGACAAGGCGAAAACTGGTGCAAGAATACCGAGACAAATTTGCCAATCCTTATGTCTCAGCAGCCAGGGGCTACATTGATGACGTGATTGACCCCAGGGAAACACGCCCCAAGATAATCCGAGCCCTGGAGATGCTGGAGGACAAAGAGGTCATTAATCCACCTAAAAAACATAGTAATGTTCCCCTGTAAACTTAATGGGTAAGACACTAGCTGAGAAGATACTAGGGTACAAGTCCCCAGATGCGCGAGCAGGGGATATCGTCGTTGTTGACTTAGACCTAGTATTTATTCAGGATACTACTGGTCCTTTAGTGATAAGGCAGTTCAGAGAAAGCGGTTTTAAAACTGTAGCCAGGCCACAGAAGGTAGCGGCCTTTCTTGACCATGCTGCCCCCAGCCCCAGTCGTGAGCTCTCCAATGACCATATATTTCTACGCCGCTTCGCCAGGGAAACTGGCTGTTCAATCTTTAGAGTAGGTGATGGTATATGCCACCAAATAGTAGCAGAGACCTTCGCTAATCCAGGAGACGTCATTATTGGCTCTGACTCTCATACTGTTACTGCTGGCGCTTTAGGAGCTTTTGCCACAGGTATGGGCTCCAGCGACACAGCGGCGGCCTTAGCCTTGGGCAAAACCTGGTTTCGCCTGCCAGAAAGCTTTCTCATCAATCTTAAAGGCAGCTTCCCTAAGGGGGTTTACGCCAAAGACCTGATTTTATATCTCATAGGTCAAATTGGGGCTGATGGTGCTACCTACCAGGCTCTAGAATTTGGCGGTGAAGCCCTAGCTCACATATCTATGTCGCAGCGTTTGACTATAGCCAACATGGCTGTGGAGGCCGGCGCCAAAGTTGGCTTACTCCCCAGTGATGCGGTCACTCAAGACTTTTTGGCTGCCCAAGGCAGGGAGAAAAGCTATAAAGCACTCCACCCCGACACTGATGCAGATTATGCCCGAGTCATGTCCCTAAACCTCGCCCAGCTTGAGCCAATGGTCGCCTTTCCCCATACTGTGGACAATGTCTTTCCCATCAGCGAGGCAAGAGGGATTAAAGTACAACAAGTCTTTATCGGCACCTGCACCAATGGGCGCCTGGAAGATTTGGCCGTAGTTGCTGGCATTCTCCATGACAAAAAAACTCATCCAGATACCAGGTTGTTAATAGCGCCAGCCTCACGACAGGTGCTTATACAAGCCATGGAGTCAGGCTACATACAGAGCCTGGTTAAGAGTGGAGCTACCATTTTGCCCCCCGGTTGTGCTGCTTGCCTCGGTTTACACCAGGGTGTTTTAGGAGACGGCGAGGTTTGCCTTTCCACCGCTAACCGTAACTTTAAAGGAAGGATGGGCAATCCTGAAGCTATGATATACTTAGCTAGCCCAGCTACTGCTGCGGCTTCGGCTGCCAACGGAGAGATTAGCGATCCCAGGGAGCTTGTGAGGTAGAGTGTTACCTTTGTCATTCTGAGGAAGCCGAGCGACCGAAGAATCTCCTCCCTTGATGGGAGAGGAATAAGATGAAGGTGAAGATGTCTGATTTAGTGCTTAAAGGCAAAGCTATCAAAGTGGGTGACAATATTTCCACCGACCTGATTATTTCTGGCAGGTTTGCTCATTTAAGGAGTAACTTGCCCGAGCTCGCCAAGCATGTCCTGGAGGATGCCGATGCCACTTTTGTCTCCAGAGTGAAGCCAGGCGACTTTCTAGTAGCTGGCAAAAACTTCGGACTGGGCTCCAGTCGAGAGCATGCCCCTGTAGTAATTAAAATGTCTGGTATAAGCGCCGTCCTGGCTAAATCAGCGGCGCGCATTTTCTTCCGGAACGCCATAAATCAAGGATTACCTGTCCTGTTATGTGACACAGATAAAATCAGCGATAATGATGAGTTGGAAATGAATTTAACTGATGGCATAGTTACTAATCTAACGACTGGTGAGCAACTAGCTTGTGGTA